>Ga0209098_1001368_pt1 | contig 23501 bp, 24 predicted proteins | sample AD_JPNHW1_MetaG_FD_184429 | JGI IMG/M metagenome (GOLD analysis project Ga0209098, IMG submission 184429) | Active sludge microbial communities of municipal wastewater-treating anaerobic digesters from Japan - AD_JPNHW1_MetaG (SPAdes) (version 2) | ecosystem: Engineered > Bioreactor > Anaerobic...
TCGCCAGCGCATGTTGTCGATCTTGGAGTTCGCGAGGATGGCGTTGAGCGCCGCGACTCGTGCCTCGAACTCATTGCGGATCTGCTCGGCGGAGCCGGCAGTGGCCGCATAGTCAGCCGAGTAGACGAACAGCAGGTCGACGATCGACTGGTCACCTTCCATCGTGGGGAGGGGGGCAGCGGCCGTCTCTGTTCCCTCGGCCGGGATCATTTCCTGGCCGCAGACCGTGTCACTCGGGTTGAGCTCTCGGACCGTGGTCTTGCCGTTGACCGTGGCGATATGGTACTCGTTGCTGTCCGGGCCGAACACGATGGCGTTGTAGTTGGAGGGGGTGCCCGAAGAGACCATGAGGAGGCCGGGGGCGTCCGTGCTCTCACCAGTCCAGACGGTCTGGCCGTCGACACCCGTGGTGATGCTGGTCTGCTTGAAGGTCAGCGGCAGGTTGTCGGCGACCGTCACGCGGACGGCCTGCGGCTTGAACTCCCGCCAGTTGGTCCATGGGTTGGCCTGGTTGAGGTCGACCGGGGCGACGGGCAACGTGGGTTTCACTACCGGGGCATTGATGGCCGGCTCGTAGGGGAGCGGAGCCGTCGCGAGGCTAACAGAGGTGGGGCCGGTGGCGGCGACTCTTGTCGCTGATATGTGGGCAAGGAGCGGCGCGTGTTTGGCGTCAGCTGTCGACTGGCCATGGGAATAGCCATAGAAACCGGCCCCGGCGGTGAGGATACCGCCGAGCGCCAGCAGGAGGATGCAGGATTTCTTCATGGGTTAAGTGTGGAAGTGATTGTTCAGGATTGGCGCCGACGGCTTCCCGATGGGCAGGACAGAGGCGGCGGGATTCTCTGCGAAAACGGGTGCACAAACCTCCGCGTCCGGTCGTGATCAGATCGTGGACCGTGATGGGGCTCTCGGACCTGATACAGCAGGGACGGGCTGGTTGGTTACGGTTTGTATTTGGTACCTATTACTAGGAAGACCGCGCAGAGAGAGGGGTTGGGTTCCCCCCGCTTGGGCGCGGCAAGCGCCGTTTGTTTCTACTGGTACTGGACGCTTCACAGTCGCCCCACTCCTAGCCGCCCCTTGGCGAACGGAGTTCGGCGCACAATCATCAGCCATAGTGCTCGCCCCGTTTCCCGGCCTCCGTGGCACTCATTCCTTCATGCCCGATTCGCTGCATCGGAAATCGATGACAATATGATATTCTCTGCCTGATCGACGATGCGTTTATCGCTGTCTATCAGCACAACCGACTCCCCCGCAGCAGTCACCACGATCAGTTCATGGGTCGTCAAAGCACCAGACAAAACAACACCACATAGCACACCAGCTATTGCGCACGAGATCCCGAGCGCCAACTGATCGTTCACACCCAACAATATTCCCACGATGAGCAATAGCCCAAGGCAAAACACCCCCACCGGCCGCACAGAGCGCGCCGCAACTTTTGAAGCCTTCCGCGTCGCCACTATGGCACTCGCCAAAAATTTCCGCTCATTGATCCTGACTATTCCGTTTTCGAATGCGATCCCAGCAACGCCAACGCCAGCTGCGGCGGCACCACCCGATCGCCGGCACCGCCACAACACCCAAACGGCTGTTGCGGTAGGAATCCCCATGACCAGAACAGTCCACCCTGCAACGGGCCGGGGAGTTGCATCATAGGACATCAGAACCCCTCGAACCAGCGAGACCGCCCCAACGCCGAGCCAACTGCCGAGAATAAACCGCGTCAAGACGCCGGACAGATACTCTCTTCCGCCGTCCCGCCACTGGCGGGAAGAGAAAATACCACGAGCCACGACAAGCATCAGCATCCCACTGGCAACCCCGGCCGCAATCGGCGTGTAATGCGAGTCATCCATCGAGAAAGGGTCGTGGCTAATTACCGTTCCGTTTCCGTGCGTATATACGGTGTATGCTGCCGCAACACTCAGCAACGAAACCACAACCAGTAGACCGATCGATACACCGAACGACTTCCGTTGCTTTGTCGCAAGCCACCAGCGCAAAATCGGCCACAGCAGTATCGTATTTAGCAAGGTCGGCCCAATTACCCCCAGCACAACCGCGGCGAGCCCAAGAAGAACAATCGTTCCAATACCTTGGGCAGACTCATGAACATCTTGTGTTGTAACAACGAAAGTTGGCATAATCGTGTATACGACCTAGTGTTGCAGCGCCGTCCAAACGGAGCGGGACAAAATGACGGGGGGTGAACAGGAGACCATCTGAGCTTAGTGGTATTTACGTGACGCCGCCGACCACGATGGATTGGGGGCTGTCATCGGATCGCCGGTCGATGGAGTGACCCGCACGGCTTGCTGAGCCAGGCACGCGAAGAGCTCGCCTCGCGCCCCCGATGGGCGGCGATTGAAGCGGGAGGGGCGGGGCAGCAGGAGCTCCGGCCGAACGGATCGTTTTTGCATCTTGTCTGGAATTCCGGACATTTCAATGAGCGCCGCCCGGTAGGATGCAAGTCTGGAAATCCGGACTAATGGCCTCTCCGCTTAAGCACCCAAGAAACGTTGTCGGCCCCGCTGTTGCGCGACTCAGGATCAAGGGTGCATTGTCCCAAGCCGAGTTGGCCGGACGGTGTCAGCGTTCGGGTTGGGACGTTTCGCGAAGTGTCATCGCCTCTATCGAAGGTCGTGCTCGCTGGGTCGGCGACTTCGAGGTGGTGATCCTCGCAAAGCTCTTGGGTGTTGCTCCGGCTGATCTGCTGCCCGACAAGGTCGCCTGGGACGAATTGAAGCTGCGTGACTTCTCCCCACGGCGATAGCATCGGATCTCGCGATACCAAGTAGAACCGCCAGCCCCGCCACCCTATGGATTGGGGATTTTGGCGGACACCGGCCGCCACACGGACGCAGAGAAAGCGCGGTTCTCGACCACAGCCCCACAGCATTGGTCGAGAACCTCCAGCTAGGCCGGAAAGGGACAAGAGGCGCCCTTGCGCCGTCAGGCCGGAGAGACATGGGCTGGTTTGAGAATCCCTTCCAGACCCGGCGGCACGAAAGCGCCTGTCTGACGAAAGAGGATTAGCCGCCCTCCCATTCCGGCCAACCTAGTTTCTATCATTGTTTACCAATCCGCTGGTAAGCGCGTACCATTTATTTGGTAGTGCTCACCGTCGCCCCGAGAAGGAAATGATCGGTCCAGAGCCGCTTGTTGAGATCGTTGGGACGTTTGCCGTACGGCGGGCGCTTCACCTCGACCTGGCTCCAGGAGCCATTCACCGCCACCAGGCGGTCGAAGGGCTTTCCGGTCAGGTGAGTCGCAGCCCACTGGTTGAGCGCCCCGGCTTCGCTCCCGAAATCGAACAGCGGCGTTTGGTCGTTGTTCGTGTCACCAAGGATCACGACCGTGTCCTTCGGATGGAGCCGGTCCATTTCCTTCACCCACTCCGCGATCGCGGCCAATTGGCGCTGATGCTTCTCCGCCTGCTTGCCGATGGGGCGGATGAGATGGATCACGAGGAATCGCACAGTTTCTCCTGCCTTCGTCGCGGTGAAACTGAGGTGTTTGGAAAGAGTTTTGTCGAGCGAGCCAACACGGCCGATGCCAGACACCGTCCATCCGGGAAGGTTGTACAAGGCTCCGACCTCTTCGCCGGTGTAGGTGTCCTTGCCCTTGGCAAAAGCCCACTGGTACCCGCCAGCTTGCGCAAGTGCTTCGACCTCCGCCCGACCGCCGGTTTCTTCGAGGCCGATCACCTCGTAGCCCTTCGTCAGCGAAACGAGATTCTCGATCTTTCGTTGGTACTCCTCGGCCGTCAGGGCTCGCTCCTCATCGAGCTTACCCGAGTGAGCAACCGCCGGATCGAACAAAAGGTAGCAGTTCAGAGTTGCGATACGGATATCCGCCGCACACGCCGTGGCGACGAGAGCAAGAAACAAGAATAGGGATCTCATCGCAAAGGGCTAGGATTGAGGGGAAACAGGAAAGTTTCGACACCAAAGGGATGACAACCACGATTGGTAATCACCCCAATGCCTGAGCAAAACACTCCGGACCAGCCTCAGTCCACAACGGTCATCGACCGCAAATCCGTGAAGGCACTACTGGCATCCTCGGACGAGGCCAGCCAGCATTGGCTGATCGAAGGCCTCATTCGCGAGGGGGACCAAGTGGTACTGGCCGGCGCGCCCAAATCAGGAAAGTCCTTCCTGGCTTTCCAAATGGCGTTGGCAGTCGCCACAGGCTGCAATCATCGGGGCCTCCCTTGGTTTCTGTTTGAAAACTTTAAGCTCCCCAGCTCAGGGGACCCGCACAAGGTCCTTTTTTTCTCTCTAGAAATGGGAGCAGGCGTCATGCGATCACGACTTGTTCCATGGAAGGGCTTGGCGCTTCCCCAAGGGCTGACTTCCATTGAGGACATCGAGAACCTAGAATTCGTTTTCAGCATCGACGGCAGATCGACGCTCGCTCTCGACGATGAGAAGAGCATCGCCTACGAAGCCGTTCGAGCCGTGATCGAAGAGGCTAAGCCTCACCTCGTCATCTTCGATACCTTCGTCCGGGTACACAGCCTCGACGAAAACGACAACGTCAGCATGGCGAAGTTAATGGACAACCTTGCGGCCCTCTGCGTGACGCCTGATGCAACAGCGCCAAACAAGAAACGGAAAGTCGCTCACGTCATTATTCACCACCTTCGCAAGCCCGGGATGGAACGTTGGCGAAACCAGAGTGTGATTGATGCCGTCCGTGGTGCCGGCTCGATCATCGGTGCCGCAGACCTTGTTTTGGGCATGGCGTCGTCAGACAGTGGCACGACGTTGGAATTCTGCTGCCGCCATCTTCCACCCATCGATGACAAGAAGCTAACATCCAACCCCGACGGGGAAGGGCCGGTCGTCTTCGAAGAGGCGCCACGATCCCCGGCCGAAGATCGACGGCCCAAGGGGAAGCAGGACAAGAAGCAGGAGAACGCCATCGAAGCTGCCAAGGCTGCACTCGCCGGATTGGGAGGAGTGATCAAGAAGGTCACAATTGGCGAGCTTCAGGAATTTATCCCGGCCGAAAGACGCGTCTCGCCCGAAATGCTCATCAAGCACGCGAGCAGAGCGGAAACGGCCGACTGGAAGTTCCACCCTGCAAAGAACGGCGGGAAAAGTATACGTCAGAATTTCTGGGAGAGGACATCCCCACACCCCTAAGAGATAAATCTCTCTCTCCACTGGAGGGGGCCTTAAGGCACCCCCTCTCACCAGTTGCCGCTACTTCCCAAAGAAATGGCAACTTTAACCCGCTGTTAATCTGCGGGTTGCTTTGCGAACTCGCAAAAGCTCTCGGAACGGGTTCGGGCGCGGAGCGTCGCTCCGACACCCTCCCCCGTGTTCGGGGGTTCTCCGAGCTTCACTCCAATTCCGATCAAGGACTCGCACAAATTCCATACAAGCGAGTAGTGCGCCTACATCAGGCGTCCGGGGTGTTCGCTCGCACTATGCCCGAAAAGCAAAATACCACCCCGACGACGAAAGCAAAGCGCGGCGCCATCGTGGACCTACGCCCTGCAATTGCCATCGCCGAAGCGCAGAAGCTCCATGCATCCGCCGAAGCGCTGCTCCGCGAGCGCAAGGCCAATGCAGAACTCAACGTCCGAGTGACCGCCACGGTCGCCGCATGCCGAGTAGCCGCAAACGCCCCAGCAGGTTCCGACCTCATGTTCACGGGCTGCCAAGCATTCGCCATTCCGGAGCGACGCAATGAGGATATCGCGTCCGCAAGCAAGCAGTTGGAAACAGCGAGTGCTCAGCTGTTCGAAAGTCAGGCAAAGCACCAGGCTGGCGTTGAGAAGGTCCTAAAAACCTTCAGCCGGATACTCAGCATCGCGAATGGCAAAGGCAGGGAGCGGACCATAGATCCGAACAGGCTCCTCCAAGAGTTTGTCGGATGTTTGACCAGGAACTTCCACGCCAAGAAGTTCGACCATAGCGGCGGCTTCGTGAGCGCGAAGTCATACGATTACCCGTACGCCTCGACGACGTTCACTGCCCGTCGCATCGGGCCGGGTCGATACAGCTGCATCGCAGAACGAGCCCGCTACTGGCCCGATAGCGGCAAACGCGTGAAAGAGTAGTCTCACGCGAATCAGCTCCAAAGCTGCCCTGCCCACGCGGCACATGAAGTTCGTGGAGCAATGCTGGCTCCTCCCGGTAAGCAGAAACCCGCGCCCCCTTCGAGAGCTGCGGGTTTCTGCTGTTTGGTTCCTCTGGCGAAGCATCCAGCCGTCTTGTCGGCTGATCGAGAAGGCGCCCACCAGCGAGAGGGCAATCGAGGCGATCCGCAGCATGCGCTTCGATGAAGCTGCCCCTTAGGCGGGGACCCGCGCCTGGCTTCGCAGGCTGCGGGTCTCCGCTGATCCGCTGTCTGGTTGCAGACATCGTGCCCTAATCCGTCACACAGCCAATTCACCGGTGACGCGGCATGCATCGCACATGCCCCGGGGAGAACCTTGTCCTTGGAGCGCAGAACATGAACAACCAAGCAAACCCATCCTCAGCCACCGTAGGCTCCTTGTTCGTCGACATTGTGAGCAGCTGCACCGGCGTGCACCTGCCTGCTCCCGCAATCGGCAAGCGACCGACTCATCGGCGGGCAAAGCGACCGGAGAGCCTTGCCCGGTCCCAACGAAACAGCCTCCCGCCTAGATAGGCAGGAGGCACTCCAGCTGGTGCTGGCCCAGTGCCGGAAAGCAAAAACCCGCGCTCCCTTCGAGAGCTGCGGGTTTCTGCTGTTCGGTACCTCTGGCGAGGTATCCAGCTCTCTTCAGTCTCTTTTGTTATATACAAAAGTGAGGCGGCGTGCATGACGCAACGCTCGCGAAGCAGTATACTTCACAACTAATAGAATGAAAGAACCTAATATACATCGTACCACGACCGATCAAGTCGTTCAACTCGCTATTGCATTCATGCGCCAACACCAGCCACCGATGTCGACCGATGAAGCGATCCTGATTTTGGACCTCCTGAATGGTCGCCGCCAAGCGACCGAGATCCCTCCAGAATCAATGCCTATACGGCTGGGTAACATGCTGCTCGAAGACGCAGGAATGCGCGGCCTCGACCCCACAGGAGGCGAGCCTGCGCAAGAGGTTCCCGACTTGCCGGTATTGAAGCTCGCGGCTCGCGTTATCAATCTCCGGCCGACTGAAGCCTGTGCGTTGTACGTCGCGGCCTATTCCTGGTGGAACTGCCACAAGAGTAGCGCCGCGGAGGAAGCCCTTCGAGTAGATCTCGAAAACCTGGCCCTCCACTTCAACATCGTCGACTAGAACCGCCGCACATAACATGCCCCTGCTGGGCCATGGGTTGATCGTCCGCACCGACTAGGCAACAGGTCGGACGAACCCAGGCTCTCACACATCGGCGGGAAGTGCCTCGGTTCCGCGGCAACAACAGGTTCCACACGTCACCGAGAGAAACCATCAGTCTATAGAGCCACAGCAACCAGCTGTTGCCACAACCAACGCCGAAGCCCGGGACATCCAACGTCCTGGGCTTCGGCGTTTACGCCCAAGGCAATGTCATCAGTGGGCAAACAACCAGGGGGCCCGGGACACTCAGTCCCGGGCCTTTCTTTTTCCAGAAACCAACAAACCAAATCATGAAATCACCAACATATCCATCCGCCTCCATGCCCGTCAGCAATGGGCTTGAATTCATCGGCCTCACGCAGGACGCCAAGCGCGTCTTCAACCGTTTCAACTCCCATCATAATCTCTCTGGTCCGCTTCTCTGCGAAGCACTCGGCAAAGTTACTCTCGGTGATCAGTCATTCGTCACGAAGGCTGTCTCCTTCGAGCGCATCGTCGGTAACTCAACCTGCGTCCGCACCAGTTTGGCAGACCGGATCGTTTACGCTCGGCGGAAGAGGCGTCGCGGGATGAGCCGCTTTGTCCTCGGTCGCCAGCCCGAACCGTGCTCAAACATCTTCCTCGTGCTCAAGCGCTCCGAGGCTGAACCCGACTGCTACATTCTCATCACCGGATTCATCGGCGATCAGCCGGAGCCCGAACCGTGGGACTCGAATGCGAGCTCGGGATCGCTCGCTTTCTGGCGTAACCATGCGTTGGTGTTCGGCAGGGCCGAAATCGACCGCCGCACACTGGTCGAGGAATCACCGTTCGATCCAGATCCGGAATGGCCCGAGGTGCCGTCCATCGAGGATCGCCGGCCCGTTCAACATCGGCCGAAATACTGGCGCCAATCCCGCATTCGATGAAACACTCCGCGATTTCGTGGACCAACCACACATTCAACCCATGGGTCGGTTGCGAGAAGATCTCGGCCGGCTGTGCCCACTGCTACGCGGAGACGATGATGTCCGCCCGATTCCACCGAGTCCGCTGGGGCCGGGACGAAGCTCGAATGCGAACCTCGCCGGACAATTGGATGCAGCCGCTCAAATGGAATCATGAGGCCCAAAAACTGGGCCTCCGCCCACGCGTCTTCTGTGCGTCGTTGGCCGATGTCTTCGAGGACCGGGACGATCTCGTCCCGTGGCGAGGGGAGCTCCATCAGCTCATTGAGCAGACGCCCCATCTGATCTGGCTGCTGCTCACCAAGCGTCCGGAGGTCGCCGCCCGGTACTACCGGAGCCACGCCATACCGGAAAATGTCTGGCTCGGAACGACCGTCGAGAATCGGGACGCCATCAAGCGCATCCCGATTCTCGCGGGGATTCCGGCCGCAGTCCGATTCCTAAGCTGCGAGCCCCTCATTGAGGATCTCGGAGCTCTTCCGCTCGTCAGAATCGATTGGTTGATTGCCGGTGGCGAAAGCGGCCACGGCCATCGGCACGTCGAGGCCGACTGGCTGAGAAACCTACGTGATCAATGCGCAGCAACATCGATTCCGTTCTTCTTCAAGCAATGGGGAGGGCTACGCCCGAAACAAAATGGGAATACCCTGGACGGCCAGATCCACGAGGAGGTACCGGGGATGCATTGAGGCAATCAGCACATTAGCCTTCGAGCGGTCAGGTAGAGCCGACTGGTCTTCGGACCAGCCGGCTTCTTCGGTTGCGGGTGCAACCACACCGGGGTCCAGCTTGGTCGGGACCGGACCAGTGTTGAGTTCTGGTCCCGAGAAGATGAGCGCCGTGAGTGAGGTGTCCGCGAACTGGGATGCAGCCCAGCTGCGTAGCGCTGTAATAAACGCAAACAAAGCAACCAGTACGCGATCGGCAAACAACTGAGCGTTGGCGCAGAGCCCCCACGGATAATGCAGAACACAACTAGCTCAGTTTCAGTGCACGAATGAAAGCGTCGCCGAATTTCGCACAAGCGAGGCTGATCCGATCCGGGGAAACACGCTGTAACCCGGCGTGCCGATTGCCGAGGACTGCATCAAGCTCTTCACGGGGGAGGGCGACTTTGTACGGCTTCGACAGCTCAAGGAGCAACTCGAAGTCACGTGAACAGCTGCCCCAAATCTTCTCGGCAACGTGCGGGTCCGCTTTCTTACTGAGTATCTTTGCTGCGACCGGTGTTCCACCCCGGCACTTGAAAATTATAACGTCTCCAACCTCGGCCGATTCCCACCGGCCCGTGTTGCTCTTTCCGCGCCTTAATCCCCACATGAACGGCGGCTTAAGAACGCTCTTCGCGAAGTTATCGGCGGCAGATTGGTTGCTAACCGTTACTACGTACAACTTTTGCTGCATAATCGCTTGATCGCTACTAGGCGAAGTCTGAAGGTCACAAAATGCCGGAACTCCTACGAAACTACGAGCTGATTTTGGGAAATGCGTTCCAATGGATGGAGGAGTGCGCGGCGGGGTCTATCACGGGAATCGTCACAGATCCACCGTACGGGGTGATTGAATTTGATCACCAGAGCCTTGAAAAGCGGAAGGCCGGCAAGGGTGGAATCTGGCGGCTTCCGCAGGCGTTTGACGGGGCGGTACGGCAACCGGTACCACGGTTCACTGCCCTGGATGAGGCTGAGCGTGAGCGTGTTGCGGAGTTCTTCCGTGAGTTTTCCAGGCTCTGCGTACGAGTTCTAGCACCAGGCGGGCACGTGATGATTGCTGGGAACTCGTTCCTTGCCTCGCTGGTGTTCTCCGCGGTTGTCGACGGGGGGCTAGAGTTCCGCGGCCAGATCATTCGGAAGGTAATTACCCTCCGCGGGGGCGACAGGCCGAAGAACGCGGAGAAGGAGTTTCCGAACGTGTGCAGCTTGCCGAAAGGTTACTATGAGCCTTGGGGGCTGTTCCGCGCACCCATACCCAAGAAAATGACAGTTGCCGACTGCCTCAGAAAATTCGGTACCGGAGGTCTTCGGAGACTCCCGGATGGAATGCCATTCGCAGATTTGCTTGAAAGTGGAAGAACCGCAAAAGACGAGAAGATCGGGCACCCATCGCAAAAGCCAATGGACTTGATGATCAAACTAGTGCGCGCAATTCTTCCGCTGGGCACCGGCGTGGTCTTGGACCCGTTCGCCGGCACCGGGACCACCCTCGCAGCAGCGCAGGTGAACGGGTACAGATCGATAGGAATCGAGGTTAACCCCGAGTATCACGCAATGGCGCTAGATGCTATTCCGCGCCTAGTAGATCAAGTTCAGCCGAATCTTCTCCTACCGGGGTTGGATCCCGATAAATCCAGTTAGCAACCATCTTTTCGTATCCTGTTTTTAGAACTGAAGCTGTCGCGGTGCGTCGGCTCGTCGCTTTGCGGGGCGCCTCGCTCCAATCGCTTTTCTCAAGCTGCGCAGCGTAAATCCCCCTAAATCTGAACTGTGTCTCTGTTTCGCTTTTCGGCCGGTCGGAGTGATAGACGATCACCATCAGAAACGTCTTCTCAGCGTTGTGCCCCTGCCAGCCGCTTTCATACCTACTCGCTTTCACCTCGATACCGGCACTGCCGTGCAGGACATCGTCATTAGTATAGGTATCTACCGGAATCAAATCCGGGTGCCCGTTGTGATGCTTGTTTCGGACAATCCCGGCCGAATGCTTAGTTAGCGCTGACGAAACGAACTCGCCGACGATGGACGAGAAGTTTGCCGGCATACAGATCGATTCGAGTCGAGGCAGCTGTTGCTCCGTTAGGCTCACATTCACGATTGATAGGAACATCGTGAAATCATCCATAGCAGCAAGGACGTGTTCCGGCTTTACGCCATAGGGCAAAACAGAATTTTGGTTAAGGAATCCGTTTGATGGTTTGACGGCGAGAATCTTGGAAGATCCAGCGGACAGGTCTTGGGGCATGGCCCAAGAAAATTCGACGATTCCCAAAACTGCAATTCTTTGATTTCGTTTACCTAATACACCTGCAAGGCTCACGCAGGCTCGACAAGCGGCCCTTGGCTTTCCACGGGCGTCGAGTTCGTTTCTGTCTGTTCACGGAGCGAGGGCTCCCTCGACGAACGTGCGCCGAAGGCGGGAGACCCAGTCGTCACGAACGCGGCTCCAGGTCACAGCCGGAATCCAAAACCCGGGTCACGAGGACCAGGGCGACCTCACAGCCCTACCATCCGAACCGATTCAAATCAGGCGCACCAAGATCATCCCCATTCCACAAGATTTGGCCATTCCTTGCTGATAAGGCCACAAACCCGCCAAACGGCGGGTTTTCTTGTATTCAGCAACGTTTGAACGCCCTTGCCCTACAACGGTTTCGGACGGTAGAAGAATTCATGCCCCAGTTCTCATGGAAGCCCCTCTACCGCCAATTCACTGAACGAGTTATCACCTAAGCTTGCTCGAATAGAAGCGAGAATCTCCGAACAGAAAACCAACTTCTCATGTCTCGCTCGATCACCAGTGTCGAAGGATTCTTCCGAAAGGTTTCGAAACTCGAAACGAAAGAATTCGAAGTGCTATTCTATCGTGGGCACTCGAACCGAAGAGAATTCAAACTTAGGCCGTCGCTCTACCGAGACTCGGGATGGCGCAAGCGCGAGCACTTTCTAGTAAATGACCTGCTCTCGTCGAATCCATCTGATTTCCGCGACGACAAATCGATGTTCGAACGGCTCGTCCGCATGCAACATCACTCGCTACCGACTCGATTGCTCGACATAACGTCGAATCCACTCATGGCGCTCTTCTTCGCATGCTGCGAATTCGAGAAATTCGGAGGCGAGGTCGTTATCTTCAAGATCCGCAGATCGCGCATCAAGTACTCCGACTCCGACACAGTCTCGTGCATTGCCAATGCGGCGAGATTGACGGCTGCTGAACGATCCGGGATCGACACTAGTCTCGATCGAATAGCGTTCAACGAATCCGATCCTATCCGCAGACTGCTCCACTTCATCAAAGAGGAGAAGCCATACTTCGCCGATGTGATTGTCCCATCGGATATGAAAAAGATCATCTGCGTACGACCGAGGATGAGCAATCTACGGATCGCCTCGCAATCGGGAGCATTCCTCTTGTTCGGCATCGACGCCGAACTTCCAGAAGAAGGAAATGAAAATCTTCAGATCGAGCGCGTAGCAATCAGTGCAAAGGCAAAAACGAAGATCTGCTCGGAGCTAGAGGCGCTGAACATACATCGCGGGACGGTTTACCCGAACATCGAGAACAGCGCACTCGTAGTCAGGGAACACCATCGGTCGCTCAAGCCTTCTTCGAAAGAAACCAACCCGCTATAACGGTAATTCGGAACACAGCCTCGCTCATGTTTCGGTCAACGTTTCCCCAGTACCCAATGTCCAACACTGCTCACTTTCGAGTCGATCCGCGTCTCACCGCGCTGCTCGGCGAAAACTACAAGTCGACCGAGGCTGCGATCAAAGAACTGATCGACAACGCCTGGGACGCTGAAGCAACCGAGGTGAAGGTTCACTTACCAGCAGTGATGTCGGATCAACCGATAATCGTCGCCGACAATGGCAGTGGGATGAAGTCCGAAGAAGTCCAGCAAGAATACCTGAACATTGCCAACCCGCGCTTTACCCGGAAAGGGGAGCGTACACCGAATAAACAACGGGTCGTGAAAGGGCGAAAAGGCGTCGGAAAGTTCGCAGGGTTGATTCTGGCGAGCGAAATGGAGGTCATCACGCGGGCGCACGGCGCCGAGACCCAGGTTACCATTCAAAAAAGGGTGCTCCTAGATGCCGGAGCCGATCTTGAGCAGGTGCCGCTGCCTTTTGAAACGCGAACATGTGCTGCCGGCGAACATGGCACTCAGATCACGCTTCGGAACCTCAGCCAGAGTCTTTCGTTTCCCAAAGCCGAGAAACTCCGAGAGATTCTTGCCTACGACTACGGCAGGGAGACGGATTTCATCGTGTACGTGAACAGCCAACGGGTTTTTCGCCACGACATTCAAGGCACACCATTCACGAAAACCTTCACACTCCCGAACGGACACACGGCCCAACTGAAATACACGATTTCAGATAAGCCGGTGCCGGCCAGCCGGGCTGGCATTGTCCTCCGTTCCGGTGGAAAAACCATCGGCAAACCTCATCACTTCGGCTTGGAGAACGACGAAGAATTGTCTGACCGCCTACGCCGACGAATCGTCGGCGAGGTCGAAGTTGCGCCAGAAGCGATCGAACTAACGGCCGCCGGAGGTGACGTTATCGAAAGCGACAAGGGCTTCGAGAAACTCACCGAGGAGATTCAGCAGAATGTTAAGGACAACCTCGCGAGCACCCACACACAGGAGGTGAATCTCGCGAAGGGGCGCCTCGTTCAGCAAATGAACCGACGCCTCGAAAGCGTCCCGGGACACAGGCGCAACATCATCGAAGATCGGCTGAATCGCCTGATCCAGCGCTCCTACCAAGAAGGCGAGAAGGAAGAACGCATCGGAGTTCTGGTCGACCTCGTCCTTGATGCGATGGAGATGGACGAATACTGGACAGTTTGCCGGGAGATCAACGAGGCTGAGAAAGTGGATGTATTCCACTTCGCCAACGCCCTCGACAAGTTCGGCCTCTGCGACCTTGCCTTCATTGGCCAGCAGGCAAAACGGCGCTCCGATTACCTCGATTACCTCGGACGTCTCGCGGGTGACAGTGCCACGACCGAGAAACAGATGCACTCGGCCCTCCAGCACAGCCTCTGGGTCTTCGGAAGCGAATACAGCCTCATGGCGAGCAACCGCCAACTTCAATCAATCATAGATGAATACATCGGCGTAAAATACGAAGGCCGCGATGCTGCTGACCGGCCGGACCTCTTGCTTGGGAGCAATATCCTAGGTCAGAGCCTAATGGTCGAATTCAAACGCCCCTCGATCAAGGTCGGCCGTGACGCCGAAGGCCAAGCCAAGGGCTACGCCGACGTTATCACCCGCAAGATGGGAATCTCGCTCCAAATTTTCGTCATCGGTGGCGAGGTCGATTCCGGCCTCGTTGCCGAGTATAATGGTGCCAAAACGAAGTTTATTTCCTACGCGGCCGTGATCGCAAATGCGCGCACGCAGATCGACTGGCTGCTTCAGCAGCTGGCGCAAAAACCCGCATAACAATGGCCGAAGATCTTCACGCCGAGCTCGCAAATTGCCCAATCCGGGGCATCGAATTCACCAAGGTGAAAGGCGAGAACGGCGCCGTTTCCAAGGTTCGCAACCTGGTCCGCCTGAAGATTAGCCAGGTAGAGTTCGAACTACACCAACGCCCTGGGATGACGTCGAACTTCGGGCGCCTCAAAGGCGGCTGTTTCGAAACGACGGACGTCTTCGTGCGCCAGGTCGAAGAGGCCGACATTCCGACGATTCTCGAAACGCTTTCCTTGGTAGCGGAGCTGCTTTCATTCGCGACCGAATCACGTGTCTTGCCCTACAGTCATGAGTATCCCGCTGGCACAGAATTCGGTGCCAGACACTCGATGGTCGGCACCGTTCAATGGTTCCGGCCCCCATTCGATGAGCCGGAACACATCAAACTGTTCGTGGAGTCGTGCCTCGGTACCTACGCTCAGCTTAGGGCCCGCAGGAAGCTAAACGTTGCAATCGACTACATCCATCACTCGATCATGCGGGGACTAGCGATCGAAGTCCAAGCAGGCATCGCATGCCTCGCTTTCGAGAATCTCCGTGAAAATTTCGCCCGAGACGAAGGCTACCCACATGTCGCTGGATACTTCCAAAAGAGGGGATGCCTAAAAAAGGATCCGAAGAAGCGGGTCCACTTCGTGGATCACCTCAAAGAAATGTTTCAGAAAGTCGGACAATTCTCGGATGCCTCACGGATTATTCGGATCCGAAACGAGGTGATCCACACCGGACTCATGGAAAGCAATCCGACCCAGAAAAACGATGACCTCGACTTTCTAGAGTCGACGCTGCGCGAGTATTTCCTGCGCACCGTTGGTTACCATGGTCCTTTCTTCGCATACTCCGGAGGCTCGTTTGCTCCGACAATCATATGAGCGGAACGCCAAGCTCCCGCGATAAAGGTCAAAGCCTCGAATACGCGGTGCGGCGGATCGAGGAATCGATTCTCGCGCATAATCCGTCCTTCGCAGGCGCCAACACCACGATCGAGCAAAACAAGATCGTCAACGTCGGAGGAAGCCACCACGAGATCGATCTGTGGATGGTGCTCCATCCAGGAACGCACCACGAGTTCATCCATATCGTGGAATGCAAGAACTGGAAGAAGCCGGTCGGGACAAAGGAAATCCTGGCTCTCGCCGGCAAGCGGGACGAAGTCAGTGCCCACGCCGCATCGTTGATCGCCACCAAGGTCTCCAAGGACGCAAAACTCCTCGCGGACAAACACCGCATCAAAGTGGCGCTCGTAACCGAGTTCCCGCTGTGTGAGATCGCGGCGCCGTTAATCTCCCACAAGACGGAGGGTGGCGAGATCTCCGTGACCTACCGGGACCAGGATTCTGAGAATCCCACGAAGTTGGAGCTCGAAGAAGAATGCGAAGTCGACGGCCGAAACATGGTCCTGTCGGAAGTCGTCGACTCCATGATCGGCGCACACCTCCAAAAGACGACCGGCAAGGATCCGCGAAGAAACCTCCCAGGAACGCACACCGGATCGACGTCGTTCCAATACCCAATCAGGCCGGGACGATTCTTCGTGGGTGGTCGCGAGATCGCGGCCATAGCGGCCACGGTGCAATACTCCGCCGACATTCACTTTCCGGTGATCAAACTGAAGCTCGCCGTTCAAGGTCGGGGAGGCATCTGCAAGCTCGAATACCCACCTGGTGCTTACGACGGCCAGGATCTCGCGTTGGAGATCATCACGAAACCGATCTGAACCATGTGACCCGCGGCCGCAGATCAAGGCTTCCATTGCTACCGCCCCGGCCGAATCCTTGAGAACACTTGGTCAGAACAGACGGACCGCTGGTATTCGCGATCACTCCGTCTGGTCTCAGCGTTGCCCGGATGTGTCGAAACCGACAACTCCATAGCACAGGAGAAGGGGCGGGGGAGCATTTCAGTGAAATGCCCGAGTCGGGTCTTCTGGTGATTGTGGCAGCCACTGGCTGACGAAAACCCAGAAATTGACCGGTTTGGGGGACCAATTTCGGGGTTTTCACGTTGTCGCGTCAGCCACTGGCTAACGAAAAAACCCGGTTTCCCATTTCAACTTTGGGTTTTCTCCGTGGTTGCACCGGCCACCGCCTCACGAAAACCCCGGAATTGACCGGTTTTAGTTCAATTCCGGGGTTTTTTCGAGGCCGGGTTAGCCACAGGGTCACGAAAAACCGCGAAGTTGCGAGGGGAGGGGGCGGTCAGCTTCGGGGTTATTCGACTCCACGCCTAGGGTTCTCTGGCGTCATGATTTTACGAGCTCAGCTACACAGATAGCTTTTCTCATTGCCCTACAATCACTTCCAATGACGCTCCTTCTTGCGACTCATTCTCTCCTTCTTTTGAGACGTAGTGCTGCACAATTAAAGGTGCACCAACGCACCTATGCTAAATTCAACGCCTCTCCACCCTCCCGGCGAAAACCCGGATACCCCGAACAAACACTCCCCGCGCCTCACAATGCGGGAAGCATCCAGGCTGACCAGTGTGCCGTTCGACACGCTCGTTACCGCGACTCGTACGCAGCGCCTCGCCATCTATCGCGATCCGGGGATCTATCGAGATTCGGTCGCCGTCCATATTGTCGACTTAATCCTGTTCATGCTGCGCCACGCGCCAGAAGACCGGCGGTGGAAGCCCGAAAACGTGCCGGTTTCTGAGATCCAGCAACATCCGGATTATCAGCCGCGACTCGGCAGCAACCGCAAGCTGATCGAGGAACTCGCCACCCATATTCGCCGTGGCGGCGCAATCGAGCCGGTCTGGTTGATCGCCAACGAACAAGGGCACCTCCTTCTGGTGGACGGTCACCGCCGCCTCGCCGCCAGTAAGGCATGCCAACGAACGGAAATTACCGCGGTCGTCCTGCCGGTTCCGCCAATCTATGGGGTCGCCATCGCCCGCGCAGTAAACCAACGCAATGGAGAACGCCTCTCCGATTCTTCCACCCGGAAAATTGTCGAGACCTACCTAATCCAACACCCCGAAGTTCTCTCGCAAATCACCGAAGGCGCGGTCAGGCAAGCCGCCGTCGCCCGCGAACTCGACATTTCCGAAGCCGCGCTGTCACGCGCCATCAAACACCTCGGGGGGAGTCGGAAGCAGCCGCCGGAGCTCCCAGTCCGGCAACTCGTCAAGCAGCTCGGCAAAGTGATCGGGAACCTCCGCCACGAGGATCCCGATGACTCACCCGAGGTCGCGATGATCCTCTACCGCGCCACCAAGGCCATCTTCGATGGCTGGTCCATCGCCCAGAAGAAAGACATCGACGCTCGACTCCGACTTGCGACGTCCGCGGTGTCGCGGTCCATCACACCCGAAATCCGCGCCCTTCTCTTTCGCCGCGGCGGGGATCGTAGGCGCGGACAACAGGAAGGAGGTGGCGCATGCAAGTCGTGAAGTATCTGTCCATCTCCACTGTCGACGATCTGCATGGCGCCCTCACCTACCTCGGCAATAAGGAGCACCCAAACCACAAGTGCCATGAAATACTGCCGCTTGAGTTGGTCGGCGCCGAAACCCCATACGGTTTCACCCAGCGCCTCCGTTCCGCGGTCGATACCATTAACCGAGGGAACGCCTCCAACAACTATCTCAAGAATGTCGCGCAATGGTGGGTGTGCTCCTTCGCCCCGGGAAGCTTCCTACAAGCCTACGAGAGAGCCCGGTATGAGAACGTACTTCGGGCTGCTCTGGGACTTCGGGATCTCTACGCCACGGCTTGGCATCTTGGGCTGGGGGGATCCGCCGACTTCAATATCATCGACCCAGGAATCGATCTCGATCCGATCCCCTGCCTCCGCCGCTCCAGATCCGTTAATCTGCTGGCCCGGGCGCGTCATCGATCCGACCAGATTCTCCAACGTTTTAACGCCGAGCGGCAGGACGACGGGGAAGCGACCATCCCGACGATGCTCATGAAGCAGGCGGCTTCCCGCCGGACCCGGGAGGTCATTTCCATCGAGAAAGTCCTGCTCCAGAATACTCCTGCGACAACCCGGTTCACAGAAGCGGCACTTCCGACCATCATGGAAGCCGCCGGATTCCGACGGACGGACTGGGAGCTGGACCTGCGGGGTTGGCTGGTGGTGCACAAATTGCCGTCGCCGTCCCACTCCAAAGCCAAGCCCGAACTGAAACAGCCGCTACGGCTTCTACTGCCCGATCTGCTGTTCCGACTTACCGCTTCCCGGCTCTTCGGGAAACAGAAGCCCAAGGACCGCCTCGGCAAAACCCGCGAAAACACGGAGCCAGGGAGCTCCGGTAATACACCTCGAAGGACCACGATCGATGTAATACAGACCACCTCAACCTCCGACCAAACTAACCATCATGCCCACCTCTCGATTTGATCAGCTAATCAAGGCCCGCCTCACCAAAGCGGGAATGAATCCGAAAAAGGCTGCTTTCACCAAGAGCCTCACCGACGAGATCTGCACGCGCTGCAAAGTGACCGAAACTCTACTGGCTCTTTGCGACCAGGACGTGTTCGAGATCTGCAAACCCAAGCACAAGGAGCCGGCCCGATGAAAACCTTCCGCCCCACACAACGCGACGAGCAGAACATCGCCACCATCATCCTGAAACGCGGTGCCGCCAACCAATCCGAGGCCTTCCGGATGGCCTTGGAGGAAACGGCGTCGGGAGAGCCTCAGTTGGCGATCCTCCCTCAGCTCCCGCCGATCAAGGATCTGCGCCAAACAAAGACCGTCTTTGACCAGTTCCACCGCACCCTCGCGGATGCCATCCGGACCGGGTGGCCGGACCATATCCAGGGCGAGTCCCCCGAACGCACCGCGAAAGTCCTAGCGGCCCGCCAGGTGTTCGACGAGATGCTCCAGACCATAAGGCCCCGTTGCCACGAGCTCATGGTGCTCTGCGCTGCGAAGGCAGGAGCAACCGCTGTCGACATCAAGGGTGCCAAGGCTGCGGCCCAGTATCTGGCGAAATCCGTGCGCGATACACACCGCCAAGTTCAGAATTCGGAAGTACCCGAAACCGAGCTCAAGAAAGCACGACGTCAGGTCGACTTCTACCAACCGCTGATCGAGCTGCACGAAAAAATCGGGCTGACCTAACCGAAGTGGCGCCGCACCGACGCACCGAACTATCCCAAACGGTGCGTCGCCCCCCGAGCGGTTCCGGCTCAGTTCCGGCCCACCGTCTGCCCCCGGATGATCAACACGCCAAACTGTCGGGGGAAATCTAACTCCACGATCTCTTCCGATCCTTCCGGTAAAACACTCCAGCCGGTTCCATCGGGTAGTCGCCCGAGACAGATCCCTTCGGCCCCGGCGTGCGCCCCCGCCTGGATCACCACCGTCCGGCCCGTGGGGTCGACCGGCTCTGCACGTTCTCGGATGGGGTGCGGGGTTTCGCCAGCGGAGATATCCACAATCTTCGACATAATCGGGGGCCGAGCCCCGTCTACTACTTCGGCGATATCGGCGCCGCTCGGCTCCGCATCCCTCGATTGGCCTCAGAGCGTGCTACCGCCGCAGGTCTGCCCACGGTCCTCTCTCACCGATGGAGCTACGAACAGCTTTTCAAGCACAGCACCCTCCCGACACCAACAGGAGCGGATGACGGCGAAGTGTCCGATCCCGATTGTCAGTGGTTGGGGGATCTCGCACCGGAAGCCAAAACCCTCATCCAATCCGGGCACCGGATCGCCCAGGAACACATCGGCTGGGAATCCCTAAGCAGTGTGGAGCTGTGAACTCGTTGGTTTTTCTTCAGTACACCTCTTCCACCCCGCGGTGAATAGTGGGGACTTCCTTATAGGGTGCCACCACGAGGAACGGGCGCGCCCTACACCGAGTCTTTGTGCGTACGACGAAACCCGACTTCTGTTGTGAGCAGCGCTCGATCAGAACGAAAACGTTCATCAAGGGGGATCTCGTCGGGGATGAGCGCGAAAAAATCCCCGCCTTCGAACCCGATGACGACCTCAGTCGCGTCACACGGTTCGTCGCCGTGAAACAGAACCGCCTCCTCTATGAGGACACTGTGGTCGAGATCGACCGACTCGTATCTGACGACCATCTCTTTCAACTCCGAAAGGACGGCCAATCCTAGTTCGGTGGAGAGCCCGTCCTCATCGACAAGCTCCTCAATGAACCGCTCGCTCAGGATCACTCGAACAGACCCACCCCCTTCGAGGGGCAGCTGCGCCTCGAATTTTTGTTTCTGTTCTCGGACGACATTGAAGCAATCGCGATAGCGCGCGTCTTCCGACCACACCCAGATAATGGCATTCGTCATTTTGCTTTTCTCCTTGGGGTCAGGCCGCCGCGGCGAAGAGGCGTTCCGCGGATTTCTCCATCGACGCCGCGTCCTCGAAAACAAAAAGGCGCACTACCCGATCGCGGAAAGAAACATAGGCAATTGCGCCCCAAACGGAGCTCCGTCGCCACGGTCTACGAGAAAGGGCAACGTAGGCCGAGAGCTGGACAATGTCTTTTGTCCTCGGCGCGGTGGTGGGCAGTTCGGTTACGACTTTGACTTCCACAATCCCGCGAGAAGCCGGTCCACCGGCGACGCGAAGGTCGCAAATTCCCGCCGGCACAGAGCCTAGCCTGTGCAACGGAACCTCCGGCTCGATCCGTCGTGCCCCGATCGCTCGAAGACCTGTCCTCAAAGCTGAGAGCCACGGTAGATAGGTTTTCTCCTCGGAGGAGAGCGGACCAGTGTCACTCATCCGACGGAGCAGGTGGTGAAAGCGACAACCGGCCCCGAACGGATCGTCCGGCACCGCCGCCATCCCCGGAGGAACGATGACAGGCATATCGTACATGGTTGGCGGTGGCACGGTGGCAAGAGCCGCGGCAGCGGCGATAGGGCAAGCTGAGCGAGCGAATTTCGAGATTTTCATAAGGATCGTTTTCCGGTAAGTATCCGTTCTCACCAACTCTGCAATATTTATCTTGCGGAAGTCCCTTAACCCATTGCATCCTATGTTCTTCAACCAAACATGACTTCCAACCTCCCGTGGACTTCCTGGCGTGATTGACCGCCGACACACATACGTTGCGCTCAAGAAGATCCTCGCAGCTGCGCCCTTCGACGGCGTGCAGACCAGGTTCTCCGAGGCAACGAATATGAACCTCACCGTCGTCAATCGCCTGATGCTCGGCCGGCGCCACGCCACCCCGGAGATCATAGGTCGCCTGTGTCACGCTCTGCCCGCCAACGATGCCACCCTCTTGCTTTCGGCGTTCCTGCTCGACCTCGCGGAGGAGGCGCTCGGGAAGCGCGGCAGATTGGTTCCGACGGTAGCCGTATCCATCGTTTCGCGCCATAAGTAGTTCGTCATTCTGAAGGATGCGTGCGTGGGCTTCGCCCCCTGCGCCTCTTTTCGTGGGTTTTTTGGCAGGCGCGTCGCCTGTCTTGACCCATATGAAAAGCAACAAGATCACCTTAGTTTCCGGAAGATCCGGAGACATCCTCATCCAACAGGGGCCGGGCTTCCCGGCCTTTTTTATTCCCGGCCCAAAAGTCGCCGAAACTTTCTCCGGCCTGCCGTCCGCCCCGAGGCCCGGTGTCATTACCTCTCAAGTCGCGATCGCACTGCTTATCGGTATCGCCGGTAAGTGTACGGACCTTCAGCACCTCGCGAAACTCCCTGATGGTCTTGACCGCTCGGCACCGGCCTTCCGTGTCATCTCCCGCACCGGCTACCATTTCGCGTACATCGGAGATGACCGGGCTCTTGGCTTCACCGATTGGTTACAAGCCCAGGGCATCCATCTCGTGTTTACACCCACCCGAGCACGGCTCACCCCGCCGGCCCATCGGCCCCACCCGAACCTGATGGTTACCTCTGCGGAAGAACTCGAACAGGCCTACCGCAAGCTCAGCGGCATTTTTTTGACGAACATTGCGGAGTCGTGGGCCACGGCCTGCACCGCATTCCAAGACGTGTACACCGGCACCCACAAACCCAACGACTCAAGAAAATGAACAAACTCTGGATCGTTGTCGGCTCGACCGGCGATCTCCTCATCCACCAGGGGACTGACGCGCCCGTCTTCGTCGTCCCGGCTCACCGGGTTGGCGAGGTGCTCTCCAGCTCGCCCTCGCCTACCCCGAAGGCCATCACGTCCCGATATGCCATCGCCTTGATCGTCATGATGGCCCCCTACGCCGAGGAGGTCCGCGTTCTCGACGATCGACCCCCGAATATCGCCAAAGACACCGTTTCGTTCGGCCTGACGACTGCCAGCGGTCTATGCTTTGGATACGTCGATACACCCAAGGCACTGCATCAGTCGATCTTTTACAGTCAACGCGGCGTCCACATGCTCGTTACACCTCGCGGCATCCGTCTATCCCCCAACGCACTCGGCAACACCGTCCCGTTCACCCAGCAGTCAATCAGAGCCATGGACGCAATGCTGCTTGCCTACGGCGAGCGTCAGTTGGGCCACGTTGATCGAGCCTGGTCTATCGCCCGACAGGTTGTCCGCGGGCTCCTGTAACGGGAACCTGCGACACGGAGCCCGTCTGCGCCAAGCCGGCAGGCTCCACAGGACTCATCCCAACTCCACCCAATCCCCTCATTCATCATGTCATCACCCTCGAATTTCTCTACCGATCCTTTCTACCATCACACCACAGCCCGCTTGCCTTACGTTCGGATCATCGGAACCCACAACTATTCGGAGATCGTCAATCGCTACTCGAATGAGCCGCACATCCTGATTGCGGCACGTCTTGTCGCAGCGTTTGGGGAGGACTTCGACCGAGCCGCAACCGAACTTAAGGAGCCAAGCTGGCGGTTGCTCGACGCCTCTCGGCGTTGCTCGGTATTCGCCCTGGCCGATCCCGAATTTTCGGCACAGCAAGCCCTGCGGTTCACTCTTGAAGATATCCCGCCAGACAAGTCCGCGCTAGTTGGGGTCCAATCGCTCCGTGACGACACCATCCTTCTGCTCAGGCAGGCCGACGACGACGTCTGCAAGGCGATCTGGGTCGCCATCGCCGCAGTGCAGCGGCTCAGACTCGATCTCAAAGTTGCACCGGATGA
>Ga0209098_1001369_pt1 | contig 23488 bp, 21 predicted proteins | sample AD_JPNHW1_MetaG_FD_184429 | JGI IMG/M metagenome (GOLD analysis project Ga0209098, IMG submission 184429) | Active sludge microbial communities of municipal wastewater-treating anaerobic digesters from Japan - AD_JPNHW1_MetaG (SPAdes) (version 2) | ecosystem: Engineered > Bioreactor > Anaerobic...
TCAAATGCATTAATTGTATTTCCTCAAGTATGAACATAGCAATACTGGAATCGGAATGGAGTAAATATAAATATTCAGTATTGGAGCGCTCTCCGGAAGAATATCTGGCTATACGCCGATTATTGAGGGATAAAAAAGAATACCCCGCTATTGAATTTTACAATCGATTGGAAACTGCTTTTAAAATACCAATGGACAAGGTAAATGCTGCCAATGCCGCCCTGCACGTGTGGGGTTATTTTAAGGATGATGCTACCGCTAAAGAAAAAGAAAAATTTTTAAAGCTGCTACGGAAGTTTCAACTAAACGAAATCAGCATAAGCAGTATTAAAACATATCTTCATCATTTAATGGTAAAATACCAGCGGGATTATTTGATTAACTCTTATTATTTTGTGTTTTAGAGGCAAATAATAATGAACAATATATATTATTACCACACAGATATAGGAAGGATAGGCATAGCTGACAACGGCCAGGCTATAACCAATGTTTTTTTTGCTCAGGAAACTGCATCTTTAAACATTGAGAAAAATGAAACCCGGCTGATCAATAATGCTGCCGGTCAGATCAGGGAATACCTGGCCGGCAAACGCAGGATATTTGATTTGCCACTTAAAGCAGAAGGTACGGAGTTTCAAAGAAAAGTCTGGCAGGCTCTGTTACGTATTCCTTATGGCGAAACCAGTAGTTACCAGCAAATTGCTGAGCAGATCGGCAATGATAACGCCTGCCGGGCAGTTGGCATGGCCAATAATCACAATCCGATCGCAATTATAATCCCATGCCATCGGGTCATCGGCAAAAACGGAAAACTGGTGGGATACGGCGGGGAACTGGCAATAAAAGCACGGCTGCTGGAAATTGAAAAGGGGCATTAAAGTTGAGGGATGAATTATGAAGAAAGTTTTTGTCATCGGGGGCGGGGCATCAGGAATGATGGCCGCTATAGCTGCCCGCCGTTTAGGGGCGGAGGTCACCATACTGGAGCGGAACCAACGAATAGGAAAAAAGCTGCTGGCTACCGGCAACGGCCGCTGCAATTATACCAATATAAATGCTGATGTTACATGTTATCATGGCAATGATCCCGGTTTTGCTGAGAGTGCTTTAACGGGTTTTACTGTCGATAATACTATCAGGTTTTTCGAAAAACTGGGGATAGAGCGAAAAATTGAAGAGGGGGGCAAAGTTTTTCCCATGTCAGAACAGGCTTCCAGCGTCCTGGATGTTATACGTTATGAATTGGAGCAACTGGGCGTCAATATAATCTGCGAAGCATTGGTCAGAAATATCAGTGCCAAAAATGATGGATTTATTATTGAACTGGAAAATGGGCAGGTTTATAAAGGAGATCGGGTCATAATTGCAGCCGGCGGCAAGGCTATGCCTTCCAGCGGGTCAGATGGCAGCGGATTTGAATTAGCAAAAAAGCTGGGCCACAAAATTACTGATATTTTTCCGGTACTGGTGCAGTTAATGCTGGAAGGCTCTTGCTTTAAACGTATCGAGGGAGTCAAATTTGAAGGTACGGCAGAGATTATCCATAATGATAAATCTGTAGCCAAAGACCGGGGCGATATCCTCTTTGCCAATTATGGAGTATCCGGACCGCCCATCCTGCAAATCAGCCGGAAAGCCGGAGAACTACTGATAAACGGGCAGGAAGCTCATTTAAAAATTGTTATCATGGATATGATGTCCAAAGAAGAGCTTGAGATGCTCATGCGCAAGCGCCTGCAGAACGCAGGTAATAAACCGATCGACTTCAGCCTGGTGGGCCTGATAAATAAAAGATTGATACCGGTAGTCTTAACGGAGGCAGGTATTAATGATTTAAAACGTCCGGCGGCGGATTTGTCAGTTCAGGAACAAAAAGAACTTATAAATGTTTTAACCGACTGGAGATTTAAAATCCGGGGGACCAAAGGCTGGACCAGTGCCCAGGTAACTGCCGGCGGAGTTGATACCACGGAAATAGACACTGCTACTATGGAATCAAAAATAACAAAAGGGTTATTTTTCTGCGGGGAAATTATCGATATAGACGGAAAGTGTGGCGGCTTTAACCTGCAATGGGCCTGGTCATCAGGATTTGTCGCCGGACAGAACGCGGCATTATAATCGAGCAGTACCGGGAGGTCATATGTTAAGGCTATCTGATATAAAAATAAACATAAATAAAGCTGCCGATTGGGACAGGGAAAGACTGGCTTTACGCCAGGCTATACTTTTAAGGCTCAATATCAGAGAGCAGGAGCTGAATGATTATTCTATTTATAAGCAATCGGTCGATGCACGCAATAAAAGCGCCATATTTTATGTATATACCGTGGATGTGAACCTTACAAATGAAACAAAGTTTCTGGGGAAAAGCAGTGCCAAAGGAGTGACCATGACCCCGGATATATCTTATAAAGGAGTACAGCCCGGGACTGAAAAACTAACTTACAGGCCGGTGATAATCGGTATGGGACCGGCGGGATTATTTGCCGGCTTGCTGCTGGCCAGGAACGGTTACCGCCCTCTTATCCTGGAAAGAGGAGAAGATGTTGACAGCAGAACTGAGAAAATCAATAAGTTCTGGCATACAGCCCGGCTGGATACCGAAAGCAACGTACAGTTCGGCGAAGGCGGGGCCGGAACATTTTCTGACGGGAAACTTACCACCCTGATAAATGACTTAAGATGTCGCTATATTTTGGAAGAATTCATCAAAGCCGGGGCACCGCAGGAAATATTATATAAGAGCAAGCCCCACATCGGGACTGATTTGCTTAAATCAACCGTAAAGAACATCCGCCGGGAGATAATCGCTTATGGCGGGGAAGTAAGATTTAAAGCCAAAGTAACTGATTTTATCATTCGGGACAATAATATTGATGCAGTTGAGATCAATAATAATGAAAAAATTGCTGGCCGGATCGTCCTGTTGGCGACCGGCCATAGTGCCAGAGATACTTATGAAGTGTTGTATCGCCGGGGAGTGGTCATGAGCCCCAAAGCATTTTCCATCGGGGTCAGAATCGAGCATCCCCAGGCCATTATCGATAAAGCCCAGTATGGAGACAGTGCCGGTCATCCTGGCCTGGGGGCGGCTGATTACAAACTGGCGTATCATTCTTCAAATGGCCGTTCTGCTTATACATTCTGCATGTGTCCGGGGGGATATGTGGTGGCAGCAGCATCTGAATCCTCTGGGGTAGTTACAAACGGGATGAGTGATTATAAAAGGGACGGTCAAAATGCCAATGCTGCGCTTTTAGTAGGCGTAACACCTCAGGATTATCCCAGCCATCATCCCCTGGCCGGGATAGAATTTCAGCGGCAGTGGGAAAGTCTGGCATTTAAACTGGGAGGAGAAAACTACCGGGCTCCGGCGCAGTTGACCGGCGATTTTTTGTTTGACCGGAACAGCAGCAGTTTGGGGAGGGTAAAGCCTACCTACCAGCCGGGCATCACCTTTGCTCCTGTAAAAGATTGTCTGCCCGAATATATCAGTTCAACACTGAAAGAAGCGATAATTTATTTTGATAACCGCATCAAGGGATTTGCCATGGAAGACAGTTTGCTAACCGGGGTTGAAACCAGAAGCTCTTCACCGGTAAGAATAAATCGGGATGACCAGGGCTTATCCAACATAAAAGGATTGTATCCGCTGGGAGAAGGCGCGGGTTATGCAGGCGGCATAATGTCATCGGCTGTGGACGGTATCAAAGCAGCGGAAAGAATAATCCGGCAATACGCTCCGATTATAGCTGGTTTATAACATAAAATAAAATATTTTAAGCTAAAATTATCACTGTTCCTGGCATGTTTACATATGCTGATACGGGGTGATAATTTTGGCGAAGTTTTTTACAACAGTAAATAACATTGTCATAGAAGATGAGATGCAATATGACGGTGTTACACTATTAACCTACCGTATCCAGTATCCGGAGTTCAAATCGGATAATTATAAAAAATCATTGACGGTAATTAATAAGTATTATAAATCCCGGGCCATGGAGTACCAGCAATATATCGAGACAGATCTTTATCAAATGGCGGTGGAGCAGTACCTGGATGATATCAAAAACGGTTTTCCGGTGCGGGTATTTGCTGCTGATGACAGCTATGAAATTACTTATAACAAAGCCTGCATTTTAAGCCTATATTTTGACCGGTACGAATTTACCGGCGGAGCCCACGGCAATACGATACGCACTTCTCAGACCTGGAATCTGCAGACCAGTCAGATAATAAAACTGAGTGAACTGTTTGACTGTTTGTTTGATTACAGGACGTATATTAAAGATCAGGTTATAAAACAAATCGAACAGAACCCGGATATATACTTTGATAATTATGAAGAACTGGTCGAGCAGACATTTGATGTAAATAATTTTTACTGTACTCCACAGGGAGTTATAATTTATTTTCAACAATATGATATTGCACCTTATGCCAGCGGTATAAGAGAATTTTTGTTGCCATACAATAATTGCGTAAAAGATCCGGTCAAGAAATGCATTTAAAATGATAAATTAAAACTCCCGGCAGGGAAGTGATATCAGACTGGAAAAAAGGTGTGAAGGTCAATTAAGACTTTTGAACAGCTGTTGCCGGCTGTTTTTTTTATAAACTTCTTATTAGATGTTAAGTAGTCCTGATAGGAAAGTTCTTTTCGGTAATGTATAATAAAAACATTCATAGAATCAGAGGTAAAACAAGTGATAAAAACCAATGCCATGAGGTTATTGGAAAGCCGGGGGATCCATTTTAAAACCCAGGACTATGAAGTAGATGAAAATGATCTGTCCGGGGAACATGTGGCAAAGCAGTTGGGAATACCGACGGAGCAGGTTTTTAAAACCCTGGTCCTGCAAGGGGAGAATCAGGGATATTTCGTTTGCTGCATACCCTCCGACTTTGAGGTGGATTTAAAAAAAGCGGCCCGGGCGGTCAACGATAAAAAAGCCGACATGATCCATGTTAAAGACCTGCAGAGAATAACCGGATATGTCCGCGGCGGCTGTTCACCTGTCGGAATGAAAAAGGACTTGCCAACCTTTATTGATGAGACAGCGCTTTTATTTGATGAAATATTTGTCAGCGCCGGTGTCCGGGGAACCATGGTCATTATTGCCCCTGAAGATTTAATAAATTATGTAAATGCACAGATGTACGATTTAGTAAAAAGTTGAATGAAAAAAGGCGGCAGGTCGATACTCCTGCCGCCTTCGTTATGGCTTATCCCAGATAATCTACATGCCGGCAGATTTCTTCCACCACGATGTCTTTGCGGATATTAAATTGCTTTTTATTATTTTCAAACAGATTATTGCCTTTGGTATCGATGGAAACTATCAGGGGACCGAATTCTTTTACCCGCATTACCCACATGGCTTCTGGCATACCCAGATCCAGCCATTCTACCCGTTCAACTTCTTCCACGCAATTGGCTGCCAGTACTGCACAGCCGCCTGGAAATACTGTGTGAATCGCTTTATGTTCTTTACAGGCCTGGGCGGTATGAACTCCCATGCCGCCTTTGCCGACGATAATTTTGACCCCAGTACGGGGAATAAAATCTTTTTCATATTTTTCCATGCGCATACTGGTGGTGGGACCGATGGATATTACCCGATACTTGCCGTTTTCTTCCGGAATTTCCTGCATTATCGGACCGGCATGAAAAATTGCCAGACCGTTAAGATCGACCGGTAATTCTTTGTGCTGCTTGATCAAGCGTTGATGTACATCATCACGTGCGGTGATCAAATACCCGCTCAGATAAATGACATCGCCAATGTTTAAAGAGATCAGATCTGCATCTTTTATCGGCGTAGTCAATATTGTTTTTTTCATATTCTCGCTCCCTTGTGTGAAATGATCTCATATTCCATTGCAGGATCGATCTTGATCAAAGCCCGCCGGTGAGCCCAGCATCCGGTCGATAAACCTACTGCCAGAGTGGCAGGATGTCGGGCTGCCTGTTCAATATGCACGCCCATGACAGAAAATTCGCCGCTTAAGCCGCCGGGGCCGATTTTAATTTCATTCAAACCTTTTTCAATTCTGGCTTCCAGTTCAGCACCGCGGGGATTGGGGTTATGGGTACCCAGCGGACGCAAGAGCGCTTTTTTCGATAATTTTGCAGCTACTTCAACAGAGCCGGCAATGCCGATTCCGATCAAGAGGGGAGGGCAGGCATTGATTCCATAGGAAGTAACCTGGTCAAATACGAATTTCACAATGCCTTCATAACCTTCCAAAGGCATGAGTACTTTGGCTGTGCCAGGTAAGCTGCAGCCGCCGCCTGCCATATATAAATAAATTTTAACGTCGTTGTTATAAGGTACTACTTCCCAGTCGATCCAGGGAATTCTGGTTCCAACATTGTTGCCGGTATTCTTCTCATCGAAGATTTCCACGGCGTTATGCCTGAGAGGGCCCATTACCGTTGCTCTTTTCACCGCTTCCTGCAGGCAATGTTCAATTTCATTTATCAAGGGGAATCCGGTTCCAACCTGAACAAAATACTGAATCACACCGGTGTCCTGGCAACAGGGACGATCAAGATCGCCCGCCATTTTAATATTATCAAACATAGCATCATAAATAATTTTTGCCATGTCAGAATCTTCTGCTTCCCTAAGCTCTTCTAATCTGGCATAAATATCATCAGGAAGATATTTGCCTGAATAGACTGTAAACCTGGCCATGATGTCAATGAATTTTTCCCGCATGTCATCTGTGCTCATTTCATTCACTCCAAAAAATATTCATTTTAACAATTTATATTAACATATTGTGATAAATTATGGGACTATTTAAGCAATCATAGTTTTTTAAATATCAGCGATGAAATTCAGCTATATAAGGAAGGTTCCGGAAGGTTTCCCGGTAATCCAGGCCGTATCCTACCAGGAATGAGTCGGGTATAGTAAAACAGCAGTAATCTATTTTTATAGTGATGAGTCTGTCAGCAGGGTTGTCAAGCAATGTACAGATTTTCAAACTGGCAGGCTGAGATGCCTCCAGATGCTGGCAAACATAACCCAGGGTAAAACCAGTACCGATAACATCTTCCACTAAGAGCACATGCCTGCCGCTTAAATCCAGATCCAAATCTTTTTTTATCTTTATTGCCGGTTTCCCGGAAGCTTCAGGTGATAAACCAATCGAAAGAAAATCCATATTTAAGGGCATGGACAATTTACGGGTCAAGTCTGCGACAAAATAGATCGAACCTTTAAGGACGCTGACAATGACTAATTCCTTATCCCGATAATCGCGATTTATCTCTGTACTGATTTCAGTTATACGCTGCCTTATTTGCGCTTCAGTATAAACAATTTTGCCGATACCGGTTGGTTTATGATCCATTTGCGTTCCTTCCTGCCTTTAAAACATAATTTAGAGTTTGCTGCAAAAATTTAATCATAATTATTGCCGTATCTATACTTATTTAAAACGGTTTACAAGAATTATTTATTTATCAATATTAAACATTATGACGATTATTCCTGCATTCATCCCAATATGCAGATAATTTGAATCGAAATAAATAATTTTAAATAATATAGATTTTTAAAATAAATAGCTAGCAATATAAAATAAAAGCAAATAAGATAAAAAAGCATATAGAAGTTATAATCAGCAATATTTGAGCTTATATAAGGGTTGTTAAATTCAGAATATTCTAATATCATTAAATCAAGCTCCAGGGAATTCCTAAAACGGAAACCTGACAGAGCCGGAAGCAAAAACTTAACACAGCAGCTGAAAATAAGAACCGGTGAATGAAAGTTCACTATATCAAAGGAGAAGTCAGAGAAAAAAGTTTACAACAGTTGGACTGAACGGAAGTTCTTATATTGGTCTCAACAGATTGATATAAAGTAAGAACAGAAGTAAAGTAAAGCTGATGCAGACGATGAGTAACTGAAAGAACTGCGATGAAGGAATTATGGAAAGCTGTTAAGGGAAGCAAAAAGCGGAAGGCAATGAAAGGTGAAAGTTGATAAAGGTTCGTTGGAGCTTACTTATTTTAAGAATAAACAGGCAGATGATCATTTGCAGATTATCTGCCGTTTTGCTGGTTTGAATCAATTCACGGCGATTTTCTCGGTCTTTTTGGTCAGACAAACTACAGCTGTCTCCAGGCGATGATTTTTTATTTCCGTCACCTTAATACTAAGCCCGTACTCTTCCAATACAGGAGTGCTGCCGTCATCGGGAATTGTACCTAACAAACCGAAAATCAGGCCGCCGAATGTGTCGTAATCAGCTTCAGGCAAAAATATACCTAATTGGTCGGCAACCATTGGCAGCGGTGCTATGCCCTGTATTCTCCAGGTCTGGGAATCGATACGTTCTATCAGCGGTGGTTCATCGGGAATCGTATCGTCATCTTCCAAATCACCGACGATTTGTTCCAATAGGTCATTCATGGTGATTATGCCATTCATGCCGCCATATTCGTCCAAAACAATAGCGAAATGATTGCGGCTTTTTTTCATATTGCGGAATAGTACATCGGTTCTTACAGTTTCAGGAACAAAATAGGCGGGCCGTAATGTATTTTCCAGAATATTATCATGGCTTTTATCAGGCAGGCGGAAATAGTCCTTCACTTTTAAAATGCCAATTATGTTATCAGTACTTTCATCGCAGACCGGATAAACAGAATGTCTGCTTTCCAGGATGGTTTTTTCCCATTGTTCCGGGGTTTCATCCAGCCATAAGACCGATACTTCGGTTCTGTGGGTCATGATATCCTCAGCAGTCTTATCGTCAAATTCAAATATATTCTGGATCATATCTTTTTCATTAGGGCTTATCGCGCCTTTTTCGCTGCCGGCATCTACCATCATGCGGATTTCTTCCTCAGTAATCGTTTCATCATCAGCATGCGGGTCTATTCCCAATAAACGGAGAATGCCATTGGTGGATATGGTCAGCAGCCAAACCACCGGACTGAATATACGGGAGATACAGTATACCAATCCTGACATAGCTAAAGCCAGCTCTTCGGCTTTTCTCATGGCCACACGCTTGGGAACCAACTCGCCTAATACCAGCATGAAATATGATAAAGCTAAGGTTATAACTATGACAGATATCGTATCCAAAGTTGCAGCAGGTATCTTTAAACCTGCTCCTATCAGCCAGTCGACCAAAAAATCGGAGAAATTATCGGCAGCAAAAGCACTGGCCAGAAAACCAGCCAAAGTGATGCCGACTTGAATAGTGGAAAGAAAACGTGCCGGCTGTGCAGTTAATCTGGTAAGTCGTATAGCTCTTTTATCACCCTGAGCAGTAAGTTTGGCCAATTTAGTGTCGTTCATGGAAATAATCGCAATTTCTGCACAGGCAAAGACGGCATTAATGATAATCAGCACCAACTGCAAAAGCAATGGCCATAAAACCAAAGATATATCCGACAATAAATTAACCTCCTGAAGGTATATTAAGAAATTAATAACCCGCTTTTAACCGATATTATAATGATGCACTTAAGTCAGGTCAATAATGGCCAAAGCTGTGGAAAAAAAAGTCGCAGGTTAAACATCATTTCCCTCGTGCAATTTGAACCTTTTTACAAGGTTATTAAAATCATTTTTAAAAACAATATTTATGTTGGTCCCGGGGTATAATTTTTTGAGCAATTTAACCTTTTTCTTCTTTTCCGAAACATATTTTTGTTCCATAGTTGTCAGCTCGATGAAAGTATTGAATTTAGGCAGATAAAAATCCGGCGAAAAAGCCTGGGTAACATTTCCTTCGGCATCCCATTTGACTGGAAAGGTTCGAGGTTCATATTGCCATTCAATTTCATGCATATTTAAAATCTCAGCAAATTCTTCTTCAGAAGGGTGTTTAAAAAATATTGGTTTTTCTTCTGTTTTTATTGTTGGTTCTTTTGCCGGTGAGGCAATCTGCCGGTTGACAGCCAGGAAATATAATAATGCTGCTGCTTCTTCAATATTAATGGAATCGGTATTTAAAATAATATGGTAAAGAGAGGGGTCTGACCAGTCCTGGCCGTATATTGAAAATATATAGCGCTTATGTTTGCGGTCAGTAAGTTCCAAAAATCTTTACCATATTATTTGCTCAAGACAATGGGCTTGCATAATGCGTCTGATTCGCACGTCACGGGAAGCCATTATTTTAAAATGTAAAGCTTCAGGATGGTCGGCAAATATTATCTGCGCTCCCAAACCAAATATGATAGCATCCTGCTGAGCAACAAAATCCTTGAGTTTGTTTTCTAAATGCCGGGCAAAGGTAATCCCCGAGGCAGAAGGAGTCAAAAAGAACGCCGGGCTTTCTGACAGCATATGTAATTCGTGAGTACTGGCTATTTCAGGAAACCACCTGCTCATGACCAGATCACGGGTTATAACAGGAATATTCATCTTTTGGCTTAAAAGCTCAATAATTTCCTGGCCCAGGCTTCCGGTTTGCCGGGAAACAGTTATAATCAAAGAATACTCACCTCTTGATACAATATAACTGTAGTTTATTTTATGTGGTCGCTTGGTATATTAGTTGCCATTTTTTACAACATTATAACATGGATTTTGGATATCTGATAACAGCATACGTTTAATTGTAACCGGCAAAGCAGTGTATTATGATAAATTTAGTCAAATAATAATAACACAAACCAGTAATTTTTCATGAATAATTGCATGATAAATGCCCGGCAATAAAATAATTGCACTAAGGGGGTTGTCTATGGAAACCGGACTTTTTGATGTACTGGGGCCTATAATGGTTGGCCCCTCAAGTTCTCATACTGCGGGGGCGGTCAGGTTAGGCAACATAGCCCGTAAAATTGCCCGGGGGAATATTAAACAGGCGGAATTTTTTCTGCATGGATCTTTTGCTAAAACCCACCAGGGACATGGTACAGATAAAGCTTTATTGGCAGGGGTGTTGGGAATGGCCCCTGATGATGAAAGGATCCGTGAATCATTTGCCATAGCTGATGCAGATGGAATCCATTACGAATTTTACACGGCTGATCTTGGCGATGTTCATCCTAATTCTGTGCGTATCGTGCTTATGGGGGATAATGATGAAACCTGCGAGATAATTGGCTCTTCCGTCGGCGGCGGTAAAGTGACGGTCAACTCCCTGAATGGAATGCATGTTGAATTCAGCGGCCAGTATCCAACGGTCCTCACCAGTCATTATGACCGTCCGGGAGTCGTTGCCAATGTAAGCTCCGTACTTTCCAGGCATGGGATCAATATTGCATTCTTAAAAGTATTCCGCCAGCTAAGAGGCAGTGAAGCATGTATGGTAATCGAAAATGACCAGATAATCAACCCGCAGGTCCTGGATGAATTAAGAAGTCTGCCGGATATAAACAGTGTGACCCTGGTCGATATTTAAATACATGAAAGCGGGGTTTTGTCATGTATCAATATAATAGCGGAGTAAAGCTGATCAAGCTCTGTCAGGAGCAGGGCAATAATATTGCTGAAATTGCTTTACAGGCTGAAATAGAGAACTCAGGCAATAGCAAGGAACAAATATTGTCGCTGCTTAAGGAAGAACTTTTTGTTATGCGGGAAGCGATCAGCAAGGGGCAGGATCCTGAAATCAAATCTATTGGCGGATTGATCGGCGGTAATGCTTATAAAATGCAAAGACGGCTGGAAATAGGCGATACTTTGACTGGACGTACTTTACTTAAAGCACTTTGCTATGCGTTGGCAGTAACTGAAGTAAACGCAGCGATGGGAAGGGTGGTTGCAGCACCAACCGCTGGTGCCAGCGGGATAATTCCCGGCATTATAATAGCTGTACAGGAAGATAAATGTCTGACCGATGAAAAAATCATAAACGCCTTGTTGGTCAGCGGGGCAGTCGGCAAAATTATCGCGACCAATGCGACCCTTTCCGGAGCGGAAGGCGGTTGTCAAGCGGAGTGTGGTGCAGCATCTGCCATGGCCGCAGCATCTGCAGTATTTCTTGATGGCGGCAGTCCTGAACAATGCCTGGATGCTGCGGCCATGGCTTTAAAAGGGATGTTGGGATTAGTCTGCGATCCGGTAGCGGGATTAGTGGAAGTTCCTTGCTCAAAACGAAATGCCAGCTCGGTTGCCAATGCTCTGGCCTGCGCGGAAATGGCTCTGGCAGGGATTGAAAGCTTTATTCCTTTCGATGAAGTTATCGATGCCATGTTTAAAGTCGGCAATCTTATGTCCCCCAGCCTGAAAGAGACTGCTGCCGGAGGTTGTGCCAGCACTCCCACTGCTTTAAAATACAGTCGCTCTATTCACAAAGAAGGAGGAGGGGAATAAATGCGGCTATTTATCGCTATTGATTTGAATGAAGAAATCAAAGATAATTTGATCAGGATTATTTTACAGCTTAAGAATAAAAGCCTCAGAGGCAGTTATACCCGCCGGGAGAATTTACATATTACCCTCGTATTTTTGGGGGAAGTGGAAAAATCAAAAATCAATCTGATCGAACAGGCTATGAATGAAGTAAAGGCTGTGAGCTTTAAAATGTCCTTAAGAGGATTTGGATGTTTCAGGAGGAAAGAGGGAGACATTTATTGGATTGGCATAAACCAGAATGAGAAGCTGAATGATATTTATCAGCAACTCCACATGCAACTGACTCGGGCAGGATTTGTTCTCGAAAACCGCCCTTTTAAACCTCATTTGACGGTTGGGCGCCGGATAGTTACCGGGCCTTCCTTTGATGCCAACGCTTTTGATCAATTAATTCCGCCTATGAATATGGATATAAGTAAAATATCCTTGATGAAGTCAGAACAGATTGATGGAAAACTGACTTATACGGAAATTTATGCGAGAAATATTTAACTAAATCCTGGTTTTTAATTCATCCGCGCAAGTTATTTACCGGATTAACGTAAATAAAATCAATAAGTAAATATGAAGGATGGTGGTATTATGAATAAAAAATTAGCTGGTGCAGTTATAGTTTTGATTATAGCAGCAGTATTGCTGTTTTTATTTATCAACAACCGGCCGGGAACCGGCTCTGATGTGGAGTATAAGAATGAAAAATATGGATTTGCTTTAACTATGGATGAAGAATTTGATCAGAACGTGGAAATACAAGAAGCTGAAAACACGGTCTGTTTTGTCAGCCGTGAAATACAGGCAACACAACCCGATATGATATTGGGGGTAATCGGCAGAATTGAAATTTATGATAAGAGCGAATTTACTAAAGCAACTATGCTGAAGTCGGGAGATTCCTATGGCCTTAAATACCTGGGCGAGAATGATACTTATCTGTTTGGCTGGGCACATGCTACTGATGTTCAGGTACCGCCCGGGAATGAAAAATTGTTAAATAATTTTCGATCTCTGGAAAATGATTTTGACGAAATAATAAAGAGCTTTACGGCCATGAAAGCATTACCACCAGAAACATCGGAAGTGAAAACTGATACCGGCAGATATGTGGGGCTGGCAGACAACAACTTTTTTGAGGTAAAAATAAGCGGCGTACCTGATGAAAAAGCATACAAGGTGTTTATGATTACCGATCAGGTAAGAAGCAAATTTGAAAGCCTCGATTTGCAGGGAGATGAAGAAATCAAGCTGATATATAAGGAGAATGAGTACGGGCAGAATGCGGTGGAAGATATTGAAAAGATAAACCAGTAAAAAAATGAATAATTGCCATTGAGGCAATTTAAGCCGTCCATTAAGACGGATATTTATAAAATTTGGCTGCAGCCAGGTTTATAATTTTGGCCCAATAAAACGTAAAATAATTTCATTTAATAATATAAAGGGAGATATTTGATGCAAATATCTCCCTTTGTTAAGCTGAAAATATTTTTTAAAGGAGTTTATGCCCATAATATTGTAAGTAATGCCGCAACTGATGTAAAAACAAAAGCGATGACACCTGCTACTCTTATTACTTTGGATTCTATACCGATGGCGTCAATGGTTGCGGCTGCATTCTGGAGTTTGGCAGGTGATATTACACTAGCCAGTCCCCCGGCAATAGCGGTACCGGCAGTTACTACCAGCGGATTAAAGTGCAGCAATTCAGAGGTTATATTGTTATATTTAGTAAACAAAGCGATAGTTGAGGCCTCGGAGCCTGAAACAAAACCGCCGATCAAACCTAGATAAGCAGCTACCGCCGGGTATAAGTTTTTGAACAAGTCAGCCGAACCGATGGCCAGGACAGAAATCATATTATGACCTGAATCGAGCAATTTCCAGCCGTCAGTTTGAGGAACATAACCGGAGTACATCATGATATAAGCTATAGAGAAGAATATCGCGGCAGAAAAAACCGGGCGGGGAGCGCGTTTCATCCATTTAGTGCCTATTTCTTTCCATTGAGCCCTGGTTGGTTTTATAAATGGAACTGCCAGCAGGGTACTTATAATTACCCATGTATAAGCATTCCACAATAAACGAGTATTTAACGGTTTAGCTCCCGGAATGATTTCAACCGCCATGGCCAGATCTTTAAATAAATAATTGTAAAGCGGTGTCCAGAAGTTAATGATCAGACAGCAGGTGACCAAAATAATCCATGGAGACAGGGCTGTTAAAAGTGACATGGATTTTTCTGCTTCCATGTCTTCCGGCAGCATCGCGGAACGATCTATTAAGGGCTGCTTAATAAATCTTAAAAACAATATCATCATTAAAATGGTAGCCATACCACTCATTACCCCGGTCAATACAATTCCTTTGCCGATATGAGCAATAGCAATTGCTGTAGTACCCATTGTGAGTCCGGCTAACAGACAAGGAATGAAGCCTTCCTTCATTTTTGCCCAGCCACCTACTATATAAAGCATACCAAAGCCGATCATGGTCGAAATTATCGGCATATAATTTGAAAATACCAGAGCAGCTTCGTTTAAAGGGGTGCCAGTCATATCAGAGAAGATGACCAAAGCCCCGCCCAACAGTGCGTAAGTGCAGAGGGCATCAAAACCAAGCGCCGGTAAAGCAACTGCTATGAAAGTGGAATAACCAAGGGCCAGCATAATAGGGGGCAGGATAGAAACCGGAGTAGCTCCCACTGATACCAGCAAAGTTCCAATACCCATATTTATTATCATGATTTGTACGGTCTGGTTATTTTTAGCCAGGGTTTTGACAAACGCGACAATACGCTTGAGTGCACCGGTACATTCCAGGAAGGTGATCTGAAATATTGAAGTGAAAACCATCAGGGAAACTGGGAATGATGCGATTATTCCTGCCAGAGTAGCAGTCAATCCGACCTTGAGCGAAGTATTAAAAAATAAACCGGCTATTAAAATGGCAAAAATCCAGCCTGCCAATCCGCTAAGGTCAGCAGGCCATTTTAATATAGTAAGCAAAACCAGTACAACCAAAATTGGTACTAATGTTAATATAATATCCATTTATTCCATACCTCCATACTACTTAACTTATATATTTCTTTGCTCCCGTTCTACTGTACTGCCGGGCAATAGATAAACTTAAAAATTTGATATAAAACAATATTAAATTAATATTATCACAAACTTCAATTTAAGCGGTTAAAATTTGTCTGAAATTAATTATTTTTTAACCGCAATCGTTCACAACTGGTTTGACAATGCTCACAGTCCTCATCTCCACAAGGTTCGGCATGTACCATGACATGGACATGTGAGAGCCGTAATTCTATTTCATTTTCAATTTGGTCGCATATATCATGGACTTGGGCGATATTCAAATCCCGTTGTACTACCAGATGCATATCAACATATCGTTCAGAGCCGGCTTTTCTAGTTCTAAGCTGATGAAAGCTGCTTATCCCCTGGGGCATTGTCATCTTTAGCGCATTTTCGATTTCAGCTTCTTCTTCAGGCGGCAGAGCTACATCAAGAAGCGGTAATACGGCCTTAACAGTAAGTTCATAAGCGGCTTTAATTATTAACAAAGCAACACATAAAGCAATTAAAGGATCCAGGATTTGTATCCTGGTAAGCGATAGGACCAGTAAGCCCAGCATAACCCCTAATGATGTATATACATCAGTTCGCAGGTGCATAGCATCAGCTTCTAAGGCAATGGAATCAGTTTCCCTGGCAGTTTTCATTAAGATACCAGAAATGATCCAGTTAGCCAGTGAAGCAAAGGCCATTACTCCTATACCAATACTTATAGTTTCAACAGCGGAACCATTAATAATTTTTTGGTAGGCCTCAGATATGATCCAAATGGCAGCAATGAAAATTAGCAGGGCTTCAATGGACCCTGAAACATTTTCAAATTTACCATGACCATAGCGATGAGTTTTATCTGGGGGATGACCGGATATTTTTACAGCAGTAAAAGCAATTATGGCGGCCAGTAAATCCAAACTCGAATGGATTGCCTCGGCAATAATACTAACTGAATTCGTTAGTATTCCAGCAACTAATTTAAAAATTACGAGCAAGGTGTTCGAAATTATAGATAAAGCTGCTACCTTCTGCTTTTTATCAGCCATTAATTCTTTATAAAAATTACTTAATTTCACGATCATAACCTCCAGGATAAATTAGTATAAAAAAGCGGGGCTTCAACATAATGAAGTCCCGCGGTAATCCGCTGCTCAGATGAGCCGGGTCATAAGACCTGACTAATAACAATAGATTAATTTATAATATAATAATACATGTTTATGCAATTAGCAACCATAAAATTATTATTTTATCTGTCTTCAAGGATCCGCTTGAGAAATATTCGGGTTCTTTCATTATTCGGATTATTAAAAATAACATCCGGAACATCATCTTCCGCGATTATTCCATTGTCCATAAATATAACCCGGTTGGCAACATCACGGGCAAAGGCCATTTCATGGGTTACTACCACCATGGTAAGGCCGCTTTTGGCCAGCTCTTTCATAACTATCAAAACTTCGCCGACCATTTCAGGATCCAACGCGCTGGTTGGTTCGTCAAACAAAAGTGCTTCAGGTTCCATGGAAAGAGCCCGGGCTATTGCTGTACGTTGTTTTTGGCCGCCTGATATCTGGTTAGGCTTGGCATCTATAAATTGAACCATACCAACCATTTCCAGGTATTCCATGGCTTTTTTGCGGGCTGCTTCTTTTGAGCGTTTTAAGACTTTGACCTGACCTATAATACAATTATCTAAAACTGTAAGATTGTTAAACAAATTAAACTGCTGGAATACCATCCCCATTTTAGCCCGGTATACAGCATTTGACATATTGTGTTTCATAATGTCTTTACCGTGGAATAAAATCTCACCATCGGTAGCAAGTTCAAGGAGGTTCAGGCATCGTAAAAGGGTAGATTTACCAGAACCGCTGGCTCCGATAATACATACAACTTCGCCTTTGTTTACAGCAAAGTTGATATCTGTTAACACTTCATTATCACCGAATAATTTTTTCAGATGACGCACTTCTATGATTTTATCCATTAATGCCTCTCCCTGTTAGTAATTCGTATTTCTGCCTGCGGTACTGTCTGTGAGCCGTGAATAGTATAGACCGAAGGACCTTCCAGCAAAACTTCAAAATACCTCAAAATGCGGGTGACAGTGAAGGTCAATATGAAATAAATAATACAGGTGATCAGGAATACTTCAAAGAATCTGTAATTTACTCCGGCAGCCGATTTGGATATGAAAAACAGTTCTGAAACTGATATGACACTTAAAACCGAGGTATCTTTAATATTGATGACAAACTCATTACTCAGAGCGGGCAGGATATTGCGAATTGCCTGAGGCAGAACAATACTGAACATAGTCTGGGAATGGGTCATACCTATGGAATGGGCTGCTTCAAACTGGCCTTTATCGATGGAGATAATACCACCACGAACGATCTCAGCCATGTAGGCTCCGGTATTGATAGATACAATAAAAATGCCGGCATATATTGGCGACAGATGTATATTGTAAACCATGGCCGCACCATAAAATATAACCATGGCCTGAACCATCATAGGAGTGCCTCTGAATATTTCTATATAGCTTAACAGGATAAAGTTTACCAATTTAAGAAATAAGTATTTAATTGGATTACAGTTCTGTTCTATAGGTATGGTACGAATAACGCCGATAATAATTCCCAGACCAAAACCAGTTATGGTTCCGGTTAAGGAAATAAGTAAAGTTACGCCGGCCCCTCTTAAAAAAAGGGGCCAGTATGTCAGTAAAATATAGTAAACCCATTCGAAAAATGTACTGGCTGCATCTACTTCCATAATGTTAATACACTCCAAATTGAATTAAAAACTATTGGGAAACCGGCTGGTTCTTGATAGCGTTATCCATCAAGGTTATCCTTTCGTCTTCTGATAAACCTTTCAATATTTCATTTATTGCAGATACCAGTTCAGTATTGCCTTTTTTGATCCCTACTGCAATAGCTACATCATCATCAGAAGTTTCAAAGCCTTTGCCTTCGTCAAATACAACCATGGCAAATTTGTCATTGGCTGCAGTGGCAGAAACACCTTCCGGTCTTTCAGAGACATAACCATCTATAATTCCTGATTGCAAAGCTACACGCATGGCATTGAAATCATTCATTGCGGTTTGTTTTTCTACACCAGGAATCTGGTCAATAACAGAATAATGAAAAGTATTTAATTGTGCCGTAATTTTAGCGCCGGAAAAGTCTTCCAGACTGGTGGCAGTTTCGAATTCAGAACCTTTTTGTACGACCATTACCAGGTCGGAACGATAGTAGTGATCAGAGAAATCGATGGTCTTTTTTCTGTCTGCCGTAGGTGACATTCCTGCAATTATAGCATCGATCGTACCTGATTGCAGTGCAGGAGGAAGTCCATCCCATTCGGTTTTGACGATGACCAGTTCTTTACCCAGACCTTCAGCCAGCATTTTAGCTATTTCAACATCATATCCACCGGCAAATTCAGTACTGCCCTGTATAGGAACTGCTCCGTTGGAGTCATCAGTTTGTGTCCAGTTAAATGGAGGATATGCACATTCCAGACCAACTTTAAACTGTTCGATCTTATCCTTGGCTGGTTCACTCGATTGATCAGATTTTGAACAGCCGGCAGCAAATACACCCATACTCAAAACCAGTAATGCAAATAGAAGCAATAAGACTTTCTTTCTCATTCCCAATTTCATTTCCCCTCTCAAATGAATTTTTATTGAATATTGTAACATAAATAATGTTATAGCAGGGATAACTTTATAACTAAACATAAAAGAAAATGAATTTTACTGGTCATCTATATGTTATACTTTAGTCAAAAGGAGGGATGTTACATGGATGATATGAAACAATTTAAGGGCAGCACCAAGAAGGAAGCATTACAGAAACATGGACTGAGCATTGCTTATGAAGGCGATTTGGATGGGGTCAAACCGCAAGGAAAAGGCAAGGCATATTTCAAAGACGGCAGGATATATGACGGGGAATGGGTCGACGGAAAATTTGAAGGTTACGGACTCCTTTATTACGACAACCTGAATCTTTGGTATGAGGGTGAATGGAAAAAAGGCAAAAGAGAAGGTAAAGGGAAATCTTACTTTGAAGATGGGACGCTGGCTTTTGACGGCGAATGGAAAGACGGCAAACCGGTCAAATAAATAAACACAAAAAACCAATAAATATGTCTGATTTTTTGCAGGAATAATTCCTGATAAGCAGAATTGACAAATGTGTCGATTCTGCAATTTTATTTATGCTGAAAATTAGGGAGAAATTTATGACAAGTGTCAGAATAATGAGTTTGATCGAACAATCTGCCGCTGCATTTCCGAATTCAGTTGCCCTTATAGATGTTAAAGGTAATTCTGTCAGTTATGCCAGACTTAATGAGACAGTTTTATGTCTTACAGAATATCTGGCTGTACGGGGCATTAAAAAAAACCAACGAATTGCTGCTGTTCTGGAAAACGGGCTTGAAATGGCAATAGCTTATCTGGCAATCTCCAATATCGCTTCCTGCGTACCATTGGGCTTTGATTTCACTGAAGAGAATTACCGCTATTATTTTGAAATCATGAATGTTAAATTCCTTGTTCTGAAGCAACAATATAAAGGTCCTTTACTTTATTTAGCCAGGGAAATGGATATAAAAATAATTTTTCTCACAAGACAAAATCATAATGAACATTCGATATATCACTTTGAGAGCAATTTAGAGCCTTACGATGCTTGCTCCATTTTACTTGCTGAAGATGATGATATAGCGGTTGTCAACTATACTTCCGGTACGACATCCAAGCCCAAAATCGTACCCCGGTCCCACATCAACGAATATTACTATGCGAAGCAATCGGTGATGAATTTATCGCTGACGGAAAAGGACCGGGCATTAATTTTGCTGCCCATGTTCAGAGGTGCTTCCTTGAATGTGTTGCAGGCAAGTCTTGCCAGCGGAGGCACAGCTATGTGTGTGGAAAACTTTTCTCCAGATGTGCTGTTTCGCCTGATAATTGAAAACAGACTAACCTGGTTTTACGCTATACCGACAGTTCTACAATCTTTAACCGAATTTGCCCTAAGTGAAAATATAAAAATTGTAAATCAGATAAGATTTATAAATTCGGGCGGTGCTCAACTGACAGAGGAGCTTGCCGAAAGAGTAAGAAAAGTTTTCAGTGCTCCGGTATTTAATGCCTATGGTTTAACAGAAACAGGCTGGATTGGGTATAATAAATTTTCACCGAAAGGGTATAAAAAAGGTTCTTTGGGAGTTCCGAGTTTTTCTGATATAGCCATCATGGATGAATATGGTCGGATGCTCGGCAAAAATATTACCGGCGAAATTACGGTAAACGGACCGCAGGTTATTAAAGGTTACGACAACGGTGAAAAGGTGAATCAGGAATCATTTTTTAATGATTGGTTCCGTACTGGAGATTGCGGTTATCTTGATGATGATGGTTATTTGTTTATAACCGGTCGTATAAAGGAAATAATCAATCGTGGTGGTGAAAAAATCTCTCCTTACGAAGTCGAAGACGCGATATGTCAGCACACGGATGTGATACAGGCTGCAGTATTTCCCATGCCCGGTGCCAACGGAAATGAAGATGTTGGTGCAGCAGTAGTTCTTAAAACCGGAAGCAAAATGTATTTAAAAGATATGCGAAGATTCCTATACGGGAAGGTAGTCACTTTTAAAATGCCTACAGCTCTTTATATTTTGCCTGAAATTCCGGCAGGTGATGCCGGGAAAATACAGCGGAAAAAACTTCATGAAACAATTATTTCTCTCGGTATAATTCCCCAGCCTGAAGCTGACGAAAACGAAATACTTATTATGCCACGCAATGATACTGAAGCTTTGCTATATGATATATTCAAAAAAATTCTGCCGGTAAAAATGATAAGCGTGAACGATACATTTTTTGAACTGGGCGGAGATTCTCTGAAGGCTGCAGTATTGTTTGAAGCGATTAAAAAGGCTTTTCAACTGCAGGTTCCGCTTAAATACATTTTTAAGAACAGCAGCATCGAAGATTTGGCTGAATATATATTAAAAAATAATGACAATAAGGCTTTGTATCCGTTTGTGGTGCCTTTTCAGGAAGAAGGAAGTAAAATCCCCATATTTTTTGTCCATGCGCTTGAAGGCGAGGCAGTAATATTTCGTCATATTACCAATAACTTTGATCCGGACCGGCCATTTTATGCATTTAATTTTAATCATGACGCAGCAAATTGGGTACATCCTATATCCGTCGAAAAAATTGCCGAAAACTATATAAAGGATATGCTTTCAATACAGCCGGAGGGGCCATATATACTGGCTGGGCAATGTATCGGCGGCGTCATCGCTTATGAAATGGGGCAGCAACTGCAGAAAGCTGGGCATGAAATTGCTTTATTGGCTATGTATGATCCGATAATTTATTGGCCGAAAGAGTTAATAACTATCAAAGGACGAGCTGCAAAGAAGATTGATGCAATTAAAAACCAGGGTTTAACAGCAGTTTCAGAATTTATTGCCAATAAAAAATCATATTATTTCAGTAGACTTTTGCAAGCAATATATAAAAAAGGAAACAACCTGATAAAAATATTTATCTATAAATTGATGAATAAAGAAACTTTATTGAAATTTGCGCTGTCTAATTATATGATCAGACAATATAACGGAGAAATTATTTATTTCAAACCCGAACATAATTTAAAAAATATTTCTCAGACCTCGATCGACATCTGGGCAAAATTCGTCAGCGCAATAAAGGTAATTCCTATACAGGGCAATCATCTCAGTGTATTTTATGAAGAGAATGCGGAAAACACACGAAGAATACTGGAAGAGGTTCTGGCGGAAATCAGTTGATAAGTTAATATAACCCAAGGAGCAGGATAAATGGAAAATATCAGAATAATGAGTTTAATTGAACCTAATATGGAAATCAATCCTGATGCCACGGCTATTATTGGCGTCGATAATCAGATCATTACATATAAACAATTACATCAGACAGTTATAAAGCTGAGCGAATGTTTAAGTTTACTGGGAGTAAAGGTCATTCAGAGGGTAGCGGTTGTTATGGATAACGGCATAGACATGATGCTGTCTTTCCTGGCAGTTTCCAATATAGCTGCATTTGTTCCTTTGAGTACTGACTATTCTGCTGAACAGTACCGCTATTATTTTCAAATCTTAAAAATTGATTACCTCCTTGTGCCGGCAGGCTATGACAGTGATTGCATAAAAACAGCAGAAGAATTAAATATAACTGTTTTCAATCTGAAAAAAGAAGGCAATATAAATGAATTTGAATATGAAATAACCGGAAGCATTGAGGCAAATCATTCATATACGCAATTACCGGCAAAAACCGAAGATATTGCCCTGGTCTTATTCACTTCAGGGACTACTTCTTTGCCGAAAATCGTTCCCCGCTCGCATAGCAATATGTACTGGTCCAATCAAAAGAGAATGCAGGAAATGAAATTAACCGACCATGAACGTATAGTACTGACCTTCCCGGTTTATAGCGGGATATGGCTGACTGACTCATTAGCAATTCTGTCCTCGGGCGGAACAGTCATATATTCAGCACGCCTGGAACCGGAAAGATTTTTTGTTCTAGTAGCAAATATTTCCCCGACTTGGATATTAGGCAGTCCGGTTTTATTTCAATCGCTGGTTGAATATGCACAGAAAAACCATATCAAAAGCAGCTGCAGTTCCCTGCATTGCATCAGATCCAGCGGTGCTCCATTGACAGAAGAACTGGCAGCCAGGCTTAAGCAAGTATTTAATGTTGCAGTTTATGATGGATACGGAATGACGGAATGTGGTAATATCTCCAGTACCCAGAATTCGCCGTACGGAATAAAAAAAGGATCGGTAGGAGTTCCGGAAAATGTTGAAGTAGGTATCATGAATGAAAACGGAGATTTGCAGGGCAGTAATACAGTCGGCGAGATCGCAGTGCGCGGTCCGCAGGTGATCAAGGCTTATGATAACGAAGCGGCGGTAAATGAAGCAGCTTTTTACGGAGACTGGTTTAAGACCGGTGACAGTGGATAT
>Ga0209098_1001370_pt1 | contig 23480 bp, 18 predicted proteins | sample AD_JPNHW1_MetaG_FD_184429 | JGI IMG/M metagenome (GOLD analysis project Ga0209098, IMG submission 184429) | Active sludge microbial communities of municipal wastewater-treating anaerobic digesters from Japan - AD_JPNHW1_MetaG (SPAdes) (version 2) | ecosystem: Engineered > Bioreactor > Anaerobic...
AAGATGGTGGTGTGTACCTATGGTCATTCCATCCTTTAAACCGCATTTTTTCAATGCTTCTGCTAAAGATGATACAGTTTTATTTCCATCATCAGGATAATCAATACAAGTTGGAATCGGAGAAGAGTATTTACGACCTGTAGGTCGGTGCTGACGTAAGCCTTTAAAGGCAACCATTTCTTGTCCGTTAACTATTGTAGGAACTTTACGACCTACAGCATTTACAACGAATTTATCACATTTTTTCATGACTAGGCTTTTTCAGTTAACATTTGTTCTTTCCAATCTGCTGGTATTTTACCCAAACTTAATGCAAGGTCTATAGTTCTAAGAGCACGCTTTACAACAGGTGGATCAATCATTTTACTTCCTAATGAAACAACACCTAAACCTTTTGCTGTTGCATCATCAAAAGCAAGCACAATCTTTTTAGCCTTATCAATCTCTGCTTGATCAGGTCCATAATTCTCATGTATAGGCTTAATCTGACGGGGATGTATACAACCCATACCAACAAAACCAAGTGATTTGGAAACTTTTATTGTATTAATAAGACCTTCAACATCATCAACATCGCTAAATACAGAATCGATAGCTTGAACACCTGCTGCTTTGCATGCCATAGTAAGCATATTGCGGGCCATCAGCGATTCATTTCCTTCACGTGAACGCTGAATACCCATATCAGCGGTGAAGTCCTCAAGACCTATTGCAAGAGCAACAACATTGGGTGCTGCGGTTGCAATTTCATACGCCTTCATCACACCTACCGCACTTTCAATAATCGGCATTAACCAAATATTTCGACTCTTATCATCGATAATCTCGCTAATTCTTTTATTTACTTGATTAATTTGCTCAGCACTTTCGCATTTAGGAACGAGAATGAGGTTTACACCATGATTAACAATGAATGGTAAATCATCTAACCCACGTGGAATTTGGTTGATACGCACCATGCGCTCAGCACCATAGAAGTCAATACCACGAAGAGCATTACGAACCAAGAAACTAGCTTCATATTTCTTGTCAGGTGCTACAGCATCTTCAAGGTCAAGGATCATTCCATCAGGATGATGAATACCTGCGTTTATCATTAATGCAGGCGAGTTCCCTGGCAAATAAAGTCTTGAAATACGATTACGTTCGTGAGCTGTTTGGCTTTGGTTCTGAGGTAGTACTGGAAGTAGATACTCTTTATCTGATCCTGTCAGTTTTCTGATCGCAGCCTCCAAACGTGCAGCCATAACAAGTGGTAGAGCGCCACTATCCTCAATTAAAAGTTTTGCATTCTTAACTGAGTAGAAAGCCAATATATCCAAAGCAAGTTTCTCAATTTGTTTTCCATATAAGACTTTCACTTTACTTTCGAGCTGTAGCGATATGCCTCCACTCTCAGTAATCTCAAGGGTAACCGAGCAATCCGATCGAATACCCTTGCCTTTATTACCTATAGACACTGTTTTGCTCATTCTATTTTGGATTTATTGTTTGACGAATTTTAAATATCAATGTGAACAAAAATAAGGAAAAATTAATGAATAAGGATTTACTAGGTTGCTAAACATACGGTTGAAATCTATCGAAATTATAGGTTCTACAACATGTTGAAATATAACTTGATTATAATATGGTTGATTCTTTTTTTAGTTCATAAAAAAAAAGCCCAAACAAAATTTTGTTTGGGCTTTCTAATATTTAATTAAAACTTTAATGTGCTACTTGACCTATTTCTTTAGGATCGTGTTTATATTTGAAAACAAACATAAATGTAATTGCTACCACCAATGAATATGCTGCAAAAACATACCATGCTTTTGGCCAACCAGCAGCATCAACAACTAACCCAGCAACGTATGACCCAATGAAAGCACCAAATCCATTAGTCATAATCATAAATACCCCTTGTGCACTTGAACGAATCGAAGCATCAGTTTCCTTTTCAACAAATAATGAGCCCGAAATATTGAAAAAATCAAAGGCAACACCATAAACTATCATCGATAAAATCAGCATCCAAACGCCAGCCCCAGGATTTCCAACGCCAAGTAACCCGAAACGCAATACCCATGCAAACATTGAGATCAGCATTACTTTTTTAATACCAAACTTCCTTAGAAAAAACGGAATAAGAAGAATACACAATGTTTCTGACATCTGCGATAAGGAGATAAGGATATTGGCATGGGTCACACCAAAGGTTCCTTTATACTGCTCAATCTTTCCAAAGAAATTGGTTAAATAATCATTCGCAAAAGCATTCGTAATTTGCAGCGACATCCCCAGCATCATTGCAAAAATGAAGAAAACAGCCATTTTTCGTTGCTTGAAAAGCGTAAAAGCTTTCAGTCCAAGAGTGTCAACAAACGATTTCTTTTCTACATTTTTATTTACGGTACAATTGGGTAACGTAAACGAGTAAATACCAAGTAAAATACCAAGTATAGCTGATAAATAAAATTGATACGAAGTTGTAGCAAATCCCAAAAGATCAACAGCTATCATTGCACAAATAAACCCGACAGTACCCCAAACTCTAATTGGAGGAAAAGCCTTTATAGTATCGTATCCTTCTTGCGTTAAAGCATTGTATGCCACTGAATTGGACAGAGCAATTGTTGGCATGTAAAACATCACACTTAGCAAAACCAACGGATAAAGTGCTCCATAGTTTGTCTGAGGTGCAGCAAAAATGAGGAATAAAGCAGCAATAATATGGCAAACACCAAGTACTTTCTGTGCAGGAATCCAGCGATCGGCAATAATACCCATAATTGCAGGCATAAACAACGAAGCAATACCCATTGTGGCAAAAAAACTACCAATTTGAAAGCCCTCAAACTTTAAATTTCCTCCTAAATATGCTCCTAAGGAAATTAGCCATGCTCCCCATACTGCATATTGAAGAAAACTCATTAAAGTAAGGCGAAATTTAATGTTCATAAGTACTATACTATTTAGGTTTCAGTATTAAGATTTTCGAAAGGTTTAAAAGTAGTAAGAAATTTAAAGACAAAAAGCTTTAGAGAATTTTTTTAAATAAAAAATACTATTCAATTGTTTTTTTCTATAAATTTTATTTATCAAAGACTTTTATTATACTTTTTCACATCTTAATATAAATTATTGCCATTGACAGTTATCCTTTAATGTTCGAGAATATTAAGTTCAACATTCTAGCTAACTCTTTTACTTCAATCGGACTCAATCCTTTAAGCTCGCAATTAGTAAACTCATTAACAACAATATAGGCCCTTGCTTTTATCTCTATAGATTTCTTAGTTAAAACAATTTTTGAACCTCTTTTATCATCAACTACTGCAATTCTTTTCACCAAGCCCTTTGCTTCCATTAAATCTAAAGTTCTTGAAAGCGAGGCCTTATCGCGACTCACCCTTTCAGCAAGCAATCCATGCGAAATATTATCCTCATCCCATAGTACCGAAAGAATAAACCAAAAATCTGACGAAAAATCATTACCAAAAACTTGAGAAAGTTCTCGATTCAACTCGTTCCTAAACGCAATAGCACAACGGTAAAGATTAAATGCAAACAAAGTGATCTCCTTTTCCTGATTAAGCATAATTCGTTTTTTTTAAAGTTTCAGAATTCTAGTATAGTTTAAACCTATTTAACCCTTTTGTGCAAAGTTGTTATTTTAGTTTTTAAACGATAAGCCATTAAACAATTTTTTTTCTTTATATTTCGATTAATTATCAAATTATAGAAATAAGATTAATATGAAGATTTTTCATATACTCCTAATAATACTTGCACTACTTAGCTCTGAAAATGTTATTTCACAGCAAAATAGCATATTTGTCCCTGTAAATGTCCAAAAAGCATACGCTCGAAAAACACGTTCTTTAGATGGAAAACCTGGAATAGTTTACTGGCAAAATCGCGCTGATTATAAAATTAATGTAAACCTTGATCCAAAAACTCTTCTAATCACTGGTAATGAATCTATTACTTATACAAACAATAGTCCTGACTCTCTAAGAAACCTAATATTCAACTTATTTCCTAATATGTTTAAAAAGGGAAATATGCGCGACTGCGATATTGACCCAGCCGATGAATCGGATGGATTAATAATTGACAAACTTTCTATAAATGGCAAAGAGATTAGCGTAGTACCTGAAAACGACTTACTATACACAGAACATACTCTCCTTCGGTTGAGATTGATTAAAGCATTATCTCCAGATAAAAAGATTAACATTGATATTGGTTGGCATTACACTCTTAACCGTAACTCCCATATAAGAACTGGGGCTGTTGATTCAACTAGTTTTTTTGTTGCCTACTTTTTCCCAAGAATTGCAGTATATGATGATATTGATGGTTGGTGCTACTACAAGTATACTAATGAACAAGAATTTTACAACGATTTTGGAAATTATGACGTTTCAATTACTATGCCTCGCAACTATATCGTTTGGGCGACCGGAGTCCTCCAAAATCCTGAAGAAGTTCTCAATCCTAAATATCTGAATCGATACAAAGCAGTTGATCAATCAAATATTGTAATGAAAATAATTGATACAGCTGACCTTAAACTCAATGATTTTACAAAACCCAATCCGTTTAATACCTGGCGATTTAAAGCAGAAAATGTAACCGATTTCGCCTTTGCTTCAAGCAATCATTACCTTTGGGATGCTACATCAATATCCGTTGAGAAATCAGGGGGTAAGAAACTCTTCCTTGATGTTGCATACAATAAAAACTCAAAAGACTTTTACAAAGTAGCTTCAATTGCTCGGCAAGCTATTGATTTAATGTGCAATTCCTATCCTGGAATGCCTTATCCATATCCTAAAGTTTCTGTATTTAATGGGTTAAGTGAAATGGAATACCCAATGATAGTGAATGATCGCTCTTATGATGACTATAATGGAGTTGTTGATTTAACTGCACACGAAATTTTTCATGGATATTTTCCCTTTTATTGTGGTTTAAATGAAGTTAATTATGGCTGGATGGATGAAGGACTAACCACTTATGCAACATATTTAATGGTTAATGCTATTGACCCTGGAAACGCAAAGTTATGTTTTAACGAAGAGTACAACCCTTACATTGGAACAAATCTTGATTTACCAATATATACCAACTCAAGTTCTTTACGCCGACCTGTTTACGACTATATATCTTACCCTAAACCTGCAATATTCTTACTTTTCTTAAAAGATTTTCTTGGCGAAGAGGTATTTAAAAAATCTACTCAAGAGTTTATTCTCAGATGGAATGGAAAACACCCTACTCCTTATGATTTTTTTAATACTTTCTCAAATGTATCGGGTCAAGATATTTATTGGTTTGTTAAACCATGGATTTTTGAATTTGGATATGTTGACCTTGGAATTAAAGAGGTTATTAAAAGCGATAAATACACAATAATAGTTGAACGTAAAGGAAGCTACCCTGCCCCTATCAACCTTAAAATAACTTACGATGATGGGAATACCGAACTTCTCCATCAAACCCCTGCCGTATGGAAAAATGGAGAACAAACATTTTCTTTTGAAAAACCTGTTTTCAAGAAAATTAAAAAGGTTGAACTTATTGATGAATACAAAATAGATGTAAATCCATCAAACAATTCCTATACTGTAAATGGCTGGAAACTGAATCAGAGTAAATAAAGTAGATAAGTAGTTAGTAGCAAGTAGGTAATAATTTATCACTAGTAACAAACTCACCTAACCAATAACATCTTCCTAACCTTATGCTCCTTTTGGGTATCGAGTACTACAAAGTAAATTCCTTCTGTTTGTCCTTGTGGAGTCCATTCAACCTCATATGACCCTACAGATTGGGAACCATTGTAAAGAATAGAAACATTTTTCCCAAGAATATCTGTAACTCTTATAGTTACATCTGAATTTTCAAAAATATTGTACTTAATCTTAGTACTTGTGGTAAATGGGTTAGGATAATTCTGTTCTAAAAGTTCAGTAAAATTAGTATTATCATTAATACCAGTGCTTAGCGAAGGTTTACCAGCTTGTACCCATGCCGTGTAAATAAGCTCTGCAAGAGCGTGCGAGGCATTTTTAAACATTTTAATAGTAAAACCTTTTGTTTTATTCCAAAGAGCAGTTTTATAAGTAGAAGAGGTTGTACTACCTCCAGCAAGAGTTGTTGCATAGGCATCTGCAGCAAGAACTGAATCTACATATTTATGGTTCTCATAGATATAATCAAATATATACTGGTTAACATTAGAAATTACGTTAACATCAGATCCACTGTAAGTAATTTGAGAATTATATGAATAAATCATACTAGATTCATAGCGAGAATGAATTCCCGATTGATTAGTTAATTGCCCATCAAAATTTTCAGTGATATGTAAAGGCATATGTCCATCAGCAACGTAATGTCCTAAATCGGCTGCATACTGCTTAGCTAAATCCCATTCGTGTGCTGCTAAGGCATTTTTTAGGTAATCAAAGGTTGATTCCGTTGCCCAAGGTAAAATTCCATTATACTTAGATGGATAAGACGTTTGATTTATTTTACCAGTTGTTGAAAAGCCTGAAAAAAGTTCAATATCTAGGTAATGATTATATTTTTCATTTGGATCAGTATCCTTTCTATAATCAGCATCAGACGCATGATCTCGAAGGAAAGGAATCCAATCGTTAAACTCACTCATCTCCGAATTAAAAGATAATGAGCATAGATTGCTTATTTTATAATGCCCTGCACTCCCCCAACTAATTATAATAACAGAAACACCAATTATTGAAGCCGTTACAAAAACCCTTTTTACCAAACTCTTAACCATATCAATCAGTTGTAAAATCGTTCAAAGCTAATAATTATCATATCAGTTAAACGCATTTTAAATTAGATGGTTTAAAGAGAAAGTTAAACTTGGCAAAAACTACTAAAATCATTTACTTTAATAGGAGAATTTGTTGTTTTAAGGATTGAAAATTATTTATCGCGTATAAGAATAGACCTTATGCACTATTTAAGCTGTTTTAATAAAAATAATTTTTACTACTTACAATGAAATCAATTAAACTATAAACTTTTTATTCGCTCTAATGATTGAAATTTTTCAAATTATCAATGTATGAAAACCAAACTTCTATTTTTTGTTTCAATACTATTGGCTATAAATACTTTTGCAGAACAACAGTATGCTAAATTCTATAAGCAAAGACGTAACCAATTAATGGGTCAACTAGGTAATGGAGTGCTAATCCTAAACGCAGCAAATGACCAAGAGGTTAATAGAAACGAATACCGTCAGGATAGCTATTTCTGGTATCTAACAGGCTATCCCGAAGAAGGTGCGATTGCAGTGATTGATCCAACCTCAAAGTATAAATATACCCTATTTTTAATCAAACCTTCCTTTATTGCCGAGATATACGGAGGTACACAGCCAACATTTGAGGAAAAAAAGAAAGAATATTGTGCCGATACAATTATCTCTATTCGTGATTTTCCAGACTTTTTACTTAAACTGGTTGCACAAAACAGAGAAATTTACACAGTAAGCAGAAAACCTGAATTCAATACTACTTGGAAAGGAGAAGAAATTGTAAGTAACCTTAAAGTCCAAGATGCATGCTCTTTCATCGATGAAATACGATTAGTAAAAGATTCTCTTGAGATTGAATTAACAAAAAAAGCAGCAAATACTTCAAGCTATGCGCTCTGCGACGTTTATAAAACCTGCAAACCCAATATGTTTGAATATGAGATTGAAGCTCTTCTCGAGTACGATTACCGAAAAGCAGGATTGGCAATGCCCGCATACCGTTCCATAGTAGCATCAGGCTCAAACGCAACTATTCTCCATTACGATAAAAATGATAAACTAATGGCTGATGGAGAACTCTTGCTAATGGATGTTGCTGGAGAAGCAGGCATGTATGCTGCAGATATAACAAGAACAATTCCAGTGAATGGTAAATTCACACCTGAACAGAAAACCATTTACGAGCTAGTACTTAAAGCCCAAACCGAAGGTATAAAAATGATGAAACCAGGAAAAGGAAACCTCGAATGCCACCATAAAACTGTTGAAGTATTCACTAAGGGTTTAATGAAATTAGGCCTTATGACCGATTCTAACTCTGTTTGGCAAAAAAAACTTTATAATATTTACCGTGTTAACCATTGGTTGGGCCTTGATGTGCACGATGTAGGCTCCTTTGGTCCAACATCCAACGATTTCAGAAACTACATGTTTAATCCAAATGAAAAGGGACGGCCGTTTGTCCCAGGGATGATATCAACCATAGAGCCTGGCTTGTATTTTCGACCCGATTTAATCAATAATATTAGGCTAATTGCAGGTAAAGATGTTCCCCAGAAAGAGATTGATGACTTTATCCAAAAGGTGAAACCTATCTATGAAAAGTATATGAATATTGGGGTTCGAATTGAGGATGATATTCTGATTACCGATACAGGTAATATTGTGTTAACAGCTTCAGTTCCAAAAAGTATTGAAGAAATTGAAAACATGATGAAAAGATAGATTTCGATAATTTTTATACAAAAAAGAGGTGAAACTGTTCACCTCTTTTTTAGTTATCGACCTGTCCTACTTGAACTTTTCTTTGAAATCTTCGGCAGATATAACTTTTTCTTCCTTAATAATTTTAACGACTTTGTAGTTTAGATCAATAATCTGAGTTGTATTATCAGAATAGGTTTTCTCTACCTGTTTCTGCTCAATTAAATTCTTAATCGCTTCAGCAGTTATTGTGTTTGATGTATAAATCGTAACCTTAACCGGGCAATCATATTCTGTTGTAAAACCATAAATAGATTTATTTTGCTGAAGAAGCATGGTTAAATAACCTGTATCATAAGGGTCAAAGAAATGGTCTACATTTAAAGTAAAAACTGTAATACTATCTTTATCCGATTCCAATTTAGCAATTGGAACTTTGACCGGTACAAAAATGGATTTTTTAACGCCTAAAGTATCAATAATACTTGGGTTATACCAAATTTTTACTGTATGAGAACCAACGTAGGTTGAAACGCCAACAACACCATTCACCTTTCTCATCTTATTAGCAAAACTGGTTGAACTACCAAAACACTTAATATTCTTTAATTCCGATTGCTCATAAACTTTCATTTGGTTTTTTGAGCTAACTTCCCCCCAATACTCTGATATTGTGGGAACTTCAAAAGTGCTTCCAACAATTACTCCGATAATAATTAATATAAAAAGCATTGAAGCCGTGAGCCAATTCTTCCACTTGCGGTTTATTAATAGAGTATTCTTTTCAGGGCACGATTGTATACAATCTCCACACATGTTACAATCGGTATGGGTTACTTTCTCAACGCTAGCCACATCAATAGCCTGTGGACATACTTTCGTGCAAAGCTTACAGTTTGTACAAGTTGATGTATTTCTAGTAATTTTTAAAAGTGGAAACACTTTATTATTAATACTTAGCAATTCAAGAACATAGGCAACTATAGTTAAAATCGCTAGTACCCAAATAAAACTAAGATTGAATCCTAGTAGTTGTAGCCCAATGTAACCTCCCAGTACTCCAACAAAAACTATAAAAAACCTAAAGATATTTGATAGTGCACCAAGCGGACAAACATACTTGCACCAAAATAATCTGATATAAAAGGACCCAATAATAACAATGGCAATTGCAATAATTCCCATTATTATTGATACATCTGAACCAAAACCGGAAACAGTTGCATAGTAAGGATCAAACTTCTTACAGAATAATTCGCTCGATGTAACTGTAAAATAAACTGTAACAAAAAGTAAAACATACTTTAGCAAGCGTAAAATTTTATCAAGTTTTCCTGTTAAGGAAATTCTCATTTTAAAATGATCTCCCAATTTTCCAAGCCACTCAGATACTGTACCAATTGGGCAAATAAATGAGCAGAAAAGCTTGCTAACAATAATAATCATTACAACTAGTGTAATCCCCATAACAATTTGAGCACTAGTCATTGTGCAGGCTAACGAATTATTTACAAAATAGCTGGACAAAGCTTGGGCTCCCCCAAAGGGGCAGTAGGCTTCAAAATCAGGGAAATAGTTTTTATCTACATAAAAACGAACTCCCATATATACAAGTAAAGCAAGAATTGCAAACTGAAAAAATAACCTGTAAGGATTTGATTTAAGTTTTATCATTATAGTAGATTATTAATAAAAAACCCCAGCTTATTAAACTAGCTGGGGTATAAAGATAACAAACCTAACTTTCAAAATTATTTATTGCCACACTCTTTTTGACACTCCGATGCTTTATTGCAATCCTTAACTTCTCCTTGCTTTTTGCAGCAACTTGACTTCTCTCCTTCACATTTACGATGAGGACAAGCGGTTGACTTCTCACATGATTTCATCCCTTCACATTTCGATTTGCAAGAAGTTGTATCGGTTTGCTCGCTCTTCTCCCCCATACATTTTGACATCTCAGGGCACTTTTTGCAATTTTCGGGAACACACTTATCGGTTTGCTCTGTTGTAGTAGTTGTTGACTTACTTCCGCTTTGAGCGTAAATTCCAATTCCAATAATGAAAGCAAGAACAAAAATGCTTGCTGAAATAATAATAACTTTTCTTTTCATGACTTATTCTGATTTTATGATTTTCTGATACAAAAATATCGGCATTAGAAGTAAAAAGATGTTATCCAGAGGTTAATTCATGTTATAGAGATGTTAAATATTGGGTTCAGATTGAAAACCTTACTATTTTTGCCTCATAATTCTACTCTAGTGAAAAGATCAAGATTCCAACTTGCTTTATTAATAGTTACAGTAGTTTGTTTAATCACCCTTGTTGGCATTCAGATAGCATGGATTCTTAAACAGGCTAAGATGCAGGAGGCACAATTCAACCATAGCGTTGGAATGGCACTTAAACGTATCGAGAATAACCTTGAAAAGTATAGTAGTTGTACAGAACCTTATAAATGCACTTCGTGCAAACTTTTAACATCGACCCTAAAGCAGGTAACGAACCTCGATTCAATAATCAAAAGTGATCTTAATTACTATGGCATTAATTTGGATTTTGACTATGGTATTATTGACCTAAAACACGAAAAGGGGGTTTCTTCAAAGAGTACATACATAACTAAAAATCTGGCTGAAAAATTACATCAATCAGGGTATGAACTAAAGATTAACTTTCCTAAAAAAAGAGATTTTATTATCGCCCAAATCGGCTTAATATTTATATCCTCTATTGTTCTTGTTATTCTAGTTTCCGTTTCGTTTCTTTTGATATATCGATTCTATCGTCGGGAAAAGTTACTTACTGAGCAGATTCGAGATTTTGTAAATAATATGACTCACGAATTCAAAACTCCACTTACTAATATTGGATTTGCAAATAGTATGCTCGCTAAAAGTGAAGCAATTGAGAGTAATCAGAAACTTTCGTCATATACTTCTATCATAAGATCGGAACATCATCGATTGAAGGAACGGGTTGAGGAACTTCTAAAAGCTTCACAAAGCAAAACGATAATTAACTCATGCACCGAAGAAATTGATCTTTATAAAGCTACTGAGGATGTAATTGAAACTTTCAAACCACAGGTTGAAGAAAAGTATGGAAAAATCACCCTTAGTTCTAATGGAGACAATTTTACTATCGATGCTAATATTGATCAGCTTAATATAATCATTGGAAACCTTATAGATAACGCAATAAAGTACTCTAACAAATCACCTAAAATTGAAATAAAACTAAAATCATTACCTAGCAAAGTAATTTTTGATATTACCGATAACGGTATTGGAATACCTAGTAAACACTTAGCAAGAATTTTCGATAATTTCTATCGTGTTCCTCAGGGTGATATTCACGATTGTAAAGGCTTTGGGCTTGGCCTTTACCATGTTAGGAACCTTGTTAGTAGGATAAACGGAAAAATAAACGTTTCAAGCGTTGAAGGAAAGGGAAGCACGTTTACAATTGAGTTTAAAAAAGGAAAACTTCAATGATTCAGAAATCAAAAATATTGCTCGTTGAAGATGATACAAATCTTGGTTTTCTTCTTGTTGATTACCTAGAGTCTCAAGGTTTTGATGTAAAATTATATAACGACGGTTTATCAGGTTTGAAAGGATTCCAGAATTGTCAATTTGATATTTGTATTGTTGACATAATGCTCCCAAAGCTGGATGGTTTTAGCCTAATTGAAAAAATAAAGGAAACTAATAAGAGAGTGCCAATTATCATACTATCGGCACGTTCCATGAAAGAGGACAAAATTAAAGGATTCAGCATTGGCGTAGATGATTATATCACAAAACCTTTTGATGAAGAAGAACTTCTATACAGAATAAAAGCAATTTTTAACCGAATTAATCAAACCGAGGATAACTCAAATATAAAATGTGATGTTTTATATCAAATTGGCAATTATCATTTTGATTGTGAAAAACAGGTGCTTTCATTCGATGATAGTTCAATTAGGCTTACCCTCAAGGAAAGCAAAATTTTAAAGATTCTGTGCCAAGCAAAGGGTCATTTGGTTAAACGAGAAGAGCTAATGATTGAGGTTTGGGGTGACTCTGACTATTTTACCGGACGAAGCCTTGATGTTTTCATATCAAAACTTCGAAAATACTTAAACAAAGATTCAAACTTAAGAATTAATAGTATTCCCACTGTAGGATATGTTCTTGAAGAATTAAAATAGCAGTACAACCTAAACTTACATTCCATGTTTTCACCAATTGTTGATAATAAGTTCTCGGTCAAAAAATACATTCAAATAAGTCAAATCCTTTTTAGCGGACTAATAATTGTTCAAATTGTATTCTTACTCGTAGCCATTTTTTTGGTTCAATTTGAAGGTGTAAGGTTTAATTCAAGTGAATTAAATAAACTTTATCAATATGCTGCACCAATAATGGTGATTTGTATTCTAATTATCAGTTTTCTTTTTTTTAGAAACAAGCTGAAACAGCTTCAGAGAAAAAGTAATGTTTTTGAAAAACTTGCAGAATATCAATCCGCTCAAATATTGAGATGGGCGTTTCTTGAAGGCGCATCATTCTTTGCAATAGTAGTATTTTTCTTGACCTCTAATTACCTTTATCTTTGTTTAGTGGGCATTATCATGGGTACATTTGTGTTTACAACCCCAACTAGAAATCAACTTGAAAAGGATATTGAGCTAAGTAGAGAAAATAAAAACAAACTAATAGAATAGCTAATTGCTAATTTTTAAACTATCACAATTACTTCTTAGTTTTTTCAGCCAAATACTTAATAAAGCCTTTATCCTTTATGTACTTTTTTGCTGGTTTTAAATAATCCATATAAAATAGATTTGCTCCATTATCAACGAGAATCCTAGCAGTCTCAGCATCATTGTTCCAAATAGCCCAAAGTAAAGCAGTTTCATCCTTTTTATTTGGAAGGTCAATATCTGCCCCTTTATCAATCAACAATTTAACTACCTGAAACTGTTTATCCATTGTAGCAACTAACAAAGGCGAATCACCATCTTTGTTCTGATAGTTTACGTTGAAATCCTTATTTAGAAGGTAATTTACAATATCAAGATTACCTCCGCTGGCTGCATTCATCAATACATCGCTACTATCATTCTCAATAGCTGACAAATTAGCCCCTTTATCAACTAAAAACATAAACAAATCTAGTTTCCCGTTAATTGCAGCATACATCAAGGGTGTAGCACCATCATTATCCCTTGCATTAATATCCAAATCATTATCAATAAGTATATTGGCAACCTCAATATTTCCTGTATGCGAAACGGAGTGCATAAGTGTTCTCCCATCAGAATTTTGAACCTTTAAATCTGCACCGTTTTTTAAAAGAAAACTAAAAATATCAAAGTAGCTATATTCTAGTGCAATCTGAATTGCTGTTTGCCCATAGCAAAGATTACAAACCGAATTAATGTCAGCTCCTGCATTAAATAAAAGTTTTGTAATCTCTAGTTTCCCATTCGAAATAGATGCAGCAAATGCTTTATTTAATGAAGTTTGATAATTAGTAAATCGATCCTTACATCCTAGTAAAAGCTTTATGATTTCTTCATTTCCATGGTTAGCTGCATACTCAAAAAGCTCATAACCATATTTTTCTGTTTTTTGATCGTATTCATTGAACAGCTTTACATTATTGACCACATTTAAATCTTTACCCTTACTAATGTATTCAGATACATATTTAACATCATCATTTTTAACAGCCTTAAATATCTTACTCTGGGAGAAAGATAAATTACCTATTAATATTAGGTAGATTAGTAAATGTATTTTTTTCATATTCACACTACTATTTAGATGTATTATAAACCATGGAACAAAAAAACGGAATTGAATTAATAGCAATCACTACAATTTAAAGAGAATAATTGAGTTAAAACAAAAACTAATACATTTATTAGTTTAAACTTTTTAAACTATTTAGTAGTAATTGTTAGCTTGTGGTAAGAATTTTGTAATAGATATGGCCTAAAAATACTTTACAATGAACCTAAAAATAGCTTTTATCTCGGTAGCATCTATTGCTCTATTAACCTCTTGTTTCTCACCAAAGCCTGTGCTAAGATTCAAGCCTGAAGAAACTAATACAACTTGGGAAAAAGGGAAAGAGTTTGTAAGCTATAAGCGGGGTGAATATGAGGTTTACTCCTCATACTATGGCTGCGATGGTAAGTATATAATATTCGATATAGAAATAGTAAATAACAAGGGCGAGGAGTTTCTGGTTGCACCAGAAAAAATCAAAATGTTTAAAGGAATAGCTGATTCTCAAAACCAACAAGTGGTTTGGGATACTATTCCAACTTTTGCAATAGATCCCGAAGAAGAAATTCTAAAAATTGAATTGCAGAACTCCCAAGCTGAAGCCTCTAGTAAAAATTCACAGGTTGCTCTTGCAGCATTTCTTTCAGCGGCCATACCAATAGCAATTATTGCCTCTTCTAACGATTACAGTCATCAAAACAGGAATGTAAACATTATCACAAATACAGATTTAGTTGAAGCTACAACCGATTTGGCTATTGGGGCAACGGTAATAAATCAAGCAAATCAGGAGAATCAGATTAATTCATTAAATGATAATAAATACAACTGGGAGGCTTCGTCATTGAGAAAAACAACTTTATCTCCAGGTTACTCAATAAGAGGATTGGTTTATTTCCCAATACCAAGTATGAACTACCAAAAAATCAGGTTTGATGTTCCAACACCACTTGGCCCAATTGTTTTTAAATATGATTTCTTAAAGTTTTACCCAACTAAAGGAGATTCTAACTAGACTTTGTGCCATGAACCATAGCATTCCTTTTATAAAACTTATTAGTGAAACTTAGGAATATTAGTAAGGCAACAAATACAAATCCCGAGCAAACAAGGAAAGTTTTGCCTAATCCTATCTTTTCAGCAATAACACCTGAAAGTATCATTCCTATTCCAATACCTAAATCAAAACTAGTAAAATAGGTTGAGTTTGCAGCTCCTCTCCTTTCGGGTGGTACAAGATTATTTACCATTGCCTGAAAGGTTGGCATAATAATCCCAAATCCCAACCCAATTACTACTCCAGCAGTATGATATCCAATTGGATTAGGAATAATGAAAAGGATTGGAAAACCAAGTATTAATAAGATCATACCAATAACTAATATTCTAAATGGCCCTATTTTATCAAATATATTCCCACTAAAGAATCGTGAAACTCCAATACCTATAGCTAGTAAAAGAAAGAAGAGTCCGCTGTTATTTACGCCAACCTCTTTACCATAAAGGGCCGAGAATGAAAGAATTGTTCCATAATTTATAGTTATAATTAATACGTTAAGTGATGGAACAAGAGATTTCTTTTCAATCAAACGACCCAGCGTAATTCTTTGTCTCTCTAACGGGACACTGTACGATGGAAAGCGGATAATCTGTGCTAACAATAAACCAAAAATACTTATGCAAGATGCAATCACAAACACCAAAATATAGCTTGTCTGCCCTAGTATCGAAAGAGCAATCATAGGGCCAATTGCCATAGCAATAGTCATCGATAAGCCAAAAAAACTAATACCCTCGCCCCTTCTCGACGCTGGAATCATATCAACAGCAATTGTAGAGCCTGATGTTGATAGTGAGCCCCAGGTTAAACCATGTATGAACCGTACAATAATCATCAAAAGAATTGATGTTGCAATAGTATAACCAAGAAAAAGGGTTGAAAAAACGACAAAAGAGATTAGGTAAATCAACTTGCGTCCAAATGTATCAATAGCATAACCAACAAACGGTCGTATTATTAAAGCAGAAATGGTATAGAATGAAAGCACTAATCCAATTTGACTTGGAGTTGCATTTAGCTTATCCTTTAAATAAAGAGGAAGCGTTGGAAGAAGAAAATAGAACGCAATAGCCATCAATAGGTTTGCTACTGTTATAAGCGTAAAATCCCTAGTCCAAAGTTTATTTTCCACTTCCATTTATTACGAATTTTTATCAAATGTAAATCATTATCCAAAGTAAAAGCAGATTAACGAAAAGTATCACTTTTAAAAATATCATTCATTTTTAAAATGACTGATTTTAATCAATTTAAATTCAGCACAATATCATTCACCTAATAATTTTCGATAAAAACTTATCTACTTGCAAAAAATTATGAAATTTGTAAAACATATCTTATAAATCATTAATCGTATTAAACTAAAAGATTTAAAATTATTTAACATGAAAAAAGGACTAGTAATAATTGCTTTAATCTCGATGATTAGCGCAATTAACTGTTTAGCTCAGGAGACTAACAAATCAAACCGCATGAGACCTGCATTACTTGTTATTGACATTCAAAACGCCTATCTTCCAATGATTCCCGATCGAGAGAAAGAGGTTGGTATGTACATGATAAACGCTATGATTGACCTATTCCGAAAGAATGGTTTTCCAATCATTAGAATTCACCATCAGGATTTAACCGAAGGACCAGTAACAGATTCGGAAGCATTTAACTTTCCCACAACAGTTAAAGTTAAACCTGAGGATCCAAGGATTATTAAGCACTATGGTGATGCTTTTAATAAAACCGATTTGGATAAAGTGCTTAAAGAAAAGGGGTGCAACACTGTATTTCTTTGCGGACTAAGTGCCGTAGGCTGCGTTTTAGCAACTTACGTTGGTGCAAACAACCACGACTACAAAGCATTCTTTATTAAAGACGCAATAATGAGCCATAACTCAACCTATACTGATAATATTGAAGAAATATTTGGTGCTATAAACTACGAGGTAGTTCAGGTTATGCTTGAAAATTCAGAGAAATAAAATAACAAAAAAGGAAGGGGTTGCCATATTGGCAACCCCTTCCTTTTTTAGATAGAATCAATACTAATAGAGTTTCTTATAATCGATCTTCTGTGCTAACCGGTTCGATTTTCTTCTTTGCTTTCTAATATTTCTTGAGTAGATTATAAAGTACATAACAGGAATCATTACTAATGTTAAGAATGTTGCAAAGCTTAATCCAAAGATAATGGTCCATGATAATGGTCCAAAGAACGCAACGTTATCTCCACCAAAATGAAGGTGTGGGTTTAACTCGCTAAATAGAGTTCCGAAGTTAACATTCATTCCAATTGCCAATGGAATAAGACCAAGAATTGTAGCCGTTGCGGTTAGAATAACCGGAGTAATACGAGTTTTACCAGCCTCGATAATAGCTTCGCGAGTTTTCATCCCCTTAGCCTTTAGCACATCGGTAAACTCAACAAGTAAAATTCCATTACGTACAACAATACCAGCTAGTGCAACTATACCCATACCGGTCATAATAATTGATATGGTCATATCAAAGATCATATAACCTAATAGTACCCCAACAATACTGAACACAACCTCTGAGATAATAATTAAAGGTTTAGACATTGAGTTGAACTGGGTAACCAGAATGAACATAATTAAAAACAATGATAGCAACATCGCTTTTCCTAGGAAAGCCATTGCTTCAGCCTGATCCTCTTGCTCACCAGTAATCTTTAAATCGGTTGTTGATGGTTTAGAAAACTGTGGAATTGCCTTTTTTATTTGTGCAATAATATCATTTGCGGTATAGCCATCAAGAACATTTGAAGATATAGTAATAACTCGTTTTTGGTTCAAACGGTTTATCTGCCCATAGCTGTTAACATAATCAATCTTAGCAACTACCGAAAGTGGAATCTGACGAAGAGTACCACTATTCATATCTCTGTAAGTAATTGAGAGGTTAAGCAGCTGCTCGATATCGTTACGCTGATTCTCTTCGAAACGAAGCATAATTGGGTACTGATCCTCCCCTTCGCGGTACTTTGAAACCTCTTTTCCGAATAAAGCAGTACGAACAGCATCACCAACAGTATAGGCGGTAATTCCTTCTCTATCGGCTCTTTCTCTATCGAGGTTGATAATGATTTCAGGTTTTGTTGTAGCAAAGTCTGATTTTAGTTCCTCAATACCTGCAATTTGTAATGAATCAATGTATCGTTTAAAACGATTTGAGGTGGTAACCAGTTCACCTAAATCTTCACCTGAAATCTCGATATTAATAGGTTTTCCAGTTGGAGGACCCATTTCATTCTTGTTAACCACTATTTCAGCACCAGGAATATCCTTAACCACCTGACGCATTCTGCTCATATATTCAGTGGTGTTCTCACCATTACGCTTGCTAAACTCAACAAAGTTTACAGTAACCTTTGCTAAGTGTGATGATTTCGTAAAACTATCAAATTCGTCCTCCGAAGCACTAAGTGCTACGTTAGTAACCACCGATTCCACAATTGGGTTGTTCTTTCCGAGAACTCCCATTATGCGATGCTCAACAATCTTGGCTACTGAATCTGTTACAGCGATTTCGGTTCCAACGGGCATCTTAATAAATGTATTAACCGAAGTTGGCTCGTTATCAGGGAAAAATACAACCTTTGTTTCAATGATATTGTTCAAAATCATTGTAAATACAAACAAACCTATCATTCCCCATAGAATCTTAACAGGGCGTTTACCTAATAGGACCCATTTTAGGAGAATCTCATACCTACGCATAAGGGCTGGTATAAATCGAGACTGAAACTTACGAAGAACTTTATACCAGAACACATTATGCGAAAAGATAATAATTGCCATGAAGACTAAGAAATTGGCAATGCCAAACAGCTTGAAGATGTAGAATGGCAACGATAAGCCAATAATTCCAACAGTTATGTAGTATAGTTTTGGACGTGCAATTGGGCTACCCTCAGCATCGTGTTTCATGAAGTTAACCGCAAACACAGGGTTAAAAATATATGCTACAATTAACGAAGCAAACAGAGTAATAATCAGCGTTACAGGGATAAACACCATGAAGCTACCGGTAACACCAGGCCAGAATGCCAGTGGGAAGAATGGAGCAAGAGTAGTTAAGGTTCCAGAAAGTATAGGTACAAACACCTCTCCTGCCGCAAACTTTGCCGAATGAACTATATCCATATTAGTTTTCTGGAATATTCGGTGCGTATTCTCAATTACCACAATAGCATCGTCTACCACAATACCAAGGGCAAAAATGAATGAAAACATTACTAGCATGTTCATGGTAAAGCCGATATATGGCATTACGATGTATGCAAGTGCCATCGATAAAGGAACTGAAAAACCAACGAATACCGCGTTTACAATACCCATGAAGAACATCAACACAATGGTAACAAATATGAACCCTAAGATGATTGTATTGTTGAGTTCATCTAATGTATTACGGGTATAGCGAGATTGATCACCTGTTAACTCAATTACCAGATTTGAAGGGAATTTGTTTTTCTGCATATCGGACATTATCTCTTTGATCTTATCCGATGCATCGAGAAGGTTCTGGCCGCTTTTCTTTACCACGTTTAACGTTACCACGTTTTTACCATTGTAACGGGCAAAACTCTCAGGTTGGTGAAAATCATCGCGAACAGTTGCAATATCTTTTAGTTTTATCTGCGCTCCACTCGAAGTGCTAACAATAATATTTTTAACCTGCTCTATATCTGTAATTTCACCAACAATTCGAAGCGAACGGCTCATCCCTTGCAGATCAATATTTCCAGCTGAATAGGTTACATTATTTGCAGATACCATCCGTTCAACATCGCTGAAGGTAAGACTGGCAGCCTGCATCTTGTACATATCTATATCTATCTGAATCTCACGATCGAGCGCTCCAACAATATCAACACGCGAAATCTCAGACAACCCTTCTATCCTATCCTTTAGATCGTCGGCATAGCTTTTAAGCTTATCCAATGGTATATCGCCCGACATGTTGATATACTGAATTGGGATCTCGGAAAGGTCAATCTCAACTATTTGAGGTTCTGTAAAGCTCTTATCCGAAGTAGGTAGATCGGTTTTTGATTTATCTACTGCGTCTCTAACATCCTGTTTCGCATCTTTAAGCTTTATTCCAGTATTAAATTCTACAATAATTGACGAAAAGTTTTGAACTGACCGAGATGTAATCTTCTTTACACCCTTAATAGCTTTAAGCTTTTTCTCAATTGGTCTTGTTACCAAATTCTCCATATCTGATGGAGATGTACCCGGATATATCGTATTCACCATTACCATTGGAATAACAATCTCGGGGATTTGCTCCTTTGGGATGGTGTAGTAATTTATTATACCAAATACCGATATGATGAATACCAACACGTAGATACTGATTTTATTATCAATAGCCCAGCTGGTAGCAAAAAACTCTTTAAATTTCTTTTCCATTTAAACTTCTTTTAAGATAAAATACTTTATAGAAAATCTTTGCTAAAATCTAACATACTCGTTATCAATCAGATTCTGATAACCAGTTGATACAACTTTATCGCCAACCTTTAGGCCTTCAACTACCTCAACTATTCCATTATAACCATTACCAAGAGTTATAGGCTGTTTAGAAGCCACACTGTAGTTATCCTTTGCGCGAATAACATATACATAGCTTCCTGCTTGATCCTTTTGGATTACGTTCATAGGAATTGTAATTGCGTTATCGGTATGGTAATCATTAATTTTAATTATTGCTACCATATTTGCCTTAAAATTGCTAACAGACTCGTTTATGCGAGTTTCAATAATAAAAGTTCTATTAATTGGGTTGATATACTTGCTTGCAAAATCAACCTTTGTTTCGAGCTCCTTATTGATATCTGGGAACTGAACAAGTAGCTTATCACCTTTCTTAACCTTTGCTGAGTATGCTTCGGATACTTCGGCGGTAACTTTAATATTTTTAAAGGCTACCACGCGATAAGCTGCCATACGAGGATCGGGACTAACAACGCTTCCTACTTTAATGTTACATTCTTCAATAGCGCCATCAATAGGAGAAACTATTTTATACATCTCAATTTGCTTCTTTAAGGATAAAATCTGCTGCTCAAGGGCTTCCTTTGCAGTTTTTGCTTGAAGGTATTGTACTTCGCTTCCAATTTTTTGATCCCATAAACGTTGTTGCTTTTCAAACAAATCGGTTGTAAACTTATATTGAGTTTCTAAACCTTCGAGCTGTTTGCGAAGCGCTTCATCGTCAACTTGAGCAAGAACTTGACCTTTAACAACTTGCTGTCCAACATCAGCATATTTGGCAGTAATTGTACCAGGCATCTGTGCAAACACCTCTGCGTTTGAGTCTCCATCCAATTTACCCTGAACCCTGATAAAATGATCGAATGGTCCAGATTTTACCTCTGAAACACCAACAAACTTGAATTTATCAGTATTTAATGCATTTCCCTTTTCGTTCTTAATATCATCCTCAAGCTTCTTGATTTGCTCATCAAGTTCTACTCGCTGACTTTTAAGTTTTGTAAGTTGAGCCTGTTTGTTATTACTGCTACAAGCAATAACAAAAATGCTTATTAATACTATAAATAATCTTGTCTTCATATCGTTAATTTTTACTGTTTTCATTTTTAAGTTCAATTTTTAATTCTTTGAAAGTAGATTGTCTAGTTTAACCTTTGCAGTTAACAGATTATCAAGAGCTGTGAAATAGTCTCTTTGAGTAGTCAAATACTGTGTTTCCGAAGTATTCAAGTCCATAGCAGAAGCAACACCCTCTTTATACTTAATCATTGTTTGATTAAAAATTTTCTTCGCCAACTGCATGTTCTGCTTGTTGGTTAAATAGCTTGCATATGAAGTTTGAAAATCGTTAAAAGTGGTTTGGTATTTAAGATTCAAACCTTCAATGGCTTGTTGCTGAGTAACCTTCATTTTTTCGAAATTAAGCCTAGCCTGCTGAACCTTCATAGTACGCATACCGCTTGAGAATATCGGAATGGAAATATTAATACCAGCAATATCTTTGGGTTGAAAGTTGAAACTAGCTGCGTTTAACTGTTCAAAATGTCTATAAAATCCTGCAACTGAAGGCAGAAAAGTGGTTCTCTCCCTATCCCAGCTCAATTTCTGAAGTTTAACTCCAGTTTCTAAAATCTGATAATCAATAGTTTTAGTAACATCAAAAACTTCAGCAAGATATGGGGTAAATGCTGTTTCATTTGTGTATTTCCCTAAACTATCAGTAAGAATTATCTCATTTTCAATGGGCATACCCATTTGGAATTTTAGTAACTTTTTAGAAACTAAAGTTAATCTCTCGATGGATTGAACAGCATTATCAAGATTGGCTTTCATAATACGTACTTGATCCACACCAGTCTCTTCGATCAAACCCTGTTCTCCCATGGCTACTAAATCCTTAAGGTATGCATCGTTTACCTTTTGTGTTTCCTTTAGTAATTTCAGATTTTCATCCATTACAATTGCAAGAAAATATGAAGATGAAACGGACTCTTTTATATCGGAATACGATTTTGTTAGGTTTTGCTCCGACATCTCACGAAAAACCTTTGATGCCCGCAAACCAACAATGTATTCGCCACTAAAAATCAGCTGAGATACTGTAATATCCCAGTTAGTACTGTTTGCTACCCCAAGTGCAATAGGTTCAGAATTCTTATAAGCGGCTAGAATATCATCTCGAGTGATAAAACCATCGGGAAGAGTAGTAGGATCCATATACTGTCCAAAACTCATCTCAGGTACTTTAAAAGTGTGTTGGTATGCAACAGTACCAGTTGCCTGAGGCAATCCAATGGCGGTGGTTTCCCAAATCTTCTTTTTTGCTATGTCTAAATCTATCTTCTTTGATTTAACATCATATCCATTTTCAACGGCAAACTTAACTGCCTCCTCGATAGTAAAACTGTTCTTTGTTGTTTTTTCATTGTTTTCCTGACTATATCCTTCGCAGATAAATCCAAGAATGAATAATGTTAACAATACTTTTTTCATCAAATTCATACTGTTTTTAAATTAACTATTACTACTGTTTAACTCCTTTATTTTATTCTCTAAAACTTTAATTCCCTTATCCGATGCAATACCTCTTATATTATATGACAATAGTTCAATAAATAGAT
>Ga0209098_1001372_pt1 | contig 23449 bp, 13 predicted proteins | sample AD_JPNHW1_MetaG_FD_184429 | JGI IMG/M metagenome (GOLD analysis project Ga0209098, IMG submission 184429) | Active sludge microbial communities of municipal wastewater-treating anaerobic digesters from Japan - AD_JPNHW1_MetaG (SPAdes) (version 2) | ecosystem: Engineered > Bioreactor > Anaerobic...
AAGCCGATGAATACGAAGAAAACAAACACTTCTTCGTATCCCAGTATTTCCGGGATAATTATAAAAAGGCCCTGAGCACCCTTCCCATCATCTCTTCCAATATCAACATCGTTAAGATAGAAGTCTGGGTGACCAATATCGGGGCGGCTGTCACAGATAACCGGAATATCGTTGCTTTCCAGGATCTGGGCGAATATGAACCGTATAATACCAAGACCTTTCATGGCTATCCGGGACATTCCCTGCCCGACAACGGATCGAACGACCTGCTGGATGTCATCATGCCGACACCGGCCGATACCGTCACCGTGCGTAACATCAGCCTGGTAACAGATTACCTGAAAAGCCCGCCTTTCAACCTGGTCTCGGCGCGTGATTTCGAAAAAGTGGAAAACGCCCGGAAGCTGCTTACCTCCGAATACTCTTTCAACTCGAGACTCGGTTTTATCTCGCTGAATACCCAGTTGAATTCCGATCAGGTGCTGGCCGTTGCTTACCAGTACCAGATTGTCGGCGACCCGACGGTATACCAGGTTGGGGAGTTCTCCGACGACGGGATCGTCGCTCCCCAGTGCCTGTTCCTGAAACTCTTGAAGAGTACGGCTCAGAATACCCGGATCCCCATGTGGGACCTGATGATGAAGAACGTTTACCCACTCGGGGCTTATCAGGTGCAATCGTCCGATTTCATGCTGAATATCCTCTATTCGGGCAATAAAAACGGAGTGCCGACGGCCTACCTCGAAGAGACACGTATCAAGGGAGTGCCGCTGATCCAGGTGATGAACTTCGATAACCTGAACACCCAACTAAATGCGCCTTCCGACGGGTTATTCGACTTCATCGACAATGCAGCCACCTCGGGAGGTACCATCCAGGCATCCAACGGCCGCATCTTCTTCACCGTGCTGGAACCTTTCGGTCAAGACCTCCGCGATTCAATTTACGATCCCAACGACTCCAAAAACTCGCTTGCCCTGGCCAATAAGTATTGCTACGACTCCTTGTACACCATGACCAAAACCATGGCGAAACAATACGCAGATAAGGATAAGTTTGTTCTGGAAGGATATTATAAGTCATCGGCAGGATCGGAAATCTCCCTGAATGCCCTGAATGTACCGCAAGGTTCGGTCGTGGTGACCGCCGGAGGAGTGAAACTTTATGAAAACGTAGACTATACCGTCGATTACACGCTCGGACGGGTCACGATCATCAACGAGGGGATCCTGAATTCCGGAACGCCCATCAACATCTCCCTGGAAAGCAACGAGATGTTCAATGTACAGACCAAGCGGCTGATCGGTACCCACGTGGATTATACCGTCAATAAAGACTTTATCGTCGGCGCTACCATCATGAACCTGAATGAACAGCCCTTGACGAAAAAGGTATCCTACGGCGATGAACCCATCTCCAATACGGTGTGGGGTGTCAATCTTTCCTACCGGACTCAGTCAAGACTGCTCACCCGCATTATCGATGCCCTGCCGCTGATCAGCACCAAGGCTGAATCGAGTGTGGCGGTCGACGGAGAATTTGCCCATTTCATCCCCGGCCATTCAAAAGCCATTGGTAAAGCCGGTACGACGTATATCGATGATTTTGAATCGTCAAAGTCGACGATCGACCTCCGGACCGTCGGTTCCTGGTTCCTCGCCAGCACGCCGCAGGGCCAAACTTCTACCGGTATGTTCCCCGAAGCCGGTATCGGAACAGGGCTGGCCTATGGTTTCAACAGGGCCAAACTGGCCTGGTATATCATCGACCCGCTCTTTTATGACCGAAGCAGCAGCCTGGTACCCGATAACGTCACCAACTCGGAACTTTCCAATCAATATGTCCGGCAGGTATGGGAATCAGAAGTGTTCCCGAACAAAGAGACCGTGAACGGCGTTCCGGTCAACCAGTCCGTCCTCAACCTGGCCTTCTATCCGTCTGACAGAGGTCCTTACAACTATGATGTGTCACCGACCACCTATTCGGCCGGGTTGAATGCCGACGGGACCCTGAGCGATCCGGCCAGCCGTTGGGGAGGTATCATGCGCCGGATCGAATCCACCGACTTTGAGTCTACCAATATTCAGTATATCGAGTTTTGGATGATGGACCCGTTTGTTTATGACTCGACCAACAGAGGAGACCTGTATTTTAACCTGGGTGATATCTCCGAAGATATCCTCCGCGACGGGATGAAGAGTTACGAAAACGGGCTTCCTACCTCCGAAGAAGTCATCAACGTGGATACCACCATCTGGGGACGTGTTCCTACGCTCCAGTCGCTGGTCGACGCTTTTGACGATGACCCGGCTTCGCGTCCCTACCAGGATGTCGGGTACGACGGACTCCGCGACCAGGACGAGATCACCTTCTTCGATAAACCCTATATGGCCAAGCTGGCTTCAGCCTTAGGTCAGGGAAGCCAGGCCTATCAGAATGCATCGGAAGACCCTTCGGCCGACGACTTCCACTATTTCAGGGGATCGGGTTATGACAAAGGTTCAGAATATGCCAGCATCCTGCTGAAATACAAAAAATTTAACGGCACCGAGAACAACTCGCCCTCTTCCGCGAACAGTCCCGAGAGCTATTCGACCATGGCCACCACCCTGCCCAACGTCGAAGATATCAACAAAGACAATACCCTCAGCGAATCGGAAAGCTATTACCAGTATGTGGTGCATCTCGACCCGAACAAGATGAGCGTGGGAAGCAACTACATCACCGATATCTATGAGGCCACGAATATCATCCTGGCCAATGGTCAGCGCGGCCGCGTGAAATGGTACCAGTTCAAGATCCCTGTCCGTACCCCCGACAAGACAGTAGGCAGCATCCAGGATTTTAATTCTATCCGCTTCATGCGTATGTTCCTCAAGAACTTTGAGAGACCTGTCGTATGCCGCTTTGCCACCCTTGATCTTACCCGGGTGGAATGGAGGAGTTACGATGCCAGCCTGTTGGCAGCCGGAGAATACATCCCGGAAGAAGCACAGAATGAAACCACCTTCGATATCTCTACCGTCAGCATTGAAGAAAACGGAAGCAGAGACCCCGTTCCTTATGTGATCCCGCCCGGCATCGAACGCGAAACGAACTACGGAACCACGAACCTGCAGAAACTGAACGAACAGTCCATGGCCCTGCGCGTTTGCAACCTGGTTGACGGCGACGCACGCGCGGCGTATAAGACATCTGACCTTGATTTCAGGCAGTTTAAACATCTCGAGATGTTTGTTCATGCCGAAAAATCTATCGAGACACAGAGTCTGAAAACCGGCGACCTCACCCTCTTCATCCGGATCGGTTCCGACTTTACTCAGAATTATTACGAATACGAAATCCCGCTCTCCTTTACAGAATGGGGCACTTCGGCCACACAGGCCGATGCCATCTGGCCGGCAGCCAATGATATTGATATCACCTTGGAACGGCTGGTAGAAGCGAAATACAACCGTATCCTCGCCACCCAGGAGTCGGGAAGCACCGTTTCGGCTTCGACACCCTATATCGAATATGACGGTAACAACAAGATCACCGTTCTCGGATCTCCAAGCATCAGCGATGTTCAGGCTATCATGATCGGTGTCAGAAACCCGAAGAAGAAGATTGATTCCAAAGACGACGACGGACAGTCGAAATGCGCGGAGGTCTGGGTCGATGAACTCCGGCTGACCGGCTTCAATAAAAAGGCAGGGTTCGCCACCATGATCAGGGCAACCGCCAACCTCGCCGACTTAGGCCGGGTACAACTTACCGGAACCTACCGGAGCGCTAACTATTCCGATATTGAAGAGTCGCAGACGGAAAGAGATATGGAAGCACAGACCAATCTCGGGTTTGACACCGACCTGGAACTGGGCAAATTCTTCCCGGAATCAACCGGCATCCGGATACCCTTCCATTTCGACTACTCCCTGGAAAAGATCACCCCGGAATATGATCCCATGAACCCCGACCTGCTGCTGACAGATGTCGTGGATGCCATGGATTCAAAAGAAGAACAGGATTCCATCAAAGCGCTGGCAGAAGATCTGACCGAACGAATCAACTTCAACCTGATGAATGTCAGGAAAGATCGTACCAAAGACCGGAAACCCAGGATCTACGATATTGAGAACTTCAACGTGAGTTATGCCTACTCCCAGATCTTTCACCGCGATGAAGACGTTGCTACAGATATGAGTAAAACCTATTCGGGAGGGTTGGGATATAATTTCGCCACCATGCCGAAAAATGTCCAACCCTTCTCTAAGGTGCCTTTCTTGTCAAAAAGTAAAGCGCTGCAACTCATCAAAGACTTTAACTTCTATTACCTCCCTCGCTCGTTCACGTTCCGTACCGACATGAACCGCCAATATGAATCGCGGCAGTACCGGAACAAAAGCCAGGCCATCGTCCCCATGGAGACATACTATATCAAAGACTGGGACTGGACACGGAATTATAACCTGAATTACGATTTTGCCAAATCACTGAAGTTTACGCTGAACGCCGCCGCCGCTTCCTTCATTAAGGAACCTGCCGGCAAGATCGACAAATCCACCAGGTCGGAGATCTGGGATGAGGTCTTCAGGATGGGGACCATGAACAACTACAGCCAGACATCGAGTCTGACCTGGGATCTTCCGTTCTCCAAAGTGCCGATCCTGAACTTCATCAACATGACTGCCGGATACCAGTCGTCATACACCTGGACCGCCAGCCCTACCTCGGTTCAGGAATACCTTGGTAATTATATCGAGAACGGCAACACCCGCGCGTTGAATGGCGGATTGAACTTCGTGAACTTGTATAATAAATCGGCTTACCTGAAACGGGTGAACACAACCCCGGGCAAAAAACAACCGGATAAAAAAGAGGTCGCCAACCGGCTTCCGGAACGGCAGTTGAAACAACCGAAAAATCCTGCCGATACGGCTAAAGAAGAAAAAGAAAAGGTGGATATCGGCAGGATCATGCTCGAAAGTACTATCCGGGTTCTGATGTCCGTGCGAAAAATCACGTTCCAGTATAACCAGGGAAACGGGACCTCGTTACCGGGCTTTGTGCCGGAACCTGACCTGCTCGGACTTGATATGTCCACGTATGCGCCCGGACTGCCTTTCGTGTTCGGGTCACAGAAAGATATCAGGTATAAAGCCGCCACCAACGGATGGATCACGGATGATACCTTGCTGAATACTGCTTATGCGAGAAAATTCACCGAGAACCTCACCATCAATGCCACCCTGGAACCGTGGAAGGATTTAAGGATCGAACTTACTGCCACCAAACAACAGTCACGGAATAACCAGGAATACTTCAAGGCCAACTCTTCCGGCGTCTTCCCGACACCGGAAGATAATGCGATATCGCCTACCATGAACGGGTCTTTCACGATATCGTGCATCGCCCTCAGAACGATCTTTACCGGAAGCAATGATGATAATACCTCCGATATCTTCGAAAAGATGAAAGCAATGCGCACGGAGGTCGCTCAGCGGTATGCGGCACAAAACCCCTGGTCGCAGGGAACCGACTCACTGGGTTACCCCCAGGGATACGGGCCTACCAGCCAGGAGGTATTGCTCACTTCCTTCCTGGCAGCTTACAAAGGACAGGACCCCGGCAAGATCAAGCTGACGGCCTTCCCGTCGATCCCGTTGCCTAACTGGAGGATCACATATGACGGTCTTACCAAGATCAAAGCCCTGAAGAAACTATTCAGGACCTTCACGCTGACACATGGTTACGTCTGTACCTATTCAGTGGGATCCTATTCACGGAATATCCGGTATGAGGAAGAAAACGGATGCCCCGTCGCTACCGATGATGCCGGCAACTTCATCCCCAAGGAAGATATCCAGCTGGTGACCCTCAACGAACAGTTCAACCCCCTCATCCGGTTCGAGATGACCTGGGTGAACAGCTTCACCTCTAACCTGGAAGTCAAGAAGAGCCGGAACCTCGGTTTCAGCTTCGCCAACAACCAACTGACGGAAGTCACTACCAACGAGTATGTGGCCGGAATCGGGTACCGGTTCAAAAACATCCGCATCAATTTCTCGGGATTGAGTGGCAGCGGGAAAAGCTCCAAAAGCCAGAGCGACCTGAACGTTCGACTCGATTTCTCACTCCGCCAGAACAAAACCGTCCTCCGGAGAGCCGATCAGGATATCAACCAGATCTCTACCGGTCAGCAAATCGTTTCCATCGACTTCTCGGCGGATTACGACCTGTCCAAACAGTTCAACATCCGCTTCTATTTCGAAAAGGACATCAATTCACCTTACGTCTCCAACCAGTACCGTACCTCCAACACCAAAGGAGGATTTGCCCTGCGGTTCAATCTGGCGCAATAGCATGAATGCAATCTGAAAAAATCCGTATATTTGAAAAAAATTAAACCGATATCTTATGAACGTTCCTGAAAATTTAAAGTACACGAAAGATCACGAATGGCTGAAGATCGAAGGAGATACCGCCTTGGTGGGAATCACTGATTTCGCTCAGCATGAACTCGGAGATATCGTTTTCATCGAAGTGGAAACAGTAGGCGAAACCCTCGCAGCAGGCGAAACATTCGGTACTGTTGAAGCGGTGAAGACCGTATCGGATATGTTTATGCCCGTTGCCGGCGAAGTACTCGAATTCAACGAAGAACTGACCACCCAGCCGGAAATTATCAATAAAGATCCTTACGAAAAAGGATGGATCGTCCGTGTAAAGATGACAGATCAGTCGGGCCTCGGCGAACTGCTTGATGCAGCTCAGTATCGTACGCTGATCGGCGCCTGAACGGTTTTATCTTAAACCCTTACATCGAAAAGTTCCTGCAGGATAGCCGTTGGCTGTTTTGTGGGGACTTTTTTTTATTCTATGCCTCCGGGAGGAACTCCCTGCCCGGTCATCGTCCGTGACCACGGATCAATCCATGAAGGTAAAATTACGGGTCCCGAATTTCCAAACCAGCCCCAGGTTCACGGAAATACCCGAATGAGAAGGTAACGCCGCGCTTTTCAACGAATAATAATACCGCCCGTCCAGGCAAAGGGCGAACCGGCCGTTGAACCAGTAAGAGAGGCCTGCCTCGGGGTAGAAACCGAACTGTGCCGTGTGATCCGACTCGGAATAAACGCCGAAATCCTGTAAACGGGTGGCAAAAACAGCGCCCGCAGCGCCCCCTGCATAAAACATGAACCCCGAATCTTTGGCCGGAAAATAGTACCTGACCTTCAGCATCAGGGGATAGACATTTGCATAACGAAGCTGCTCCCCCGTGATCGTTATGCCGGTGCCATTGATGTTTTCGTACGTCTGAAGAGGAAATGATTGATAATAGCCATACCAGGAGAAAGCGGCACCCACCGAGAGATGGTCGGTTAAGAAACCGCCTGCTTCCAAGTGACAGCCTCTCCATCCCGGCTGATCAATGAAATCGTACATGTCACCGGTTGGAAAGGAAAATCCATACCCCAGACCGATATATCCCTGGGAGAAAAGCGGAACAGGCGCCAATAACAACAAGGTGAGGAGGAAATGACTGATCTTTTTCATGTTCGCGGATGACGGGTTGAGAGACTGAATGGGTTTACAGGCAGGGTGATTGGTCAAATAGCTGTTTGATGCTGTTCTGTATGCGTTCCGGGATATTCTTCCCTTGCGTCAGACCGTCGACAGCTCCCATCCAGATCACCTTCACCGGACGGGTTGGCAGAGAACTGTCTGCCTTCAGATCGATCATCCTGACCAGGAGAGAACCGGTGGTGAGATCCACGGAGAAAGGCCACGGGTACTGATATCCGCTCCCGCTGGCATAGGCGGCCGGCCACAAGGGATACCAACCCCAGTCGGCATTCCAGTCATTCTCGTAATTCTCCCAGTAGAACATCGCCGACGTGTTGAGGAGGATACCGATATCGGGACGGGTGACCGCCGTATCGTATACTCTTTCAAAGCCAAGCGCATCCAGGTGCGCGGCGATCTGAGCCAGCAGCAGACTGTCGTAAGCGTGATTGGCCACGATGTTGTTCTCCGCGTGATCCGGATCAGGAAGGGCCACGATGGTGTCGGGCAGCAGGTAGGTATGCGCTTTGTGAAAAGGATAGGCGACGTCGTAGTTGGTGATGATCGCATCCGGGGTGGCGAGACTGCCCGGTTCTACCGGATAACACCCCGTCAGTCCGGCCATCAGTACCGGGAAAAGAAGCGGGATGACAAACCTTTTTCTTTCCTTCAGAATCATCTTATGTATTAATATAGATAGATGCATAATATTACATTTCATGCTTGTTTCAGATCCTTTTTTCCGGATTCTGCTGAAAGTAATCAAAGACGATTTTTCCTTTGGACAGGCCGACGGTGTCCCGGAGGTCCTGGATCGATGCCAGCCGGATATTTTTCACTGATTTGAATTTTTTCAGCAGAAGTTGAGCCGTTGACTGTCCGATGCCTTCGATGTCGGTGAGTTCCGTTTTCACGGTTCCCTTGGCCCGCTGTTTCCGGTGATGAGTGATGCCGAAACGGTGTGCTTCGTCCCTCATCTGTTGAATGACGCGCAGGCTTTCCGACTTTTTATCGAGGTAAAGGGGCAGCGGGTCGTTCGGATAATAGAGTTCTTCCAGTCGTTTGGCAATGCCGATGACGGTCACTTTCCCGAAGAGCCCGAGCTTTTCGAGACTTTTTACCGCCGAACTGAGCTGGCCTTTCCCGCCGTCGACGATGATCAGTTGCGGAATGGGTTTATGCTCTTCCAAGAGGCGGTGATAGCGGCGAAAGATGACTTCTTCCATGGAAGCATAGTCGTTCGGTCCTTCCACGGTGCGTATGTTGAAATGACGGTATTCGTTTTTATCAGGTTTGGCATTCTTAAAACAGACCATGGCTGCCACGGGGAAGTCGCCCTGGATATTCGAATTGTCGAAGCACTCGATGTGTACCGGAAGTTCTTTCATGCGAAGGTCTTTCATCATCGTTTCGAGGATACGCCGGTGGTGCCGTTCGGGGTCTACCAGCTCTTTCTGCTTCTCTTTTTCCAGATGGTAATACCTGGCGTTCCGTTCCGAAAGCTCCAGCAGTTTTTTCTTATCCCCGATCCGCGGGATGGTAATGGTAGCCCCGGCGATCTCAAAGGGGAGTTCGAAGGGCACGATGATCTCGGGCGAGATGCTTTCAAACCGTTCGCGCAGGTTGGTGATGGCCAGTACCAGCAACTCATCATCGGCTTCATCCAGTTTCTTCTGCATTTCAATGGTATGAACCTGTATGATGGAGCCGTTCATTACTTTCATGTAATTTACGAACGAGTTCATGGCATCCGAATAAATGGAAAAGACATCCACGTCGTGGATCGAGGGGTTCACAATGGTGGATTTGCTCTGGTATTTCTCCAGCGCTTGCAGGTTTTCCTTCACCAGGTGAGCCATCTCAAACTCCTGTTCTGCAGCGTAGCTCATCATCATCTCTTTCATCTGACGGGCCACCATGCCGAGGTTGCCTTTGATGATATCGCGCAGGTCGTTCAACGAACGGTCATAATCTTCTTTCGTCTGCCGGCCTTCACAGGGTCCCTTGCAGTTACCGATGTGGTACTCAAGGCACACTTTGAATTTTCCGCTTTCGATATTCTTACGGGTCAGGTTCAGCTTGCAGGTTCGCAGGGGATATATCTGCCGGATGAGATCCAACAAGGCATTCATGAGCCTGACGTTGGCATACGGCCCGAAATACTGCGAACCGTCGCGAATGACATGACGGGTGGGGAAGACCCTCGGGAAAGGTTCTTTCTTAATACAGATCCACGGGTAGGTCTTGTCATCCTTCAGCATGACATTGTACCGGGGCTGGTACTTCTTGATGAGATTGTTCTCAAGCAGAAGGGCGTCCTGCTCGGTGTTGACGACAATATGACGGATGTCGGCGATCTTGTTGACCAGGACACGCACTTTGCCGCTGTGTGACTGAAGGTTCAGGAAATAGGAACTGACCCTTTTTTTCAGGTTTCTGGCTTTCCCGACATAAATGATTTTCCCTTTCTCGTCAAAAAATTGATATACCCCCGGCTTATCGGGCAGCACCCTGACGATGGCTTCAAGCCGGGAGAGATATTTGTGATTTGCCGGCGACATGGTCTCTGATCATCAGCCTTCCCGCTCCCTCATTCCATCCCATCCCTGCGCAGTGAGCTCTACCTTATTTCCTTCGGGAGTGAACATGAATTTTCCTTCAGACGGATCGGTCATGTGCCCGATGACCGAAATCTCGGGAATGGCTTTTACTTTTTCGTAATCTGATTGAGGAATGGTGAACAGAAGTTCGTAATCTTCTCCTCCACTCAACGCCGCTACCGATGGTATGATGTTGAAGTCAATGGAGTGTTTTCGTGTATCGGGATCGATGGGGATTTTCTCTTCGTACAGCTTACACCCTGTGTTCGATTGTTTGCAGATATGCAGCGTTTCGGAAGCTAGCCCGTCGGAAATATCAATCATGGCAGTGGGTTTGATCCCTGCACTTTTCAGCAGCCTCACGATGTCGGTGCGTGCCTCGGGCTTCAGCTGACGGCCGATCTGGTAATCAAAACCCGTCAAGTCGGGTTGTACGCCGGGACTGGCTTTGAAAACTTTCTTTTCCCGTTCCAACGCCAACACACCGATGTAAGCGCTTCCCAGATCGCCGGAAACACACAGCAGGTCGCCCGGCCGGGCTCCGTTGCGGTACGTGATGTCGTCGGCTTCCCCTTCCCCCGTAATCGCTACCGATATCACCATCCCTGTGATGGAAGAACTGGTGTCGCCTCCTACCAGATCAACCTGGTAATGCTCACAGGCCAGCCGGATCCCTTCGTACAATTCGTCCAGGGCCTCTACCGTGAACCGGCTCGACACCGCAAGGGAAACAGTGATCTGCTTCGCTATGCCGTTCATCGCGGCAATGTCAGAGACATTCACCACGACGGACTTATATCCTAAATGCTTCAGCGGAGTGTAGGTGAGATCGAAATGGATGCCCTCGATCAACAAGTCGGTGGAAAGGAGCAAAAGCTTCCCTTTCAAATCAATGACGGCCGCATCATCGCCAACTCCTTTCAACGTCTCCGGATGATATATTCTGACTTTTGAAGTCAACCGGTCAATCAACCCGAATTCACCAAGGCTGGAAAGGGAAGTGAGTTTCCCCGTCGAAGCCCCCGGCTTTTTATCTCTTTTGTCAAACATGGATTCCGTTTGTACAAAGATAAAGGTTTTCGGAAATATCCCCCTCTTACCTCCAAAAGGTGAAGACGGGGAGTGGTAAGAAAGGCTCGGATTTCTTTTTTAAAATTTAATTTGGAAATTAGGTATAAAAATACTTAAATTTGCATCGAAAAGAAATTATACTTGAATTGTTGAAAGATTTCAACCCTTTGTGCATTTTTGTAGATTGTTTTGGATCAAAGTGAAAAAGATAAGTGGTTATGGAACCCGACAGTAACAAGATCATTGACGAAGTAACCCGGAGCGATTACAAGTTCGGCTTCGTGACCGACATCGAAACGGAATATGCGCCGAAAGGGCTGAACGAGGACACGGTCAGGTTTATTTCGGCGAAAAAAGAAGAGCCGGCCTTCATGCTGGAGTTTCGCCTCAAGGCATACCGGCACTGGTTGACCATGAAAGAGCCCCGGTGGGCGCATCTTGACATTCCGCCCATCGATTTGCAGGAAATTTATTATTATGCTGCTCCCAAGCCGAAGAAAGAGGCGAAGAGCCTGGCCGATGTTGATCCCGAGTTGCTGGATACCTTCAAGAAGTTGGGAATTTCCCTGGAAGAGCAGAAGAAGCTTGCGGGTGTGGCAGTCGATGCCGTGATGGACAGTGTCTCGGTGAAGACGACGTTTTCGGAAACGCTGATGAAGTACGGGATCATTTTCTGTTCCATCAGTGAAGCCATCCGCAATCATCCCGACCTTGTCAGGCAATACCTGGGCACGGTGGTGCCGTATAGCGATAATTACTATGCCGCCCTGAACTCGGCGGTATTCAGCGACGGCTCGTTCTGTTATATCCCGAAAGGGGTGAAGTGCCCCGTGGAACTTTCCACCTATTTCCGCATCAATGCCGCCAAGACCGGTCAGTTTGAGCGGACTCTCATCATTGCCGACGAAGGAGCCTACGTGAGTTACATGGAAGGGTGTACAGCCCCCCAACGCGACGAGAACCAACTGCATGCGGCCATCGTCGAAATCGTTGCCCTGAAGGACGCGGAAGTCAAATACTCCACGGTACAAAACTGGTACCCGGGCGACAAAGACGGCAAGGGTGGTATCTTTAACTTTGTGACGAAACGTGGCATTTGTAAGGGAAGCCATTCGAAGATATCCTGGACACAGGTGGAAACGGGCTCCGCGATCACTTGGAAATATCCGGGATGCGTTCTGCTGGGTGATCACTCGGTGGGTGAGTTTTATTCCGTGGCGGTGACAAACAACCACCAGCAGGCCGACACCGGTTCGAAAATGATCCATCTGGGGAAGAATACCCGTAGTACCATCATTTCCAAGGGTATCTCGGCAGGTAAGAGTAATAACAGTTACAGAGGATTGGTCCGGGTGAGTAAAAACGCGGCGAACGCGCGTAATTATTCTCAATGCGATTCATTGCTGCTTGGCGACCAGTGCGGAGCTCATACGTTCCCGTACATCCAGGTCGACAACCATTCATCCATTGTCGAACACGAAGCGACCACCTCGAAAATTTCCGAAGAGCAACTCTTCTACTGCCAGCAGCGGGGGATCAGCGCTGAAAGCGCTATCGGATTGATCGTCAACGGTTATGCCAAGGAGGTGCTGAAGAAACTCCCGATGGAGTTTGCCGTGGAAGCGCAAAAGCTGCTGTCGATCAGCCTGGAAGGAAAAGTGGGATAAAAATTAACGGATTTAGCCATTCAACCTGAACAAAAGATATGCTGTTAAACATTAAAAATCTTCATGCCTCGATCAACGGGAAAGAGATCCTGAAAGGGATCAATCTGAAAGTGAACAACGGCGAAGTACATGCCATCATGGGACCCAACGGCACCGGGAAAAGCACGCTGGCATCGGTTATCGCCGGCCGGGAAGTGTTCGAGGTGACCAAAGGGGAGGTGTTGTACAACGACCGAAACCTGTTGAATTTATCCGTGGAAGACCGGGCCCGCGAAGGTATTTTTCTGGGATTCCAGTACCCGGTGGAGATACCGGGGGTGAGCATCACGAACTTCATGCGGACCGCGGTGAACGAGATCCGCAAATACAGAGGGCTGGATCCCCTCCCCGCCGGCGATTTCCTTCGCATGATGGAAGAGAGGAAAAGACTGGTTGAGATTGATTCCGACCTCACCAACCGCTCCGTGAACGAAGGTTTTTCCGGAGGCGAAAAGAAAAAGAATGAGATCTTTCAGATGGCCATGATCGAGCCGAAACTGGCTATCCTGGATGAAACCGACTCAGGCCTTGACATCGACGCCCTCCGCATCGTGGCTAACGGGGTGAACAAACTCCGCCGGCCTGATAATGCCTTTGTGGTCATCACCCATTACCAGCGGCTGCTCGATTACATCGTACCCGATTTTGTGCATGTCCTCTTTGAAGGAAGAATCGTGAAGTCCGGCCCTAAAGAATTGGCGATGGAACTGGAAGAGAAAGGATATGACTGGCTTAAGAAGGAACATGAGTAATATGGAAAGCCTGAATAAGATCACGGTTGACCGCCTGTCGCGATTGTTTGACGAAAACAGGAAAATCATTGACGGCGATGGTAACCCGACGATTGCAGCAGCCCGTGAAAAGGCGATGGGATCGTTCCGGGCGACGGGATTCCCCTCTCCCAAGGAAGAAGTATGGCGTAATACCGACCTCACGGAGACTTTTGCCCGCGATTATGTTTACCACCTGAACCGGCAGGATCCGGGCGACATCCGGAGCGTGTTCCGGTGCAACATCCCGAACTTCGATACGGCTGTCCTCGGACAGCTGAACGGCTGGACGGTCTCGCGCGATGTGCCCCTCATGGTCCTCGGTAACGGGATGATCATGGGCAGCCTCTCTGAAGCAATCCGGCAATTTCCGCAACTGGTGGAACCACACCTCGGGAAATATTCAGCGGCCGCGAAGACCGGCTTCACCGAACTCAACATGGCCTTCGCCATGGACGGCATCTTCATCTATGTCCCGGATAACGTTTCCGGCAACAAAGCCGTTCAGATGGTGAATGTCATCCGTCATCCCGACAACTTGTTCCTCCAGACCCGAAACCTCATCGTACTGGGGAAAAACAGCCGCCTTACCCTCGTTCATTGCGACGATTCCTATAATCACCAGGCCAGCTTCTCGAATAATGTCACCGAGGTTTTCCTCAACGAAGGAGCGGAAATGGACCATTATAAACTTCAGAGCCTGAACAACAGTTCTACGTTGATCGGTTCTACCTTTTTCAGGCTGGAAGGATCGGCTTCCCTCGAGTCACATTTCGTCTCTCTCACCGGCGGCCTCCTCCGCAACGACATCCATGTCACCCTGGCCGGCCCTCACGCCAATGCCGATATCTACGGTCTTTACCTGATGGATCGGAAACAACATATCGACAACCACGTGTTCGTCGATCATGCTGCCCCGCATTGCACCAGTAACGAACGGTTCAGGGGAATCCTGGATGAACATGCCACCGGGGTGTTCAACGGGCATGTCCTCGTCAGACCTCATTCGGTGGGAACAAGCGCTTACCAGGGCAACAAAAACATTTTGCTGACCGATACCGCCCGCATCCATTCCCAACCGTTTCTGGAGATCTATAACGACGACGTGAAGTGTTCGCACGGCTCCTCCACGGGTCAACTCGATGCCGAAGCCATGTTCTATCTGCGTCAGCGCGGTATCGGCGAGGAAAATGCCCGGATGTTGCTGATGTATGCCTTTGCCGACGATATCGTGAACAAGATCAGGATCGGCCCCTTGCGCCATCGTTTTGAGGATATGATCAAACGCCGCCTCCAGGGCGAACTTCAGATCTGCGAACAATGCGTGCTGCACTGCAGCAACCCCGAAAAACAGGTTGATTTTTATATCGATCCGACCAAGATTTGATACAAGAAAGAGAGTGAATTTAGCATGTTGTTTAATGTCAGAAATTTGAAAGCTTTGAGTTTCCCGATAGAAAAAATAAGATCTGATTTCCCGGCCCTTCACCAGGAAATTTATAAGAAACCGTTGGTTTATTTCGATAATGCTGCCACCACGCAGAAGCCGGAATCGGTGATCCGCGCTATCAGCCATTATTATGAAAAAGATAACTGCAACATCCACCGGGGGGTTCATTATCTCAGCGTGAAAGCCACCGAGGCTTACGAGGAAGTGCGCCGGGAGGTCAGGCAGTTCATCAACGCCTCCGACACCCGGGAGATCCTCTTCACCCGTGGTACCACCGAATCCATCAACCTCGTCGCTTCTTCCTTCGGAAAAAGATTCATCAACCCCGGCGATGAAGTGATCATCTCGGTGGCCGAGCATCATTCCAATTTCGTCCCCTGGCAACAGATGTGCCTGGAGAAAGGCGCTACCCTGAAGTTCATCCCTCTCAACGACAAGGGAGAGCTGGTGATGGATGAGCTACAGCGCCTGATGAACGGGAAGACGCGGCTCATCGCCCTGACCCATGTCTCGAACGTGCTGGGAACGGTGAATCCCGTGAAAGAGATCATCCGGCAGGCCCATGAAAGGAACATCCCCGTGCTGATCGATGGAGCCCAATCCATTGCCCACATGCCGGTCGACGTGCAAGACCTGGATGCTGATTTTTATTGCTTTTCGGGTCATAAGATGTACGGCCCGATGGGAATCGGCGTGCTTTACGGGAAAGAAAAACTCCTGGAAGAACTTCCGCCGTACCAGATGGGGGGCGAGATGATCAAAGATGTCTATCTGGATAAAACTACCTTTAACGAATTGCCGTTTAAATTTGAGGCAGGAACCCCCAACGTGGAGGGAGTAATGGGACTGCAGGCTGCTATGCGTTACCTCCGCGAACTGGGCATGGACAACATCATGGCGTATGAAGAGGAATTGCTCCGCTATGCCACCGCAAAATTGTTGCAGGTCAAAGACCTGAAAATCTATGGAACAGCGGATCAGAAAGCCAGCCTGATCTCGTTCCTGGTGGGCAGTATCCATCCTTTCGATATGGGCACCATCATCGACAAAATGGGGATCGCCGTCCGCACCGGACACCACTGCGCCATGCCGTTGATGGATTACCTGAAAATACCGGGAACCGTGAGAGCTTCGTTTGCCTTTTACAATACCATTCAGGAGATCGATAAATTGTACGAAGCAATACTGACAGCCAAAAACATGCTGGAATAGTTGCTACCTTTGTACACTAAAAACTCATGTATGACGATCAATGAAGTAGCAGCCCGGATTGAAGGCGAATTTCTGATGTTCGGCGACTGGATGGACAAGTACAATTACCTGATCGAACTCGGGAAAAGCCTCCCCCTGATAGACGAACAGTACAAGACAGACCAGTTCCTGATCTCCGGTTGTCAGTCGAAAGTGTGGCTCCATGCCGGATTCCGGGAAGGGAAGGTGTATTTTACCGCCGACAGCGACGCTATCATCACCAAAGGGATTGTCAGCCTCCTCATCCGGGTGATGTCGGGTCAGCCTCCCGAAGAGATCCTCGGCGCCGACCTCTCCTTTATCGATAAAATAGGCCTCCGGGAACATCTTTCTCCAACCCGCTCCAACGGACTTACTGCCATGATCAAACAAATGAAACTTTACGCGCTCGTGTTCAAGACCAAGGCCGAACAAAAAGGATAAAAGAACCCTTGTCGGGAATGGCCCCCGGTCATCCCCCTGATCTCAACAATTCTTAGTATTTTTGTGTATTGAACAGTAAAGGGAAAAGTCAATGCATCCGCTGGAAAATAAAGTGATCGGAGCCCTGAAGAACGTATATGACCCGGAGATACCGCTGAACATATACGATCTGGGCCTTGTTTATTCGTTGGAGATCGATGAAAAAACAAACAATGTCAGGATCCTGATGACCCTGACCACCCCGAATTGTCCCATCGCCGAAGATATCCCCGGTATCGTGATGGAGGAAGTGAAAAAGGTGGATGGCATCGGAGAGGTAAAAGTACAATTGACGTTTGAACCACCGTGGGATATGGATAAACTGACGGAGGAGGCAAAACTTCAACTCGGACTGATTTGATGAAATAAACAATACCCTTCTGCTGTTATTTACAGAAATACGTCATGACACCACGAATAGGACCTTTGCTGGACAGGGTGAACAATCCTGAGGACCTGAAGAAGATTTCTCTTCAGGACCTTCCCCGTTTATGTGAAGAGATCCGCACCCTGATCATCGATGTTCTCTCGCAACATCCCGGCCATCTCGGCTCAAGCCTGGGCGCCGTGGAAATTGCTGTCGCCATCCAATATGTGTTCAATACCCCCGACGATAAGGTTATCTGGGATGTGGGACACCAGGCTTATGCGCATAAAATCATCACGGGACGAAGAGACCTCTTCCAGACTATCCGGACCTACAAAGGGTTGAGCGGTTTCCCGAAGATGTCGGAAAGCCCCTATGATTCGTTCGGGGTGGGACACTCCTCCACCAGCATCTCGGCAGCCCTCGGGATGGGAATAGGAGCGATGCTCGACCATCATCCCTCACGCCATCATGTGGCTGTCATCGGCGATGGCGCCATGACAGGCGGTATGGCGATGGAAGCCCTGAACAACGCCGGTGTCACCAATGCCAACCTGCTGGTGATCCTGAACGATAATGGCATCGCGATTGATAATAATGTGGGAGCCATTAAAGATTATCTGGCCGATATTGTTACTTCCAAAGCATATAACAGGCTGAAAGACAAAGTGTGGAGACTGATGGGCGGAGGCACTAAGTACGGGTCTAACTCCCGTATGATCGTCAAACAGATCGGAAACGCACTCAAGACCACCATCCTGAAAAAGAGTAACCTGTTTGAATCGTTCCGGCTGCGTTATTTCGGCCCTGTCGATGGCAATGATGTCATCCGGATGGTCAAGCTGCTGCGGGACCTGAAAGATATCCAGGGGCCCAAACTCCTTCATGTCGTCACCGTGAAAGGCAAAGGGTTCTCGCGGGCGGAGGAAGAACAGACCATTTTCCATGCCCCCGGGTTGTTTAACCGCGATACCGGCGCTCTGGCAGCCGATAAGAGCGCCGGACAACCCCCCAAGTATCAGACGGTCTTCGGTCATACGATTGTCGAACTGGCAGAAAAAAATCCGAAGATCCTGGGCATAACCCCGGCCATGGCTACCGGTTGTTCCCTGAATATCATGATGGAAAAAATGCCGGAGCGGACCTTCGATGTCGGTATCGCCGAACAACATGCCGTCACCTTTTCAGCCGGTCTCGCCGCCGACGGGTTCATCCCCTTCTGTAACATCTATTCCACTTTTATGCAACGGGCTTACGATCAGATCATCCATGACGTGGCCCTGCAAAACCTGCCGGTAGTGTTCTGCCTCGACCGGGGCGGATTGGTTGGCGAAGATGGAGCCACCCATCACGGAGCTTACGACCTCGCTTTCCTGAGATGCATCCCCAACATGACCATCGCCTCTCCCATGAACGAGGAGGAACTGCGTAACATGATGTACACCGCGCAACAGGATCCGAAAGGACCGTTCGCCCTCAGGTACCCGAGAGGACGCGGGGTGATGCCCGAGTGGCATACCCCTTTGAAAGCCTTGCCAATAGGGAAAGGACGCATGATTACCAACGGAAACGACCTGGCTATCCTTACCATCGGTCACGTGGGGAACGAGGCCGTTGAAGCTTGCCGGATACTCCGGGAAAAAGGCATTTCAGCTGCCCATTTCGACCTCCGCTTCCTGAAACCACTGGATGATGAACTGCTCCACCAGGTGTTCCGGAAATTCAAAAAGATTATCACGGTAGAAGACGGAACTACCACCGGCGGAATGGGAAGCGCTGTCCTCGAATTCATGTCCTCCCACGGATACCAAGCCACCATCGTTCGCCTCGGAATCCCCGATCAATTCATTGAACAAGGCAGCATAGCTGAACTCCATCACGAATGCGGGTACGACGTCGACGGTATTGTCAACGCAGCCGTGAGAATCTGACAAGAATAAAACCCAATCGCACCTCGCACTTCACCGTTCACACTTGGTCAGGTCATCTGTCAATAAATACCTTTCTGCAAACGGTTTCCCCGGGGACAGAGAAATTCAGGATATAAAATCCGTTGCGGATGCCGTCGGTAGAGATAGTAGCGGTTTCTCCCTGCAAGAGATCGGGAAGGACGACACGACGGATGACCTTCCCGGTGATATCGTACAACGTTGCCCGGACAGGATTGTTGATGCCGTCAGGCAAAGAGATACGGATTACATCTTTTGCGGGATTGGGGAAGACCAACACTTCTGAAAGAAGGGAAGGTTCATCTTCTCCGGCACAGGTCACTACCCGGATGAATTTTTTCCGGGTGATAGAATGGCTTTTGGTTCCGTCGGAAACGGTCAGTTTAACATCATATTCTCCTTTTTCAGGGTACTCCACCAAGGGATTTTGCAGCGTACTGGATGACGGTTGTCCGCCCGGGAATTCCCATTGCCATGATACGATGTTATCGTAGGAATCATCGGCAAATTGTACAGAATGAAAGCGGCAGATGGTAGTAGAGTCGGCGTGGAAGAACGGATAAGGATTATTAAAAACGACTCCGAAGAAATCGAGATAGCGTTCCATCAGTCCGGTTTTGGTGGAGGGGTAAACGCTGTCTGCCAGTTTCCCGAATTCAATCATGGACCCAATGGTTTGGTAGTCGTCACCATGGTAAGCGATTTGCATGACATGGGGATCGGAACTGCCGTTATCCGCGATGGCGAAACCGGGGGAAACGGGGAGCATATCGAAAATGGCATAGTTGGAGGAGTTGAGGTATTGGAATGTCAACCCGTCGCATAAGGTATTATTAAGGCCCGACATCCGGGTGAAGTCATAGAGTCCGGTTTTTTCGGCAGAAGTATAAAACATCGATTTAAGTTGGGTTTTATTGTAATACCATTCGCTGTAGCTTTCCATATACATTTTCCCCCCGCTTTCCAGATAACTGGAGAAGAAAGAATCTTCATTATCGCTCAGAGAGTGTGATCCTGATGTGGTACCCAGGATGAGGAAGATGACACGATGAGGAAGCAGTTGGTTGCCGACCCAGGTATAATGATTGTAAGGCGCTCCGATGCTGTCAAGGGCTGTTTCCATGGCAGTGACGGAAGTGGTATTGTCGGTAAGATTCAGGATGGCGATGGGTTTGGATCCGATTTGAAGGTCAAACGGAAAATCGTATTCCGGGCCGGAAGCGGTGGTAACCCGGAGGATGACCTGCTGCGTCGATCCGGCCGGAACCGTACGGTCAGCGTGCAAGCGGAATGACGTGTTTAGTGCGTTGTCGGGAGGCAGGGTGCTGAAAAAAAGGCTCTCTGGTGAGATGATCTCGATCAGGGTGTCGGAAAGGACGACGGAAACCGTCACGCTATCGGCTGAACGGCTTCCCAGGTTTCCGATTTGAATCTCCCAATCGGCCACTTCGCCGGGATCGAGCAATTCATTCATTCCATCATGAATCCTTGCTTCCCGGAGTTGAATATCCGGAGCTGAGACGGTGACCGGAAAGGTGTACTGCCAGTGGTGTCCGGAACCTGTCGCATCGATGGTAAACCACAGGAGCGATTGGTCTGGGACGGGAGAGAGCAGCTCAAAGGTGAAAGGTCCGGACATGGTGAGTGTTTGCCCGGGATTTAGCGTGTTGATCACTTCGGAAGAATCGGTGACAGTGACCAGCGTATCATTACAGGAATATGTCAGAGTAAGGTCAGACAACGCGGTTTGTCCGGTGTTGCTTATTTCGAGGTCAACCTGCTGCGGTTCTCCGAAGAAGGCCATATCAGCGATGTCGTGCATGGATGGTACAATCTGCAGTCCGGAAGTCAGCCGGAATACTTTCGTGTCCGTAAGCAGTCTTTCATCGGTTACCTTCACCTTCACCTGGAAGATATGGGTCGAATCGGGATCATCCAGGGTAAGCAATCCGTCTTCGGACAGACTGATACCGGCCGGACAGACAGGCGGATCGTAATGGAACGACAATCCCGACAGGGTAGAGAGGTCGTTTGTTTGCGTGAGTTCAAAATTGGTGTCATCACCCCTGGAATAGCCGGTGATGACTTTCGGGGCATAAATGGTGTTGGTGCAGGCGCCGAAGTGGAACTCAAACGATCCGCCGGGATACAGAACCACTTCGAACGAGTTGTCAGACGTGCTTTCATATTCGCTGATCGACAGTTTCCATCGAAAAGTGACCTTATCCGGTTCAATGCGCACCCACATCCCATCGCCGTCAGCATATATATTACTGAATTTGGAAGAGAAAGCGGGGAAGATGAGCGGGAGGTTTCGCAACATATCATTCCAGTTTACCAGGTACGGGTAGGGGAGATGATCGGGGGTGAATTGGAGCATCCCGCGGTTATTCATGTAGACTGTATCATAATTTTTTCCGAAGAAAGGAAAACTGAACGGCAATACTACCGGAGCATAAGCGATATCGTCACTGATTTCCCAAAGCCGGAGGTCTGTGACACCGGTATACCCGGGTGTGGCAGGCGATTTGAGATAATCTTCCAGCGGGGTCCAACGGTAAGGTTCCACGCCTCCCCGGGCGGCCAGTCGGGTTGAATAAGCCTGCCCTGGGACGATTGCAGGCAGTGATTCCGTAGAGATCTCCACCGGTGAGAAATCGGTGGTGCCGACAGCAGAGAGCAAGACTGTTCCCTGATCCGGGATAGGGATGTCGGTATCCGGTGAAATAAACACTTCTCCGGAACCGGTATTATCATGAAATATGACCTTTTGAACCGTCCCTGTCCCTAAGTGATCAGGATCATCTTCTTCTACGATGAAGAAATAGCGGGCCGGTTCACCCGGTTTGGTATAATTCAGCAGCGGGGTGACATCCAGTCCGAGTTCAATCTCATCCTGCCCCGCGAGGGAATCAAAACCCTGCATCACATGAGTTCCGCCCTGGTTGTTGAAGTAAGGAAACTCCATGGTATGAGCGGGGTAGTCGGCCGAGAGGTCTTTATTTACCCCTGCGGTAATCTTCAAGGTATTCCGTCGATTATCCTTCAGGTTAAATTGCATCCCGAGCAAGGGGTGATACGCTGTATCGGGTTGTACTACATAAACGCAGTTATTCCACACGCCACCTTCTTCGAACTCATGGGCGAAAGAGCTGTACAGGGCATACCCGTACCCGGCATCGGCCCACCAGGTCCCATAGGAATTAGCAAACTTGAAGGCGCCGATCTCCCAGTCCCTGACATCTGTCTTCCCATCGCCCGTGATATCGATATTGTTCGTAAACTGTCCGTCGCCGTTGATGTCGTACCGGATCGTATCGTTATACCCCACGATGGTCATCCCGTGGGTAGCCCAGGGTTGCCAGGTGACCACGATATGTTTACCTGCTTCGGGACTGCCTTCGGGGATCACTGCGATGTTGGCGAGTCCGTCGGCTGTGAAACAAGCCATACCACCGGTGGCAGAGCCATCCAGGTGATCATGCAGAAAATGTTTCAGGGTAAGAATCCCGTCTTCCGTGGTTACCGGGATGGAATTTACCTTCAGCACCCGGTTGGGGAAACTCCGTTCATATTTATCATAGCCGGATATCCACCCGACATGACACATTGCCGTGTCGTATCCATAATCGGCCCTGTTCATCTGCCCTTGTTGCATCAGGGCGTGAAATGACTGAAGAAAATTAACACCGACGAACTGTTCTCCGTAATTCATGAAATTCCAGGTATAATGAGCCGGATATCTTGTTTCGGCGTGATTGGCCGAGACATTTCGCAAACGATTCATCTCATACGCGAAAAGATAGGTGATTGAAGCGTACTGTTGACATGAGAAGAACATGTATTGGTCATAGATGCCCGGGAAATAAATGAAGGCAGAGTTGTCGACAGCAGGAGGTAGCGATTTGTTGCGGTATCTCTCGGGAAGTTGCAGTACCCTAATCCGTGATGCCAGAATGGTATCGTATGCTGTGGCAGGGACCTGGTATCGTGTTGGTTTCCCCGGTTCGCAGCATACCTGGGAATAGGCTGTATTGCTTCCGCAGGAAAACAGCAGGAACAGAAAGAGGCCGGAAAGGGCAGATGCCTTCATGAGCGTGTTTTTAGGGATAAAAGTACAGATAATTATGATATTGGAGAGATGGGGCGACCCGCTGAAGAATTTGCCGATTTCAATATTTTTTTTCATATTTGTAGAATGAAAAGATTGTTAGGGTTCGTTTTACATTTTTCTGTATTGATGGTATTTTTGACAGCTCTTGTTATGCCGTCATG
>Ga0209098_1001375_pt1 | contig 23432 bp, 20 predicted proteins | sample AD_JPNHW1_MetaG_FD_184429 | JGI IMG/M metagenome (GOLD analysis project Ga0209098, IMG submission 184429) | Active sludge microbial communities of municipal wastewater-treating anaerobic digesters from Japan - AD_JPNHW1_MetaG (SPAdes) (version 2) | ecosystem: Engineered > Bioreactor > Anaerobic...
GGGTGGCCTTAGCAACCACGGCATCGGCCTCGATGCCTTCCCAGGTGAAACCCGCCTCTCTCAAAGACCCCGAGGTGCCAATAGCACCCCGGGGGTCCTACCTACAGGGCATTTGTCCGTATCGGAAATGATATCAACACGAAATCATCATCTATGCGCGTATATAGCATCATCTCTTTCATCTCTTTTATCCTTGTTAAAATACCTTAAAAATGAAATAACAGGGATGAAAGGGATGAAAGGGATAAAGAAAAATGCAATTAAAAGTGCTGGATAATCTCGAATATTTCAGTAAATTAAGGTAAACACTGACATCTTAATAATTTTTATATTGATATAATTTAATTTTATTTTTTTAATCTGTAGGCTGCCGCCCCGGATGCGTCCTGGAGCTTCAGCTGCGTCCCGTCCCCGGTTTCCTGGAAGCTGAACAGGTAGCCGTCGAAACCGGACAGGGCGCCGTTCACGACCTCGGCCTTCGCGTCGTCCAGGAACCGGAGGGGAAACGGGGCGTTGGCGTAGAACTGGCCCAGGTCCTCGCGGTTGGAGGGCGTCAGGGCGGCCTTCACGAGGAGGCGTTCGCCCCGGCGCTGGAGGGTGATCTCGGGGATGCCGGTGCGGGCCTTGTCCTCGGCGCCTGCCGGCTCGTAGGTGCCGGCGCGGGCGGCCCAGGGGACGGGAAGCGCCGCCGGAGGGAGCTTCACCATCTGGTTCACGACCACGCCCTTCTCCCGGAGGACCGCCCAGGTGACGGTTCCGTCCGCGTCCTTCCCGAAGTGGTAGACCAGGGCCGGATCCTTCTCCATGTCCATGGCGTAGTCGCCGTTCGCAAGCGGGATCAGCTCCGGATGGGCGGGAGGCTGCTTCGCCCCCGGAGCCTCCAGCGTCAGCGCGCCGTCCGGGGACAGCTTCAGCAGGCGATGGCCGTAGATCGAGGCATATTCGCCCGTGATTTTCTGGAGGTCCTGCGCCGCCCCGGGAGCCTTCGCGAGGGGACCGGCGTAGCCGTAGGCCTGCCCGCGCGCGGCGAAGACCTCCTTGAAGAGCGCCTCGCCGGTGCCCCAGAGGAAGGCATTCCTGGCGTTGTAGTCGTTCACCGCCGCGACGAACCCGACGTTCCAGGCCGGGATCAGCTCGAGGGTGCTGCGGTGCCGCGCCATCCCGCCGTGGCCGAACATCCCGAGCAGCGCCCCGCCCTTCAATTCCTCGAAGGAGGCGCGGAACCCAAGCCCCATGGAGTTGCCCTGGTCCAGGGGGTTGTCCGGCCCCTGGATCCGGAGCATCTCCGCGACGCTCTCGGGGCTCAGGAGGCGCCGACCCTTGAATGCCCCACGGCCGAACACCATCGAGATGAAGTGGGCGACCTCCGGCAGCGGGGCCCGGAGGGAGCCCGCAGGCCTGATCTCGTCCGTCGGGATCAGGTCCCAGCCTGGATTGTAGTTGTAGGCCGCCGCGATGCGTGCCTCCGGCAGGTCCTTGATGTCGAAGGAGGCGTTGGGCATTTCCAGGGGATCCAGGACGTGCTTCTTCATGTAGGCGGAGAAGTCCATCCCGCTCACGCGCTCGACGAGGAGGCCCAGCAGGTTCACCCCGAAGGAGGAGTAGTGCCAGCGCTGCCCCGGCGGGAAGAGCAGGTCCGTGCCCTTCACGTGCTCGAGCAACGCCCGGTAGAAGTAGCGTTCCGGATGGGTCGTCTCCCACGGATCGTCGTCGGTCATGATCCCCGAGTGGTGGGTCATGAGCATGCGGAGGGTGATGGCCTCCTTCCCGGCGGGGAACCGCGACCGGACGGCGAACTCCGGGATGTAGGCGGCGAGGGGCTTGTCGAGGTCGACCTTCCCCTGCTCGCGGAGCTGCATGACCGCGACGCAGGTGAAGAGCTTGGAGATGGAGCCCAGCTCGAAGATCGTCTCCCCGGTGACGGGCGCCTGCTTGTCCCGGTCCGCGAGGCCGAAGGCGCCCGACCAGACCGTGCGGTCCCCTTCCACCAGGGCCACGGCCAGGCCGGGCGAGCCGTAGGCGGACTGCTTGCCCGCCACGAGGGACTGGACCGCCTGGATCGCCTTGCCGTAGTCCTGGACCGGCTGGGACGACAGCCCAGAGCCGGCGAGGACCGGCAGGAGGAGGAGCGTGGCGGCCCGCAGGCACGTCCTGGATAGAAGTCCTTGCATGCTGGCCTCCGGGAGAATCCCCCCACGCGGGAGGATGCGCATCCGAAACGCACCCTACCCCCTTCCGGACTTCCAGGATTGGACAAACGCGACAGCGTCCCGAGGGGCCGGACCTCTCAGGCCAGGTGGCAGGCGCAGAAGTGCCCCGGCGCGCCCTCCCGGAGGACCGGGACCTGGGCCCGGCACGCATCGCATGCCCGGTCGCAGCGGGTGTGGAAGACGCAGCCCGAAGGCGGGTTGATCGGGCTCGGGATGTCGCCAGACAGGGCGGCTTTCGGCCGGGACACCTTGCCGAAGTCCACCGACGGGATCGACTTCAGCAGGGCCTGGGTGTACGGATGCCGGGGACCGGAGTAGAGGTCTTCCTTCTTCGCAAGCTCGACGAGGTTCCCCAGGTACATCACGGCGATGCGGTCCACCATGTGGTACACGACGCTCAGGTTGTGCGAAATCAGGACGTAAGTCAGCCCGAATTCCTTCTGCAGGTCCATGAGCAGGTTGATGATCTGGGACTGGATCGACACGTCCAGCGCCGAGACCGGCTCGTCGCAGACCAGGAATTTCGGCCTCAGGGCCAGCGCGCGGGCGATGCCGATGCGCTGCCTCTGTCCGCCCGAGAACTCGTGGGGATAGCGGCGGATGTAGATCGGATCCAGGCCGCAGATCTTCATCAGTTCGACGGTCTTTTCGATCCGCTCGGCCTTCGTGTGCATCTTCTGGAAGACATAGGGCTCGGAGATGATGTCGCCCACCGTCATGCGGGGATTGAGGGATCCGTAAGGATCCTGGAACATGATCTGGATGTCCTTCCGCACGCGGTGCATCCGGCTCGGCGAATGGGAGGCCAGGTCCGTGCCCTCGAAGAAAATCTGTCCGGAGGTGGGCTCGATCAGGCGGACCATCATCCGGCCCAGCGTCGTCTTGCCGCAGCCGGACTCCCCGACGATGCCCAGCGTCTCGCCGCGGGGGACCTCCAGGCTGATGTCGCTGACCGCCTTCACGTACTGCCTGGGGGCGAACAGTTTCTGGCTCCGGACGGGGAACCATTTCCGGACGCCTTTGAGAGAGAGAATGATGTCCTGGGTCATGAGTCACCCTTCCCTGCCTTCCATGCATTTCCAGCACCTGACCTGACGGCCCGCACAGTGCGCGATGCCGGGCCGCTCGACCGCGCACAACGGCCTGGCCTCCTCGCAGCGGGGGTGGAAGAGGCAGCCCTCCGGGCGCTTGCTCAGGGTAGGCACCATGCCCCGGATGACGTTCAGCCGTTCCACCTTCTTCTCGATCACCGGGATGGAGCGCATGAGGGCCGTGGTGTAGGGGTGCCTGGGATCCGTGAACACGTCCCTGCCCTTCCCGTATTCCATGACCTTCCCGGCGTACATGATCATCACCTGCTCCGCCACCTGGGCCACCACGCCCAGGTCGTGGGTAATGAGGATCACCGCGGTGTCGAGCCTTTCCTTGATCTCATGGATCAGTTCCAGGATCTGGGCCTGGATCGTCACGTCCAGGGCCGTCGTGGGCTCGTCGCAGATCAGCAGGCTCGGGTTGCAGCAGAGGGCGATGGCGATCATGACGCGCTGGCGCATGCCGCCGCTCATCTGGTGAGGGTAGTCGCAGATCCGTTTCTCGGGCTCGGGGATGTGGACCAGCCGCAGCATCTCGACGGCCCGGTCGCGCGCCTCCCGCCTGTTGGCGCCCTGGTGGATCCGGAGGCTCTCCATGATCTGGTCCCCGACGGTGAAGACCGGGTTGAGGGAGGTCATGGGTTCCTGGAAGATCATGGCGATCTTCTGGCCCCGGATCTTCCGCATCTCCTTCGCGCTCTTCTTCAGCAGGTCCTCGCCCTCGAACAGGATCTGGCCGCCCACGATCCGGCCGGGCGGCGACTGGATGAGCCGGATGGTTGAGAGCGCCGCCACGCTCTTGCCGCTCCCGGACTCGCCCACGATGCCCAGGGTCTCACCCCTCTTCAGGCTGAAGGAGACGTCGTCAAGGGCGTACACGATGCCTTCGTCCGTGTGGAACTGCGTGCACAGGTTCTTTACCTCAAGCAGGTTCTCGCTCATGCCTCGCACCTAGAGATTCTTCAGTTTGGGATCGAGCGCGTCGCGGAGCCCGTCGCCCAGGAGGTTGAACGCGAGTACCGTGACGATCAGCGCGATCCCCGGGAAGACGCTGTACTCCGGATTCGTCTGGATGTGGAGGCGCGCCGCGTTCAGCATGGCGCCCCAGCTCGATCCGGGCGGCTGTACGCCCAGCCCCAGGAAGCTGAGGCTCGCCTCGTACATGATGTCCTCGGGAATGGACATGGTGGCGACGACGATGATGGTCGAGAGGCAGTTGGGGACGAGGTGGCGGAGGATGATCTTCAGGCTGGTGCCTCCCGTGGCCCTGGCCGCCTCGACGTATTCCTTCTGCTTGAGCTGGATGATCTGGGAGCGGATCACGCGCGCCAGGCCCGTCCAGCCCACGAGGCCGATGGCGACGAACACGTTGATCACGCCGGGACCCAGGACGAACATGATCACGATGGCGAAGAGGATCTGGGGGAACGACGCGAAGATCTCGATGATCCGAGAGATGACCGCGTCGACCGCGCCGCCATAGTAGCCGGCGACCGCGCCCACCAGGACCCCGATCAGGATCGCGATGCTCTCGGCGACGATGCCCACGGAGAGGGAGATCCGCGTTCCGTAGAGGATGCGCGACAGGTTGTCCCTGCCGAACTCGTCCGTGCCGAGAAGGTGGATGGACGAGGGCTTCTGCAGGATGTTGTCCACGTCCTGGAAGGACTCGCTGTAGGGCGCGATGTAGGGCGCGAAGACGGCCAGGAAGACCAGGATGGCCACGAAGGCCAGACAGACCATGGCCACCTTGTCCTTCCTCAGGCGCCGCATGGCGTCACTGTAAAGGCTCGTGTAGGACGCTTCCCCGTTTCCGATGAGCTGGGAGTAGATCTTGTTCTTCCGCATCGTCCTATGCCTCCTTCGCCACGCGGACCCTCGGGTCGAGCAGTCCGTAGAGCAGGTCGATGATCAGGTTGGCCACCACGAAGACAACGGCGATGTAGATCGTGCAGCCCTGGATCACGGGGATGTCCCGGGTCATGACGGCGTCGATCATGAGCTTGCCCAGGCCGTTGATGGAGAAGACGGTCTCGATCAGGACGGACCCGCCCAGGGCCCACTTGATCTGGATGCCGATGTAGGTGATGATCGGCACCGCCGCGTTCTTGAGCCCGTGCTTCAGGTTGACCTTGAGTTCGCTGACGCCCTTCGCGCGGGCGGTGCGGATGTAGTCCTGGTTCAGGGCGTCGAGCATGTTGGTCCGGCTGAGCCGCGCGATGGAGGCGGTGTAGATCAGGGCGAGGGAGAGGATGGGCAGGACGTACGAATCCGTGCTCCTCAGGCCCGAGATCGGGAACCACATCAGCTTCAGGCCGAAGACGATCTGGAGCAGGATGGCGATCCAGAACGAGGGCGCGGCCATCCCGAGGGTCGAGAAGAACATGATGATCTTGTCTGCCGGCTTGCCCCTGGCCACGGCCGCGGAGACGCCGAGCAGAATGCCCCAGAAGGAGGAGAAGAGGATCACCATGCCGCCGATGACCGAGGTGACCTTGAAGCCCTTGAGCAGCATCTCCCCGACGGGCTTCCTGGCGAAATAGGACGTTCCGAAGTCCCCGCGCAGGGCGTTCTTCGCGAGCGTCAGGTACTGGACCGTCAGCGGCTTGTCGAGCCCCATCTCCTTCCGGACCCGCGCCATCGTCTCGGGATCGGCCCGTTTCTCCATCATGAGCGCCACCGGATCTCCCGGCACCACGTTGACCATGACGAAGGTCACGAGACTCACCCCCACCAGGACGATGAGGGTCTGCAGCAGCCGCACCAGCGTGTACTTGATCAAGAGCCACCTCTGTATTCAGGGAGGGCGCCGCCGCCCGGGAGCGCGGCGCCCTCGTCCATCCATGGCTTCCAGGTCCCGGGAGCCTGGCGCCCGCCACGGGGAGGCGGGCGCCGACCGTTCCCGCTAGTTCCTGGTGATGCCGAAGAAGTTGATCATGCTGTTCTCGAAGGCCACGCCCTTGAGGTTCTTCGAGACCATGTAGTACTTGATCGGGTTGTAGAGCGGAACCGTCGCGAAATCCTTGGTCGTGATCTTGTTCTCGATCTTCATGTACATCGCCGTCCGCCCGGCGCCCACGGGGAGGAGGCGCCCGCTCTCCAGGCTCTTGTTGACCCACGGGTCGTTGTAGTTGGAGGACCACATACGGGACTGGTCCTTGAAGAAGAACGTGTACATGAAGTTGTCGGGATCGGGAATGTCCGCGTACCAGGTGAGGAACAGGGTCTGGACCTTGCCGTTCTTGCGCATGTCCACCATGGCGGCGCTGTCGTACTTCTGGACGTCCAGGGTGATGCCGGAGGCCTTGAGCTGCTCCTGGAGGACGGTGGCCACCCCCACCAGGGAGGACTTCTCGGAGATCGAGGCGATGATCTTGATGCCGTTGGGGAAGCCCGCCTCCTTCAGGAGGGCCTTGGCCTTGGAGGGGTTGTACTTCGTGGCGGGCCGCTTGGCGTCGAAGCCGGGCATGCCGGGCGGGATGAAGCAGCCGGTGACCCGGGCGTGTCCCTTCATGTAGTTGGCCACGAGGCTGTTCTGGTCGACCGCGTAACTGATGGCCTCGCGGACCTTGACCTTGTCCAGGGGCGGCATGTTGACGTTCAGGATCATGGCGATGGTCCCGATGAGAGGCACGCCCACGAGCTGATCCTTGTATTTCGGGTTGTTCTTGTAGCCGTCGACCATGACGGTTCCGGTGAACCCGACCATGTCCAGGGTCCCGCGCTCGTATTCCAGCAGGGCCGTGCTCTGGTCCATGTTGTAGAGCTCGACGCCGTCGAGCTTCGCCGGACTCCCGTGATAGCCGGGGAAGCGCTCGACGGTGAGCACGTCCTTGGGCTCGAACTTGACGAGCCTGAAGGGGCCGGTGCCCACGAAGGTGTCGATGCCCCAGCGCGTCCCGGCCGCCCGGCAGGCCTTCTCGGGATAGATCATCAACTGCTGGCAGGCGAGTACCGCCGGGAAGGGCGAATAGGGGGCGGCGAGCGTGATCTCGAACTTGCGGTCGTCGATGACCTTGAATCCCGCGAGCTTCGCGGCCTTCCCGTCGAGCATCTCCTGGGCGCCCAGGATCATGTCGCACAGGTAGGTATTCAGGCACTTCGTCTTCGGATCGAACATCCGGGTGAACGTGAACTCGACATCCTTCGAGGTCAGCGTGGAACCGTCGTGGAACTTGATGCCCGGCTTGAGTTCGCACGCATAGACCTTGCCGTCCTTCGAAACGGTCGGCATGGACTTCAGGAGCATGGGATACGGAACCAGGTCCTTGTTGAAGGCGAGGAGGCTCTCGCCCATGAGCCAGGCAGGCTGGATGACGTCCGTGTCCGTCTGGAGCTGGACGTCCAGGAACTCCATGGCCGGGACGCTGGCGGCGTACTTCATGACCTTCTTCCCGCTGGCGCCGTAGGCGGCCAAGGCAAACAGGGCCCCGAGGACGAGGGCCAGATTTCGGATGCTTCTCATCGCAGGTGTCTCCTTTTCTTGCAGGGGTTGCAAGTTGTGATAATTTAACTCTGTGTAAAAAAGTACGCCCTCACTGTCTCCCCAAAAAAGATTGGTGTCAAGGTGCAGTTTTCACCCTCCGTGAAATCCGATTCGGATTCCGTGCGCGTGCGCGATCACAGGATAGCCGCGTCAGATGAGGGTTCCGGACGACAAGGCAGCCGGTTCCGGGATGGACATCCCCTGTCCCATCATGAAGATAATTTCACAAGGAGATCATTGCCATGCTGAAGACGAACCAGGAATCGATCGTGGAGTTCCTGCTGCAGTGCCAGCCGGGACCCCCCAGGACTCGCGCCATCTGGCGCCTCGACCACGACGGGAAGCCCTTCCTGCTGCCCGGGATCGGCGGGATCACGCTGAACCTCCAGGTGGGGGATCCGGCGTTCGGATGGGCCGGGGACCATCTGGAGCCCGGCGTGAGCTGCACGGGGGACACCCACAAGCCCACGGAGCATCCCAACACCTCGCTGCAGCTCTTCTCCTGCGTGGGGAACCGCGCCGTGGTGGCGTCGGGCGAAGCGAAGGGCGGCGAAGGGGTCGTCATCGGCCACCACGGCGGCTCGGAGCACCTCATCGTGGACTTCCCGCGTCCCGTGAAGGAGAAGCTGCTCTACGACGACCGGATCGTCATCCAGGCCAGGGGCCAGGGGCTCCGGCTCCTCGACTATCCGGACATCGTCCTGTTCAACCTCGATCCCTCGCTGCTCGAGAGGATGCACATCCGGGAACTCGAGGGGGGCAGGCTTGAAGTCCCCGTGACGACGATCGTGCCGGCCGCCTGCATGGGCTCGGGAATCGGCGAGGCGCACGTCGGCTGGGGGGACTACGACATCGTCACCAGCGATCCCGGAAGCGTGGCGGAGCATCGCCTGGACCGGATCCGCTTCGGGGACTTCGTCGCGCTGCTGGACCACGATAACCGGTACGGGCGCGCCTACCGGCAGGGCGCCGTCACGATCGGCGTGGTGGTGCACAGCGACTGCCTCCAGGCAGGCCATGGCCCCGGCGTGACCACAATCATGACGTGCAAGACCCCGCTCATCATCCCCGTGGTGGATCCGAAGGCCAATCTGGCGGACCTCCTGGGGATCGGGACCCACTGACGCGCCGCGCCTCCCGCGCCCTGGAGCGCGGGAGGCATTCCCGCTACAGCACGAAGAAGAAGAAGCGCAGCGCTTCGAAATAGTCGCGCGTCTCGAAGCCGACCGTGTGCGCGTCGAGCTGCCGCGCGCCGGGGTAGAACTGCCCGGCGTAGGCGCGGGGATGCTGCTTGAAGCGGACTTCGATCCGGAACTGGTCCGGCAACGGGAGCCGCCTGCGGGATGGATCCCCCTGGAGCGCCTCGAAGGCCTTCGCCCTGAGGGTGCTGACCGCGAGATGGGGATGGATCGAGGTGGAGGCGCCCCCGAGGCCTTCGCTGACCGCGACCGTGGCGAGGCCCGGCATGAGGTCCCGGGCCTCCTCGCACAGCATCCGGTCCCCGCTGACGAACAGGATGGGGACGCCGAGCATGGCGGCGGTGTATGCGTTCATCCGGAACTCGCTCGCGATCTCGCCGTTGATCTTGATGTGGGCGATGTCGGCGCTGCTGATGGTGTGCGCGAGCGGGTTCCCGCCGGTGCCCGCCGCCGCGTGATAGCCCACGAAGAGGACCCCGTCGAAGGAGGCGTCGAGTCCGGACACCATCGAATAGGGATGGCGGGGCCAGCTCCTCAGCACGCGGGCCTGCTCGGGCAGCCCCGAAGGGTCGAGGTTGCGTCCGGCGCCGTGGGCGTCCTTCACCAGGATGTCGCGGGCGCCTGCGGCGACGGCGCCTTCGCACACGGCGGCGACCTCCCGGGTCATCTGGTCCGCGAAGCGCGGGTAGAGAGGATTGGAGGAGTTCGCCTCCTCCCAGTGGGCGATGCCGGCGACGCCTTCGATGTCCGCGCTGATGAAGAGCTTCATGGAATGCCTCCTGTTGCTGGAACGAGCGTAAGGAATCAGGCGCGCATTCCGGGAGCACCCAGCGCGGAGAGGAAGCCGCACAGGTTCTCGCCCGCGATCTTGCGGATCGCCCCTTCCCCGTGGCCGCGCTTCCGCAACCCCTCCAGGAAGAGTCCGGTGCTCCGGTGGCCCTTGACGATATCGAAGGGGCGTCGCGGCATCACGGCGGTCATCTCCTGCGAGTAGCAGGCCATGATCCTGTCGCACAGGTCGAATCCGATCGCCACGTGGTCCGGCCCCATGAGAGCGACGAGGTGGTCGGCGTGGTCGAGCAGGCGGTCCATCGTGGCCTCCTCGTCCCGTTCGGCCACCAGGAGGCTCGCGGCGTTGACGCCGACCAGGCAGCCTCGCCGGGCCAGCTCGCGCAGCTGGCCGTCGTCCAGGTTCCTCATGGTCCCGCAGAGGGTGCGGGCATTCGAATGGGAGGCCAGGAAGGGCCTCGTCGCCACCGCGAGCAGATGATCGAGTCCGCCGTCGCTCAGGTGGCTCGCGTCGAGGAACATCCCCAGGCGTTCGGCCTCCTGGACCAGCTCCACGCCGAAGCCGGTCAGGCCGCCCTTCCGGTCGCATCCCAGGTAGCTCGATCCGTCCGCGACCTGGTTCCGCCGGCTCCAGGTGAGGCCGATCCCCCGGACGCCGAGCCGGTGGAAGGCCCTCAGGACCGACAAGTCGGTGCCGAGGGGCTCGGCACCCTCGAACGAGAGCACGAGGCCTACCTTGCCTTCCCGGTGCGCGTCGAGGACGTCCGCGCCCGTCGTGCAGAGCTTGAGCTTGTCCGGGGACTCGTCGAGTTCCTGGTGGAGCGCCCCGATCTGCCGCATGGCGATCCGGAGGGCCATTTCCGGAAGGAAGGCGTCGTCGACGAACACCGACGCGATGAGCGCAGAGACCCCTCCGGCGAGGAGGTCGGGCAGGTACTCGGTCTCGATGACCTTGACGGCGCCGGACCTGCGCCTGGCCTCCACGTCGCTGAGAAGATCCGAGTGCCCGTCGATGACGAGGATGTCCTGGCCTGGATGGTGGGGCATGCCGCCTCCGTGGAGCATGGTCCTGTTCAGAGGATGTACGAGGAGAAATAGATGACGGCGGTGAGCTCGTCGTCCCCGACGTTGCAGAAGTTGTGCATGACGTCCTCGGGAACGAAGAGGCTGTCGCCCGGTCCGAGCACGTAGGCCCTCCCTCCGATGTGCGCCTCCATGGATCCCTGGAGGAGCAGGACGCTCTCCTCCACCTCGTGGTGGCAGATCTCCCGCTCGCTGATCCATTGCCCCGGCTTCAGCTTCACGTACATGCCGGTCATCCGGGGCTTGCGCTTCCCCTCCGCCACCGTCGGGGAGAGGATCTCGTAGTGGACGTCGATCTCGGGCATGGTGATGATCCGCCGCTCCGCCCGCCGGATGCAACGGCCGTCCCTTCCCCCCCGTTTCATCTTCTTTCGGACCGGGCTCTTGGCATCCTCCTCCATGAGGATCCAGACGACGGAGCATCCCAGGAAGTCGGCGATCTTCCTCAGGGAGGCCAGCGAAGGCTGACGGAGGTTCCGCTCGATCTGGGAGATGAAACTGGCGGTGTAGCCCGTCTGTTCCGCCATCTGCATCAGGGTGTACCCCCGGCTGAGCCTCAACTGCCTGATCTTGCTTCCGTTCATCGGCTTGTCCTGTGCGGGTCCCGGGCCAGGACCGGGAGGGTGACGCTGCTGGCGTGCGCCCCCCCATGGTAGACCCTCTGCCGGGCCTCCAGGAGCAGGGTCGCGTCGCTCTCCTTGCCCCCCGTTTGGCTGTTCGGGAAGTACATGCTGGCGGCGCCGGAGGCGATCTGGACCCGGATGCGGTGGCCGGGCAGGAAGGTGTGCGCCACGTTCGTCAACGTGATGTCGTAGGATTCGGTCCGGCCGGGCTCGAGCGGCTCTGGCTCGCCGAAAGCGCGTCGGTAGCGCGCCCGCAGGATCCCGTCGGCGAGCTTGATGGAACGGCCGCCGGGCTCGAGGTCGCACAGCCGGACGATCCAGTCCGTGTCGGGCCGCGAGGAGGATGCGAAGAACCGGGCCGTGGCGGCCCCGGCGATGGCCAGCGCCTCTTCCAGCGGTTCCGAGGTGTAGACGAGCACGTCCTCCCTGGCTTCCGCGCCGCTGTAGTCGGCCGGCACGGCGCACTCGTTCTCGGAGACGTCGATGAGGTACGGGAAAGGATTCGCGGGATCGCTGACGAACTCGGAGAAGGTTGCCGCCGCGGGCGCCTCCAGGGCCAGGGTCCCGTCCCCCTCCGCGGATCTCGCGGAGACGAGGCTGCCCAGGTAGAGCTCCCGGGGCGAGGTCCCGGCGGGGGGCCATTGGCAGGACGTGCGCCAGGCGTTCTCGCCGAGCATGTAGTACTCGACGGCGTCCTCCCGGTCGACACCGTTGTCCATGTCCTTGAGGAAGCGGTCGAACCACCGGAGATACTGCCTGTCCAGGTCGTATTTCAGGGCGTTCCTTTCGAGGTCGATCCCATGGATGCGGCGCGAGCTGTTGGTCTTGTGCAGCCATGGCCCCAGGATCATCCGCTGGTTCGCGCGGCGGTTCCGCCGGTTCATCCCCCAGGCGAGGAAGGTGCCGGGGCCGTCGTCGTCGAACCACCCCGAGACGTACAAGGCGGGAACGTCGATCCGCTCCCCGCGCAGGGACCAGTCGGAACGGCGCCAGAAATCATCCTCGTCCTCGTGCTCCATCCAGCGGTCGAAGAACGGGATGCGCCGGCCCAGGCCACGTTCCGGGATCTCCCGGATGGGCCTGTGCTTCAGGAGCTGGTCCCAGTCGCTCCTGGCCATGGCCGCGGCATCGTTGCGGCGTCCGGCGATCATGAAGCACCAGGCGAGGATGCCCGAGCTGAGGGCGCCGCCCCGCTTCGGCAGGTCCACGAAGGCGCTGCCGGCGGCGACCTGGCTGACGATGGCCTTGAGATGAGGATTGCCGCTGGCCGCGGCGGCCCACTGCACGAAGCCGAGGTAGGAGCCTCCGATCATGCCGACCCCGCCGTCGCTCCATTCCTGGGCGGCGATCCAGTCCAGGGTGTCGCTCCCGTCCGCCATCTCATGCTCGAAAGGCTGCCAATCCCCTTCGGAGTCGTAGCGGCCCCTCACATCCTGGACCACGACGGCATAGCCGCGCCTGGCGTACTTGAGCCACAACTCCCGGTTCTCGCACCGGCCGTAGCACGTGCGCACGAGAACCGCGGGGATCCGGCCGGAGGGCCTCGGCGCAGGCAGGACGACGTCGGTCGCCAGCCGAACCCCGTCGGCCATCGGGACCATGAGCGTCCCGCGCTCCTCGATGCCGTGGCGGGCGCCGGACACGCTGCCGTCGGTCCAGGCGGAGAGGCCCGCCGCGGCCTCGTAGCCGCCCTTCACCACGAGGACGCTCTCGTTCCTCCCGGAGAGGATGAAGCCGACCGGCCTGTTCCCGTGCACCACGACGTCCACGGGCGCGCCGGACTGCGTCTGGGCGTACACGGCCACGGCACCGTGACGCGGATCCTGGCGCACGTCGTTCTTCTCGAACCGGCGGGAGCCTTGGATGACGACATCGCCGGCCCACTTCCGGGTCCAGGCCTCGGAGGCCCAGAGTTCATGGATGGCCGGATAGCGGAAGCCCGATCCCTCGAGGCGTTCCTCCGGGAGGAACGTGTCGTCCACGAGGGAGCGCGCCGATTGCCGCACCTCGCCTTCCGCGAAGGTGAGCCTCGCAGTCAGGATCCCCGATTGGTACATCAGGAAGTCTTCCGTGCGCATCTACTCCTCCTGCATGATCGCCAGGATCACGGCGTCGGTGGGCGCCATCCCCCGCGCGCTGACCTCGCCCATGTTGGCCATGGTCCGCTCACAGCGATCGGCTAGAATGCCGTTGTCGCCCGGAACCACCACGCCGTCCAGGGCCAGCATGGAGGCCGTCACGGCGGCGGCCACGGCCGCCGCGAGCTTCAGGGAACAGCCTTCCTTGGCCCCGTCGCAGATCATGCCGGTGATCCCGCCCGCCATGTTCTGGATGCTGTCCTCGACCTGGCGCGGGGATCCCCCCTGGAGATAGGTGAGGGCGCAGGCCACCCCCGTCGCGGAAGCCACGCCGCAGCCGCACATGCCCGAAAGCCTGCCGGAATGATGCTTGATGTAGATCGTGATGGCCACGGAGAGGGCCAGCGCGCGCAGCCGCCTCTCGTCGGGGATTCCGAGCCGCTCCGCCGCCCGCGCCACCGGGACGATGGCCGTGATGCCGTGGTTTCCGCTTCCCGTGCACGTCATCACTCTCACCTGGCTCCCGGACACGCGGGCGTCCGAAGCGGCGGCGGTGTGGGCCTGGAGATCCATGGAGAGGGAATCCGGGACCCGCCCCCTCTCGACCCAGGCTTGGAGCGAGGCGCCGGCACCCATGCCGGGCCTGTTCGCAAGCCCCCAGCGGGCCGCCTGCAGGTTCATGTCCGCCGCCTCGCGGAGGAAATCCAGCTCCTCCACGCTCGCCGTCTCCAGCCAGGCGAGGATGTCAGCCACGGTGACCCCGGCGAGGGGGTGCGGACGAACCTCCTTCTCCGTCGCTTCCGGCCTTCCGTCCACGAGGACGACCCCGTCCCTTTCCAGATACACCATGCGGGTGTGGCCGCCCTGGATGATGCAGCGGCCTCCGCCCTTCGCCCCGGTGCAGATCGCTTCGATGTAGAGGAGCTCTCCGTTGCCGGAGATCTCCACGGACACCGCCCCGTCGGCGAGCAGACGCCCGCAGGCCTCCAGACTTCCGGAGTCGGCGCCGGCCAAGGCTTCCAGGCCCTTCCGGTGGTCGCCTCCCACCGCCCCGAGGGCCGCGGCGGCCTTGATCCCCTTGATGTTGATGCCGGGGATGCCCACCGCCATGCAGTTCTTGAAGATGTTCGGGCTGACGATGAGTTCGACCTGCCGGGTGTCGATCCCGTTGTTGTCTGAAGCAGCCGCGCAGGCCAGGGCCACGGCGCCGGGTTCCGTCACCCCCAGCGAGGGCGCGGTCTCCGATCTCAGGACGTCGAGCAGGGAGAGCTTGTCCATCTTCGGTCACGCCCTTCCCTGGAGCCGGTCGTTCACGGCGCGCTCGATCCGGCCCAGACCTTCGTCGAGCAGGGCCCGCGGGCAGCCGAAATTCAGCCGGGCGAAGTGCTCGTAGTCGGAGCCGAAGCGCGCGCCCCGGTTGAGGCCGACCTTGGCGCTGCCGGCCAGGAATTCCCCGAGCTCCGTGCCATCCCGGAACTCGAGATCCGCACAGTCGAGCCACATCAGGTAGGTCCCCTCGGGCGCGACGGGCTTGATCGAGGGCACGCGCTCCCGGAAGAACCGGACGGCATGGTCGCGGTTCGCCTCCAGGTAGTCCATCAGATGCGCCAGCCAGTCGTCGCATTCCGTGTAGGCCGCGGTCAGCGCGGTGCGGCCGAACACGTTCCCGCCGTCGATCTCCAGGCTCTCGAGGACGTCCTCGAATCCCCTCCGGAGCCTCGCGTCCGGAATGATGACGTAGGAGGTGGAAAGACCGGCCAGCCCGAAGGTCTTGCTGGGGGCGCAGCAGGTGAGGGTCCGCCGGGCGATCTCGGGGGAAAGGGAGGCGATGGAGGTGTGGGAATGCCCCCGGAAGACCAGGTCCGCGTGGATCTCGTCGGAAATCAGGATCAGGTCGTGCCTGCACACGATCTCCGCAAGGCGCTCCAGTTCCTCCCTCCGCCAGACCCTCCCGACCGGGTTGTGGGGGCTGCACAGGATCAGCATGCGCGTGCGAGGGGTGATCTGCCGCTCCAGCGATTCGAAGTCCATCCGGTAGGCCCCGTCCGCCCGGACGAGGCCGTTCCGGATCAACTGGCGCCCGTTGCCGAGGGCGACGTCGTGGAAGGGCCCATAGACGGGAGGCTGGATGAGGATCGCGTCCCCGGGCTTCGTGTGGGCCAGGACGGTCATGCTGAGCGCGGGCACGATGCCGGGACTGAACACGATCCACTCGCGCTGGATGGTCCACCGGTAGCGGCGCTGGACCCAGCCAAGGATGGCCTCGTGGTAGGCGTCGCCGCCGAACGTGTACCCGAACACCCCGTGATCGAGACGTTCGCGCATCGCCTTGAGAACCTGCGGAGGGGCGGCGAAGTCGGTGTCGGCCACCCACATGGGGAGGAGATCCTCCGTGCCGAACGTGGCCCCGTTCCGGTCCCACTTGAGGGAATCGGTATGCCTGCGGTCGATCACGGCGTCGAAATCGTAGTTCATGATCCGTATCTCCATGTCGCGGGATCGCTTGAATCCCGCGTCCTCCCCGTGCCGGGAGGATCGCCCGTTCCCGGCTCGCCGGACCTGATGAAGCGGCGGTCCGGAATTTGAACTTAAAGTTAAAATAACCTCAAGTCCTATTACGGTGCACCCGGGTCGACATCCCGTCAAGCGTGACGGCGGGCGGAGGGAGGCCCTCCCGGGACCGGCCAGCTCAGAACGCGCTGGGGAGGCGGTTCGCCAGCCTCCGGAAGTCCCTGATGAGATGGGACTGGTCCGCGAAGCCGCATTCGCTGGCCACGTCGGCCAGGCGCTCCCCCTGGGGCCGCGCCCTGAGCCTGGCGATCGTCCTCTGGAGCCGCGTGTTCAGGATCAGCTGCTTGGGCGTGAGCCCGACCTGCTCTCCCACCAGGCGCTGCACCGTCCGCGCGCTCATGCCGAACTCCCGGGCCAGGTCGCCCACGCCGAGGCGGCCGTCCAGGGCGTCCACGGCCTCGAGGATCCGCGCGCAGCGCCGGTCCTGGCACAACGGCGCGGAGCCCAGCGCCTGGAAGTGGGAGCCCAGGATCCTCAGGCGCTCCCGCGCGCACCCCGCCTCGCTCATGCGTTCGCCCAGCTCGTCGATGTCGAAGCCGTGGATGCGGTCCAGCCTCAGTCCGGGCTTGTCGACCAGGTCCCGAGGCTCGAGGTCCGCGATCCGGGGCAGCTTCCCGGGGCGGAAGCGGAGCCAGAAGATCTCGGAATCGCCCACATGGGGCTTGATCCGCTCGGTGATGGGCCCGCCGACGGTCAGCCAGCACCGATCTCCCTCCAGCACGACGCCGATCCCGAAGTGGCTGTCCGGGACGACCTCGAAGCGGCCGCACCCGTCGCAGTCCTCCCCGGACAGCAGCCAGCACTTCTCCACCAGCCCTTCCAGCTCGGCGGGCAAGGGGCCCGGCGGGCCCCCGGAGGGACCGGAACGCGCCTTCATCCCTTGGCTTTGAGCGACCGGACCACCTCGGCGACCACCTGGTCCGCCTGGGCGGGATCCACCTGGCAGGTCGCCACCTGGCGGTGGCCGCCGCCCCCGTACTGCAGCATCAGCGAGCCGGCGTCGCTGAGGCAGGAGCGGTCGAGGATGCTGTGTCCCACGGAAAGGACCACGTTCCGCCGCTCCCGGCCCCAGAGCACCCGCACGGACACGTTCTGCCCCGGCCACAGGGCGTACTCGACGAAGCGGTTCCCGCTCAGGACCTCGTCGACCCCGCGCAGGTCGATGACCAGGACGTTCCCGTCCACCCGGGCATGGGCCTTCAGCATGGCCTGGTAGGCCTCCTCCTGGGCGAAGTAGCGGTCGACGCGCTCCTTCACGTCCGGGATCGCCAGGATCTCGTGGATCTTCAGCCGCCGGCAGTAGCCGATCATGTCCCTCATCAGGGCATGGTTGCTGATGCGGTAGTCCTTGAAGCGGCCGAGCCCCGTCCGGGGGTCCATGATGAAGGACAGGAGGATCCACCCCTTGGGGTCCTTGATCTCCTCCTCGGTCAGGCTCCCGCTGTCGCTCCGGTCCACGGCCTCCATCAGGCCGTTCTCGTCGAACTTCCAGAAGACCGGCGCGCCCCCGTAGTAGTCGTAGACGACCCGCGCGCAGCTGGGGGCCCGGTACGAGGCGCCCTGGAACTCGAAGCGCTCGTTCCTGGCCAGCCGCTCCTCCTCGCTGGAGTGGTGGTCGAACCACAGCCCGCATCCAGGCACGAAGGGCACGTTGGCGAGCACGTCGTTGTCCGAGACCGGGATCTTGCCGTCCTGCATGTCCTTCGGGTGGACGAACAGGTACGCGTCGATGACCCCCTGCTCCTCAAGCAGCGCCGCGCAGGCCAGTCCGTCGAAGTCCGAACGCGTGATCAGCCTCATGGCCGCCTCCAGGGAAACGTCAGTCCATCATAGTCAGGCTGCGCCGGGCTGGGGTCGCATATGCATCAGGGAGCCGTGGCGGCCAGGAAACGATCGATCTCTTCCTCGGTGTTGTAGAACGAAGGGCTGACCCGGCAGCGCCCGCCGCGCAGGGAGATGGAGATGCCCCGGGCCGAGAGCCGGTCGAAGAGGGCCTGGTTGGCCTCCGGGGATCCCGCCGAGAAGGAGACGATGGCCGAGCGCTCGGCCTCCGTATCCGCCGGGGTCGCCAGGACGAATCCCCGCGCCCGGATCCCTTCCAGGAGCCGGGAAGTCAGGTCGAGGATCCGCGCGTGGATGGCGGGCACGCCGGTCTCCAGCAGCAGCTCGAGCCCGGCCGTCCAGGCGTGGAAGAGGGAATAGGACAGGGATCCGGTCTCGTAGCGGTGGGCCCCGGGCAGCCAGCGCAGCTCCGTCAGGTCGTCCTCGGCGGAATACATGCCCGGGAGGACCGGCCGGATGCGGTCCCAGAGCCCCTCGCGAACGTAGAGGTAGCCGGTCCCCGGAAGGCCCAGGAGCCACTTGAAGCCCGCCCCGGCCAGCACGTCGATGCCGTCCGCCTCCACGTCCAGGGGAACGACGCCCGCCGCCTGGATGCCGTCCACCACGAGCAGCGCGCCGCGGTCGTGGGCGAGACGGCCGAGCCGCTTCAGGTCGGTGCGGAAGCCGGTCGTGTGCCGCACCGCCGCGACCGCCACCATGCGCGTGCGCCCGTCCATGCGCCCGGCGAGGCGTTCGAGATCGACACGCATGTCCGCCCCGAGGGGCACGATCCGGACTTCCACGCCCCGCTCGCGCAGGGCGAGCCAGGGGAAGGTGTTGTTCCAGTGTTCCTCGGCGGGCACCACGACATTGTCGCCCGGGGCCCAGGCGAAACCGGCGGCCACCAGGCCCAGGCCCACGCCCGTGCTCGTGACCAGCGCGTATGCCTCCGGACTTCCCCCCAGGAGGCGGGCCAACAGCTGCCGCACTTCCTTCCGGACCGAGGGCCGCCGGTGGGGCTCCCGGGCCGCCAGGTCGAGGTATTCCTCGAGCCGCCGGCGCACCCGCAGGTTGAGCGGCGATTCCGCGGCGTTGTTCAGGAACGCGAGCTGCTCCGTGACCGGGAACAGGGAACGCAGCTTGGTCAGATCCATGTCCTTCTCCTGGGGGGTGCGCCGTCCCACATGCTGTTGCGATGCGTGGATTCGGCGGGGGATTCGTTGTAGTTTATCGTCATTCGTCCCTGGATGATTCCGGGGTTCCGGAAAGGGGATTCCATGACCTGGGCTGTGAGCGCCATCGTCGAGCGCCGAGGGCGTGTCGTTCGCGGCCGCTGAGGGGTCCCGTGGCAGAGCACCTGTATCCCGGCGGCCAGGATCTTTCCGAGAACGAATGGAGGGAAAGGATCCTCCTCTGCTTCGAGGCGCTGAGGAGCCAGCAGGCCCCCCTCTTCCTCGAGACCCTGGAGGGGGTCCTGGTGGAGGGCCGGATCGAGAGCCTCGACCCACTCAAGGGCCGGATGGTCGTGAGCGTTCCCCAGGCTCCCTCCGCAGGCATGGGCGCGGACGACGACGTGCGGCTGTCCTTCCGCATGCGCGAGTCGCGCTGGGGAGGCCTGGCGAGGGTCCACTACCACAACGACCGCCGGAACCGCTTCACCGTCATCCTGCCGAAGCGCCTGGATCCCGGGGAGCGCCGGAGGGAGCCCAGGCTGCTCCTGGATGCTTCGGAGAACATCAAGGCCGTCTTCGTGCCCGCGGGATCGCACCATCTCCGGGTGACCGGCCGCCTGTCCAGCCTCTCGGCCGGGGGCCTCCGCCTCGCGGTGGAGGAAGCCGTGGACACGGCCCTGCGGCGCGACGTGGATCCCTGCGCCCTCGCGCTGGAGGAGCACCAGATCCTGGACTCCGTGCTCATCCTGGGCCTGCGCGACGAGCCCCTGGAGGTCCAGGGCATCGTGCTGGAGGTGGATCCCCAGCCCCTGGGCCCGGTCCTGGCGGTCCGGTTCAGGACCTTGCCCCCGGAGGACCTAGCGTTCCTTCAGGGGGTCATCGCCGAGAGAACCCGCGCGCGCCCGGCCGCGGCTTCTCCCGAGCCCCAGGGGGGACCTGAACCTTCAGCCGGTCCGGAGCTCCAGATGCCGCCTCCGGATCAGGCGGACCCCCGCGTCAAGCGCTTCAGGACCCTGGCACTCGTCATGCCCCAGGGACAGGAACGAGAGGCCTTGCGCACCTTCCTGGCCACCCGGGGCTTCACCCGGGTGCTGCCCGCCGGGACGCTCCCGGAGGTGGCCGCCATGGCGCGGAAGTCTCCGCCGGACACGTTCCTGGTGGACTGGCCCGACGCCGCCGCGCCGGAGCTGGACATCGCGCTGTTCCTGGGGCGGCATCCCTTCCCCAGCCCGCCCCGGATCATCCTGGCCTGCACCCACGCCACCCCGCAGCTCATGCGCGAGGCCAACCGGCTCGGCGTCTCCCACGTGCTGGTGAAGCCCTACGCCCTGGACGAGGCGTTCGAGAACCTGCTGCTTCAGCACCTGGGCGGCGAGTAGGTCCGTCAGGCGGGCCGGCCCGCCGGGTCCTCGAGCGCGCCCTGGCGCGCCGTCCGCCAGAGGGCCTGGAGCTGGTCCAGCAGGGCCCCGAAGGCGTCCAGGCGCATGGCGTTGGGACCATCGCAGAAGGCCTTGTCCGGATTGTCGTGCACCTCGAAGAAGAAGCCGTCCACGGCGGTGGCCGCAGCCCGGGCCAGGGTGGGGATCATCTCCCGGACGCCTCCCGTCGCATGGCCCAGGGCTCCGGGCTTCTGCACGCTGTGGGTGGCGTCGAAGACGACCGGGCAGCCCGTGCGGCGCAGGTGGGGAAAACTCTGGAAGTCCACGACGAGACTGCCGTAGCCGAAGCTCGCCCCGCGCTCCGTGACCCACACGGGCCCAGCCAGGGGCTCGCTGCGCAGCTTCTCGACGCTGTTCCGCAGGTCCCAGGGCGCCAGGAACTGCCCCTTCTTGAGGTTCACGGGATGACCGGTCGCGGCGGCCGCCAGGAGCAGGTCCGTCTGCCGGCAGAGGAACGCGGGGATCTGCAGCACGTCCACGGACCGGGCCACCAGGGCGCACTGTCCGGGCTCGTGGACGTCCGTCAGCACCGGGACGCCCAGGCGCTGGCGCACCTCCGCCAGGATGTCCAGGCCCTCCTCCATAGCCACGCCCCGGTAGCTGGCGAGGGAGGTGCGGTTGGCCTTGTCGAAGCTGGCCTTGAAGATGAAGGGAATCCCGCGGCTCTCCGCCAGGTCCCGCAGGCTCGAAGCCATGAAGTGCGTGTGCTCCCTGGACTCGATGACGCAGGGCCCGGCGATGAGGAAGAAGCTCTGTTCGGTGAAGGGCTGCCTGAAATCCATGGGTGACCTCGACCAGATTGTAATCGCGGCTCGGTTCCCTCCCCAGGCCCCGGACCGGATTTTGCCACTTCGTATTGTCCTCCGGGCCGGGGGATCCGGGGTGCGGCGGGGGAGGACCGGGGAGCGGCACCGTCCCGATGGCGATTTCCGCCCCCCGTGCGAGGGCGCCCTCCCCCTCCTGCCGGAGGTGACCCCGGGAGAAAAGTTCTAAACATTTTTCCAGAATGTAACCAAAATCATATGCGAATGGATATATCTGTATCCTGCTTGATTTTCTTCGACCCTGGATGGAAAACGATGACGAAGCTCCTCATGAACGATGACCTCAACCGCCGGCTGGTGGTGATCCTCCAGCAGGAAGGCCGCATCAGCCATGCGGAACTGGCGGAACGCCTCGGTGTGAGCCGCCCCACGGTCATCGACCGTGTGAAGCGCCTGGAAGCCGAGGGGATCATCCAGGGCTACAGTGCCCGGGTGAGTCCGGCCTCGGTCCAGAAGCCCAACGTGTGCTTCGTGGCCGTCCGGCACCGGACCGGCGACGACGACGCCCTGGAGCGGGAGTTCCTCAAGGCCCTCCAGGACGAACCGGACGTCCTGGAGGCCTACACCGTGGCCGGCGAGGACTGCCTCATGCTGAAGATCGTGGCCGACACCCCGACCGGGGTCCACGACCGGCTCAAGCGGATCCGCTCCCTGGCCGACCAGGTCACCACGCGCACCACCTTCGTGCTCCGCACCCACTTCGTGAAGCCGGGCCCCAATCCGTTCCCCTTCGAGCTCCAGGCCTCCCAGAGGCGCAAGGGCTGACGCGGACGCGGCCCCCGGACGGCCCGTGGATAATGGTCCCGGAGGTTCGCGCATGAAGGCCTGGTTCGCCTACTTGATCGTGGCGCTCGTCTGGGGCTCCACCTATTTCGCCATCGCGCTGGGGATCGGCTCCTTCCAGACCTTCGGGATGGTGGCATCCCGCTACCTGGCGGGAGGCTGCCTGGCCCTGCTGCTGGGCCGCATCGCCGGCGAGGCCGCGCCTTCGAAGGGGGACATCCCCCATCTGGCGTTCCAGGGATTCCTGCTCCTCACGCTCTCCAACGCGCTCGTCACCTGGGCCGAAAGCTCCGTCAGCAGCGGGGCCGCCGCCGTCCTGTGCTCCACCAGCCCGCTCTGGTACGCCATCCTGGGCCGGGAGAAGCTGGGCGCCCGTGCCTGGCTCGGGCTGGCGCTCGGGCTGGCCGGGGTGGGCGTCCTGATCCTCGCCCGGTCCGGCCCCCAGACCCTCGGCCTCCCCGGCGTCTGCGCCATCATGCTGGCCGTCGTCCTCTGGGTCTACGGCACGCTCCACGGACGCAGGCACGTCAAGGGCCATGGGCTCTTCGGGCAGGTGGGGGTGCAGATGCTCGCCGGAGGCGCGCTGGCCCTCCTCCTGGTCCCCTTCACGGGAGGCTTCCTGCACTCGCCCCTGACCTGGCGGGCCGGCCTCGCGGTGGGCTACCTCACGGTCTTCGGTTCCCTGGTGGCCTACAGCGCCTTCATCTACATCTCCAAGGTCTGGCCCCCCACGAAGATGAGCACCTACGTCTACATCAACCCGGTCGTGGCGGTGCTCCTGGGCTGCCTCTTCATCGGGGAGCCGTTCAACCTCCTCATGGGCCTCGGCATGGGGATCATCCTGCTGGGGGTGGCCCTGCTCCAGACCGCCCGGCCGGCCGCCTCCGGAAGCGGCGCCTGCGCTACGGAGTAGGCCCCGGTCCCTTCAGCAGCTTCCACGCGAAGAGGCCGAGGAGGAGCGCCGCCGTCCCGGCCGCCCAGGCGAGCCAGGGCCGCGTGCGCTCGGCCCCCTGGACCAGGACGGGAAGGCCGTGGGGATCGGCCTCTCCGGGGCCGAGCCGGAGCGCCTCCCTGGAATAGACGGCCCGGCTGGAGTCCGACAGGGCCGCGAGGCTGCCCGGAGCCCGCTTCACCCGGCCGCCCACGTGGAGGAAGTAGGCCTTGCCCGCCTCCGCCGGGAAGAGCAGGACCTCCCGGTGGACGAGCAGCCTCGCCGCGTCCAGGCGCGCCCCCTCGGGAAGGCTCAGGGTCAGCCGGTCCGCC
>Ga0209098_1001377_pt1 | contig 23406 bp, 19 predicted proteins | sample AD_JPNHW1_MetaG_FD_184429 | JGI IMG/M metagenome (GOLD analysis project Ga0209098, IMG submission 184429) | Active sludge microbial communities of municipal wastewater-treating anaerobic digesters from Japan - AD_JPNHW1_MetaG (SPAdes) (version 2) | ecosystem: Engineered > Bioreactor > Anaerobic...
GAGGTACTCGGGGGGAAGCCCGGCACCGCCCGTGGAATCGTAGCGCGCGATGATGGCGTCGAGCCGGGTTGCGGCGTCGGCCCAGGCTTTCTTTTTAAGCCGCATGTGAGCGATCTCGAATTCGGCCGCGGTTTTCGCGCCGATATCGTCGCCGAAGCGGTCGATGATCAGTTGGTAGTAGACCTCGGCGGCCCGGTAGTTGCTGTCGTCCAGGGCGGACTGTCCGTCCTGGCTCAGTTCGGCGACTGTCTTTTCGGCCGGGATCGAGGCGGGGTCGGGTACGGATTGGCAGCCTGACACAGCGAGCGCGAGCGCCGCTGCGAGCGGCACCGATAACAGAGTCCGTTTCATGAAAATCCTTATTCCTTATCGTACAGTTCGTCGCGGATGGGAAGCGTCATCTTGAGGTCGCGGATAAAATCCGATGGCTCGCCCATGTCCTCGTACGAATCACAACAATCGATGCTGCGTCTGGTAACGGTAAAATACTTATATTGCTTCTCTCCGCCCAGTTTTTTCTTCCATTTGCCCTCGTCGCAGCGTACCCGGAGGTAAAACTGCCCGGTTGCGTCCGCGGGCGCGGGCACGAGCTTGCAATGGATGCAATTGGCGCAATAGATCTTGCCGGAGTCGAAGCCCTCGTCGGCGGCAAAATCGGCGTCGAGGCCGATCTCGCTTTCATGCGCTTTCTCGATTCGATCGGACATGCAAGTATCCCCCTTTCTTAACTCTCTTAATACTACCACGCGCGATAGGCCCCGTCAATGTCGAGGCCTTGTACTACGGCGTTATGGTGATCTCGACGCGTCGGTTGCGGGCGCGTCCCGAGTCTGAGTCGTTATCCGCGACCGGCCGCGTGCCGCCCGCGCCCGAGGACCCGATATGCTCGCCGTTGAGGCCCCGCGCGACGAGTTCCGCGGCGATGACGCGCGCGCGCTCGATCGAAAGCTGAAGCTCTCCCGTGGGTTTCCCGACGCTTGCCGTGTGGCCTTCGACCATGAATCGGGCGTTCGGGCCCGCTTCCTTAAGCGCGTCGGCGATGGCGTCAAGCCGGACTCGCTCCTCGGGGAGGATGCGCGCGGTGTCGGCCTCGAACCTGACGTCGTAGACCATGAGCTTGAGCCCTTCCCAGGTGTCGGTAAGCTCGACGTCCCGGATCGGCTTTTTCTCGAGCTTCGCGCCGATCTCGCCGCGGATAAAGTACCAATCGGCGTCGCGGACGATCCCTGAGTCCCTGGACTGGAGGGCGCCTTTATCGCAAAGGATGACGACCTTACCCTCGGTGAGGAGCTTGCGGTTTGCCTCGAGGGAGACGATCTTGAGGTAGTCCCCTTGCGAGATTACGGGGTCGGTATGGTTTTTGCCGTAGATTTCCCGCGCGACGACGCGCAGGGGGTCGTTTCCGACGATGGCGCGGTATTCGGCCTCGTCGGTCGAGGCGGAATACTGGGCGATGCCGCGCTTTCGCGCGATCTCCGGAACGACCATGCCCTTATCGAACAGGGGATCCATCCCCGAGCTCCAAAGCTTGGGGAAAAGGCAGGGAGCGAGGGTCGCGGAGGCGTATTCGCCGTGGACGGGGAGCGCGCCGCGCGCGTCGACGAGAATGCCCGTGAAGGGCCGAGTCGGGGCGGTTTCAAGCGGCGGCTTCGGCGAGTAGGGCGCGGTTGCCCGGATATAGAGGCTCCCAAGCTCGGGAAGGCTTACGGAATGGGTCATCGAGACGGTTTTGAGGTCTGTCGAGAACGCGGGGGGCGTGGTCTTCCCCGCGTCGATGATGCGATTGAGGTCGCTCAAGGAGAGCTCTTCCCGGTCGACCGTGTCGCCGACGCGAGAGGATGAATCCACGAGGACTGAGAAGAATGCGTCCTTGAGGAGGGCGGGCGTTTCCATCTCGAGCATCTGGAGCGCGGCGTTGCGTCCCGTCGGGAGCACGATGCCGCTTTTCGCGGTGTCGAGGGTCAGGCGTGAGTCGATCCGCTCGAGTTTCCAGTCGACCGTCGTTTTCGCCGTGATGGGTTTATTCGCCTTGCCGGGCGTTTCCTCCGCGCCGAGCCCCGAAAGGGTGAGCGCGAAGAGCCCGATGATTCCCGCGACGCGAAGGCGCGCGGCTTTTCCATTTCCCGTCATGGTCATAGTATCGGCACGCGGAGCACTTTCCCCAACTTGAGGGTGGAATTTACGTCAAGATCGTTTTTCTCCGCGAGGGTTTCGACCTGGATGTCGTAGGCGAGGGCGATCGACCACAGGGTGTCGCCCTGTTTGACGAGGTAGTTACCCGAAAAATCGAGGGTACTCGAGTCCTTCTTGCCCTGGTACGCCGCGACCTCCTTGATCGCCGGTATGACGATTTTCTTGCCGATCTTGAGCGCGCTCGCCTTCATGCCGGGGTTGTACTGGAGGATCATGTCGATCGAGATGCCGTAATGGAGCGCGAGGGCATAGAGGGTGTCGCCCGACTTGATCTTGTACATGTAGTACTCGAGGAGCATCTTGCTCCGGTCGTCGAGCACGGTCTTGACCGCGTCTTCCTGGTCCTTCGGGATCCTCAGGGCATACAGGGTGTCCGGCGGGGTGATCGAGTAGAAGAGGGCGGGATTGAAGGACTTGAGGAGGCTCGCGTCCATTCCGGTTTCCTTCGCGAGCACCGAGATGTCGACCGGCCGCTTGACCGGGATCGTCGTCAGCTCGGTTGGACGGGGGAATCGCCCCAATCGATGCCGTACTCGTCGCTTTTCGACAGGATTTCGGCGATCGCGAGGAATTTCGGGACGTAGTGGACGGTCTCTCGTTTGAAGAAGCCATGATCGCACAGGTACCAATAGTCCGAGGATCCCGCTTTCGCCATGGCCCGTTTCGTGGCCCCAAGCCCGCAGTTATAGGCGGCGAGGGCAAGGTACCAGTCCCCGAGATAGTCGTAGTTTTCCTTGAGCTTCCGGATCGCGGCCTGCGAGGTGATCCAGGGATCGCGCCGCTCGTCCATCCAGTCGTTTATCCTGATGCCGTATCCTGAGACGCTGTTTCGCATGAACTGCCAGACGCCGGTCGCCCCAGAGCGGGATACCGCGTTTTGCGAAAAGCCCGATTCGATGACGGGGAGGTAGAAAAGGCATTCGGGCACTTCCTGTCGGGCCATTTCCGCGCGGATAAAGTCCCGATAGAGCGCCGGGCGCTTGATGATGGACTGAAGGTATTTGAGCCCGTCGGGTGAGGTGTACATGGCGCGGTATTTTTGGACAAGCGGGGTGTCGGGTATCTCGAGGGTGACCGCGGGGAAGGGCGAAAGGGTTCCGTTTTCGTCGCCTAGCCCGTCTTGGTCAGTGGCGGCGTCGCCGGTTACGGGTGTGTTGGATTTCGCCGTAGTGCCGTTCGCCGAGGTAGCGCTGGTATCCGCGGTATCGGCGTCAGGGGCCTTTTTCGCGTGCTTCCCCCACTTCTTCGCCGGTTTCGCGCCGTCGGCCGCCGTATCGGTGGTGGCTCCGTTCACTGTCTTTGCGTCATTAGCGTTAGCGGCGTCCGGAGCCTTCGCGGCGTCCGAGGTTTTCGCCGTGTTCGCGCTTGAATCGGGCGTGGCCGCTTGCTGCTCGCCGTTCGTCGCGTCGTCCTTGACCGAGGCCCGGACGGGAAGGGGGCCGAACGCCAGGATGCAGGCAACGGCGAGAAGGATCGAAAGCGCGCGCGCGCGCGGTAAAGAGTGTCTTTCCATACTGTTAGAGTTTTTCTCCGTAATAAATGCCGGCCCATTCCCATCGTCCGTGGATTTCCGGATCGGCGGGAAAATTGACCTTGCGGAAGTAGAGGTACCAGACGGTGACGTATTGGTTCCAGCCCGAGGTTCTCAGGTACGCCTCGTTCGGGGTCGATGAGGTGTCAAGGGTCGCGCTATAGGTTATGTGGTTCCCTCCCATGAAGTCATGCATGTCGAAATCGGCTTGCGCGTTGTTATCGCTCGGTTCCTGCTTCCACGACATCGCGAAGAAGTTAACCTTGGCGCGATAGCGGTCGAGCGCGTTGTAATCGTAGTTGTCGATCGCGGTCTTGATCGCGGCGACGAGGTCGTCGAGGGTCTCGAATGTCCAGTCCTTCGATGAGGTATTGTAGTCGACGATTCGCTTTGCGTATTCGTACGCGTCGGGGATGCCCGGAATCAGGATGTCATATCGTCCGTAACTGAGGAACTGCGTGTATGTTTGTATAGCGAGCTGCCATTCGCCGAGGCGTTCATAGGATCGGGCGAGCATAAAATACGAATAGCCAAGGTCAACCTTGTCGGCGAAACGTGTTATAAGGTCACTGTAGTAGCGGATCTGGAGCTCGGGCGAGTTGGTGATCTTGATAAGGTTCTGGAGGCACGCGAGATGGATCGATTGCCCCGAGACCTCGAGATCCGGGCAGTTATCCAATACTCGGGCGAAATAGTATTCCGCCATCTTCGGCGCGTTTTCCTCAAGGTAGGTATTTGCGGTCATGAGTAGCCAGTATGCGTTGTATGGGTCATCGGGATGGTCTTCGACCGAAGAGGTGAGAAACAGGATGAGACTTGCGTTTTTGCCCTCGGCCTTGAGGTTCCCCGCGATGCGGTTCATGAGGGCAAACCGACTTTCGGGTTCCTTTCGGTCTTTCCTGAGGAGCTTTAAGAGCTGCCGTTGCTCGCCCTTGCCCGTGTCGAGCGAGTTGACGAGGTACCCATGGTTTCTCCCGGAGCAGGACGTGACCGCCATCCCGGCGCCGAGGCAAAGGACGGCGATGATCGCGGATAGTACGTGCCTGACGCGAGGTTGGGATTTTTGCATGGGAGAGATACTACCACCGGTTCCTCGTATTGGCAAGATAGGATATTCTGGGATACAATACCATCGGAGGAGAGATACCCTGTGAGCACGAAAGCCTTTCTTGAAAAATGCGTTCTCCTGGTCTCGGTACCCCTTCTGCCCCTGAGCGTTGGCTTTGTCGTCGTGGGGATAACCCTCATCATGCTCGGGAACGTGTCGGTTCCCCATTTCGTCATCTCGATTCCGGCGATCCTTTCGGGATTACTCCTGATGGCCGCGGGCCTGTGCCTCAAGAACCGCATGCGGTTCCTCTTCGCCGCGACCTTCCTTATCCTGACGGGCATACTCCTTTTCCTCATCGACGTCGGAACCGTGAGCATCGATCTTCCCTCGGTTTGGCCCATTCTCATGCTCTTTCTCGGCATTTCCTTCTCGGTGTCGGGTTATTTGTGCTCGAGAAAGATTCTCGCCGTGTATTTCGCCCCCGCGATCGTCTTTGCGGGGCTTGGGTTTATCTTCCTCCTATTTACCACGCGCGTGATCAGGCTTTCCTTTACGGCCGTCGTCCTGTGGTGGTTTCCGCTTCTCCTCATTCCGTCTGTCCTCTCCTTTATCATCTGGGTATTCCAGAAGGGTCGGAAAGACCAGGTTGGTGATGAGTAGCAGGACCTCCTTTTTCGCGCAGGGTTTTGGCGTCCTTTGCCTTATCGCGATACCGCTCATCGGCTGCCAAACCACTTCAACCGCTCAACGCGCCGCCCCTTCAGTTTCTGGGGGCGATAATCCCGTCGTCCTTTCGGGTAAGACCGATTCCGGGAATTCCGGGGCGGTTTCCCCGTCCTCGGTAACCGAAACGGGAGGGACGGTGCTCGCCGTTCCGTCGAAAGACCAACTCAAGAAGAACTCCCTCGACGGCGCCGCGCTTTCGCTCCTCGAGCTTGGCTCGCCCGACGCGATTCGTCAGGCCGTGGACCGAATCAACGGGGATCCTCGGGGCATGACTGACCAAAATCGCGTCGCGCTCGCCATTTCGGGCGAAATCATGAAGATCCTCTATCCGCTTGAGCCGGTCACTTGGCCCATCCCGGCGATCCCGGATAACGGGACTTGGATCAACGCGATCCGGTCGGCTCGCATGGGGGTTTACGACTACAGCGCGGGATCGGCCGATTTCCTTTCGCTGACGCTCCCGTCGCTCGTCCTTGTCGTCTCGAACGCCCAAGGGGATTACCTCTCCGACGCCGAGGCCGCGCTCAAGCGCGCCGCGTCCCAAAATAATCGATCGGTCATTCCCCCGTACCTCCTCGCGCTCCTTTCCGAGCGGCAGGGAAAGACGCAAGCCGCCGACGGGTATTACCACGACGCCTGGGAACGCGATCATTCCTGCTATCCCGCGGGGATCGCCTACGCTCGCTCGCTGATCCGAAAGGATTCGGGCCTTCAGGCCTTGGCCGTGGCGAAGGAACTCCTCGCGCGGTATCCCGCCGCCACGGCAATGACGCGCCTTGCCGCCGACGCGGCGTTTTCGACCGGGGATTGGGCCTTGGCCGACCCCTTCGTGCTCGCCGCGCTCAAGGCGGAACCCGACAATACGGACTATCTCCTGATGCGCGCGCAGATCCTCGTCGAGCATAAGGACTATCTCAAGGCGAATTCCCTCCTTGATGCCTTCGCGACCCGAAATCGAAGCGACAAGCGATACCTCCTTTTGCGCTCGCGCGTCGTCCGCGAATGGAACAAGAACCCCGCCTCGGCGACCGGCTTCCTCCAGGAAGCCCAACAGCTGTATCCCGACGACGTCGACGTCATGCTCGCCTCGGCGGAGGTCTGCTACCAGACCGGGCAGCCCATCAATAAGAAAAGCGGCCGTGACTTCGTCTGGATGGTGCTCGCGAAAAGCCCCGAGAACCCCGACGCGCTTTCACTCCTCGTCGCGGACTATACCGCCGCCGGGGAGTGGCAGAACGCGGTAAAATACGGCGAATCGCTCGTTTCCGTCTCCCCGCGCGACGCGTCGAAGGTCTTGCTGGTTCGCGCATACCTCGGCGCGGGGCAGTCGGCGCGTGCCGTTTCCCTTTCTCGCGCGCTCTATCAGGCAAGCCCCTCCGACGAGATCACCGCGCTCTATCTCGGTTCCCTCGTGAATACCGGCGATACGGCGACCGCAAGCGCCCTCATCGGCGCGCGGCTTCCCAGCGCTTCCTCATCGCTGAAAAGTATCCTCTATTATTATGAGAGCAAGACGATCTCCGATCCCGACGCGAAGCTTTCCTCGCTCCGCTCGAGCCTTCTCGCGGATCCCCGGAACGAGGACGCCCTCTACGCCATGTATGACTGGTATTTCGGCAAGGCCGATTACCGGAAGGCGCAATACTACCTCAAGCAGGTTATCGCCCTTGACCCGACGAACCGGCAATACGCGCAACTCCTCGTGAAACTCGACGAATTGCTTGCCCGCTGAAAAAAATACCCGTATACTCAAACCATAAGGAGCAAACCATGAAGAAATACGTATGCGATTTGTGCGGCTATGAGTACGATCCCGCCGTCGGCGATCCCGATAACGGAATCAAGCCGGGAACCGCGTTTGAGGATTTGCCCGACGATTGGGTATGTCCGGTATGCGGCGCGGGGAAAGATAGTTTCTCCGAGGCTTGATCTTTCGATAAAGGGGATATGACGATGATTTCAAGGGAAGACGCTATCGCGGCGATTGGCTATGACGGCAACGCGGCCCTTGTCGATAAGGGCGCGCGCGCGCGGTACGGGAAGAAAACCACGGCCGAGCTCTGCGAAGCGGGTTTTTTTAGGGCCGCGGCCGCGTCGGCGCTCTATTCGGGGAATCCCGAGGAGCTTTCGATCGTGGCCGAGGCGTATAATCGGGTTTCGGGCTCATCGTACAAGCCTGAGGCCATTCCGCGCCTCTTCGGCGTCGGGACGGTGACGGTCGCGCGGACCCTCGCCCTGTAGCGGCATCGGGCGCATGCCCATCCGCGTGACGCTTTCGGCACGACGGGCGGTTTTCCGTTTGGGAAAACCGCCTTTTTTTTAACCTTGACTGTGCTTCGCTCTCTATGATACCTTATCCGGAGATATTTTCGTTTCAAGGAAGTGTTCGTATGAATTTCATGCCCTTTTTACAGGTGAGCTCCCAGCAATCAGGCGGGACGTTCGTCACCATCCTCACCATGGCCGCCGTGTTCGTCGTTTTCTACCTTTTCATCATCCGGCCCCAGAACAAGAAGCAGAAAGACACCGAGAAGATGGTCAACGCGCTCAAGAAGGGCGATAAGGTCATTACCATTGGCGGTATCCACGGGGAAGTCACCTCCACCAAGGAGCAGACCGTCATCGTGAAAGTCGACGACGAGTGCAAGCTGGAGTTCAGCCGATCCGCCATCGCGACCGTCATTAAGGACGAGAAGGCCGAAAAAGCCGAGAAGCCCGCGAAAGGATCCAAGAAAGGAAAGGCCGACGCGACGGAAACCGACGCGACGGAGAATAAGTAATCAATAATCGACGAGCGATGTCCCGGTTCGCCTTGCGGCCGGGACTTTCTCGCATTTAAGTATCTGGAGTGATAATATGAGCAAACGAAGCCGGTTGGTACTCTGTCTGGTGGTTCTTGCAGTATGCTTTGTCTTCCTGTGGCCCTCAGTAAAATGGTATTACATAACGCCCAAAGAAGATCAGGCGCTTGCCCTTGGCTCGCGCGAAAAGATCAAGGATTACGCGCGCAACATGGCCGTCGCCGACCTGCGCCAGCTCATGGCTGACGCCCGCGCGGACAAAAAGGACGCGGTAGACTCGAAGTTCGCCGGTCTCGTCGCCGAGGCGCAGAAGAACTACAGGGCGATGAAGCAGCCCATGCCTTCCGTTTGGACCGCCCGTTCGCTTCTCGCCGCGTATCCCTCCGAATCCGATATCCTCAACTTCATTGAGACCGGATACCGCGATCGCATCCTCGCGATCAAGCAGACCCAAGCCAGCGCGGTTAAGCTCGGACTCGACCTCTCTGGCGGTATGAGCATCATCATCAAGGCGGATCTCAACGCCGCGGCCGAGGCCAATAAGGGCCAGGTCTCCAACATGGCGACCTTCAAGACCGAGGCCATGAAGCAGGCGATGGAAACCCTCACGAGCCGCATCGATAAGTTCGGCCTTTCCGAGCCGGTTATCCGCCAGCAGGGCGAAGACCGCATCTACATCGAAATGCCGGGTAACGCCGATTCCGACCGCATCAACTCGATCATCATGGGAAAGGGTATGCTTTCCTTCCATATAGTCGACCAGGACGCGACCGCCGCGTTCCTCGACTACTACAAGCAGCACCCGACCGCGACCTTCGACGCCGACTATAACCTCCTCGACCCGTCGATCATCCCCGCGGACTGCATGGTTCTCGGGCTGTATAAGAAAGATTCCTACGGACTCGACGAGCGCACGGGCTTTCTCGTCCTGAAAAAGGAAGTTGGGCTCGAGGGCAAGCACATCCAGAGCGCGGTCACCGAGGCCGACCAGATGGGCCGCCCCACGGTTAACTTCGGACTCGATCCCGAGGGAACGAAGATCTTCGCCGCGCTCACCGCGGCTAACGTCAAGAAGCAGATGGCGATCGTTTCCGACGACAAGATTAAGTCGTACGCGACGATCAATGAGCCCATCCCGACCGGAAACGTCCAGATCTCCGGCTTCTCCCGCGAGGAGGGCGAGAACCTCAAGGCAGTGCTCCGCACCGCTTGGCTCAACGTTCCGCTCCAGCTCGAGAACCAGCAGGTCATCGGCGCGAGCATGGGACAGGAGGCGATTCGCCAGGGACTCTTCGCGATCCTGGGCGGACTCGGCGCGGTCTTCATCTTCATGCTCCTCTATTATCGCGGCGCGGGCATCAACGCCGTCGTGGCGCAGGTCCTCAACTTCTACATCATGTTCTCCGTCCTTTCGGCCCTCAACCTGACCCTTTCGCTCTCGAGCGTCGCGGGTATGATCCTTACCATCGGTATGGCCGTCGACGCGAACGTCCTCATCTTCGAGCGCATCAAGGAAGAGATGCGGCTTAAAAAGAGCCGCGCTGCCTGCATCTCCGCGGGATTCGACCACGCGTTCTGGGCGATCATGGACTCGAACATCACGACCTTCATCGCGGCGGTCTTCCTCACCCAGCTCGGTACCGGCTCCATCAAGGGATTCGCGTACAGCCTCGCGATCGGCGTTATCTCGTCGGTGTTCACCGCGCTGTTCGTCTCGCACCTGATCTTCGACTTCGAGACGGACGTGCTCAAGTACAAATCCATTAGCATCAGCTGGAGGACAAAGATATGAGAAAGGTGATTAAGTTCAGCAAGCTGTTCATACCCTGCGTTATCCTCAGCTCTGCGGTCGTAATTTTCGGGCTCGTGGGCCTTTTCACGAAGGGCTTTAATCTCGGTATCGACTTTCAGGCCGGTTTGATCGAGAAGGTGCGCATCGCGCCGACGTCCTTTACCCTCCAGTACGCGGGGGCCCAGACGGTTTCCGTCACGCAGTCCTCGACCGAGGTTGACCTCGTCGTGACCGGCGTCGGCGGCGTCGACAACAAGGTATATAAGTTCCCCTACGCTCAGTATCCGACCGTGGCCGATTTTGCGACCGCCGTCACTTCGGTGCCCGACGTCACGGCGTCGGTCACTGGTCCCGGGAACGTCTCCCTTAAAACGGTGTTCCCCGATTCGGACGTCCTTACCAAGCTCGGCGAAACCCCGTATGCCTTCCATTACGTACCCGAAGGCGCCGCGGCGATCTCGGCGGACGAGATTCGCTCTGCGATCTCGATGTTCTCCGACGCGTCCGTGCAGGTCGTCGGCGATCCCTCGGAGCACTGCTTCCAGATTCGCCTCAACGACGACGGCAAGGACCCGAACGCGAGCATGACCCTCCGCAAGGGGCTCTCGAAGGCATTTATCGATAAGTACGGCGCCGAGAACTTCGCCGTTATCAGCACCGACTTCGTCGGCTCGCGCTTTTCCGAGAACCTCGCCAACCAGGCGCTCATCCTCGTAATCGCGACGCTCCTCGTCATCTGGGTATACTGCGCGTTCCGGTTCCGCTGGGACTTCGCCATCGGCTGCGTCCTTTCGGTTTTCCACGACGCGCTCATCATGATCTGTTTCATCGTCTGGTCGCGCATGTCGTTTAACTCCACGAGCATCGCGGCGATCCTGACGATCCTCGGTTACTCGATCAACGACACGATCGTCGTGTTCGACCGCATCCGCGAGAACATGAAGATCCACCCCGACATGAAGATGACCGACGTTCTCAACCTCGCGCAGACCGAAATCCTCGCGCGAACCATCATCACCACGAGCGTGACGATGCTCTCGGTCATTTCCCTCTACGTGTTCACGACGGGGGACATGAAGGACTTCGCCCTCGCGCTCCTCGTCGGCATGGTAAGCGGCGCGTACTCGACGATCTATATCGCGAGCGCGTTCGTCGACGCCGTGGCCCACTTCCGCAAGGACGGCGGCCGCATGGTCGAGAAGGTGAAGGCCCCGAAAGAGGTTACCTCGGGCGAGGTCGTGTAGTTTTCTTTTCATGCGATATCGCGGCGCCGGTATTTTGGGGCGCCGCGCATGAGACCCCTTGCATCGAGCGCGTCTATCAAGCGTGACCCGGCGCAAGGGGTTTTTTTTGTTCGAGGATTCGGGTACAATTCCCGGCATGAACCATACGCTCAGGATCATCCGCGCTGACATACTGGGATATTGCATGGGCGTCAGGCGCGCGGTCGAGGCCGCCGAGCAGGCCCTGCTCGATAACCCGGTCAGGCCCGTGTATACCTATGGGCCGCTCATCCATAACCCATCGGCGCTCGACAGGCTTTCCCGCGCGGGCGTCGTCATCATCGGTTCGGACGGAGCCCCGCTTCCAGAGGATTTTCACGGGGCATCCGTCGTCATACGCGCCCACGGCATCCCGCCTGCGGAGCGCCTCGAGCTCGAGCGGCGGCACGCGCACATCGTCGACGCGACCTGCCCGCGCGTCCTTTCGAGCCAAAAGCGCGCGCGCGACTGGCACGAGAAGGGTTACACGGTCATACTCGCGGGGGACCTTGACCACGGGGAGATCACCGGGATCGCCGGCTACGCCCCCGGCTGCATCGTGCTTGAGTCGAGCGAGGCGGCCGAGCGCCTCGAGCGCTATCCCGAGAAGGCGGTGCTCATCAGCCAAACGACGATCAAGCAGTCAGAGTACGACGCGATCGCCGAAGTCCTTTCGAGGCGGATACCGGAGCTCGCTGTCTTCAACACGATATGCCCAGCGACGCTCGAGCGGCAAAACGCCCTCGAGGCGCTCGCGGGCCAGGTAGACGGGATTATCGTCATCGGCGGGCGCAATTCGGCGAACACCCAGCGGCTTTTCAACACGGCGAAGACGCTCTGCGCAAAGGCGTGGCACATCGAGCGGCCGGAGGAGATCCCGGAAGAGGCCTTCGCGCTCGAACGCGTAGGCATTACGGCCGGTGCCTCGACCCCCGACGAGGTTATCGACGCGGTTGAACAAGCGCTTCAAAAAGTATAGTATTTTCCCCATATAACACGGCACATGATAAGGAACGGCTGCATATGAAGGCAATTGAGCTCGAGAAGGCGTATAATCCGAAGGATTTTGAGGACCGCGTCTACGCGGCATGGGAATCGGGCGGCTTTTTCAAGCCACGAACGGGCGCTGCGCCCGACGCGGCAAAGCCCTTCGTCGTCGTCATTCCGCCTCCGAACGTCACCGGCGTCCTTCACATGGGCCACGGCCTCAATAACTCGCTTCAGGACATCGTGGTTCGCTACCACCGCATGCGCGGGGAGCCGACCCTTTGGATTCCCGGCACCGATCACGCCGGCATCGCGACGCAAAACGTCGTAGAGCGCCGCCTCAAGAAGGAAGGGAAGACAAGGCACGACCTCGGCCGCGAGGCCTTCGTCAAGAAAACCTGGGAAGTCAAGAACGAGCATCATGCTATCATCACCAATCAGTTAAAGAAGATCGGCGCGAGCGTCGACTGGTCGCGCGAGCGCTTCACCCTCGACGACGGGCTTTCCCGAGCAGTCCGCGAGGTATTCGTCACCCTCTACGAGCGCGGGCTCGTGTATCGCGGGAACTACCTCGTAAACTGGTGCACGAGCTGCGGTACGGCGCTCGCCGACGACGAGGTCGAGCACGAGGACACGTCGGGCGCGATGTACCACATCTGGTACGAGCTCGACGGCTGCGCGCTTCCCGACGGCACGACCCGGATCGAGATCGCGACCACGCGCCCCGAGACCCTGTTGGGCGATACGGCGGTCGCCGTCAATCCCGAGGACGAGCGGTACACCGCGCTCGTCGGCAAGATGGTTAAGCTCCCGCTCACCGGCCGCTCGATCCCAATCGTCGCCGACTCCTACGTGGACCGCGCCTTCGGCACCGGCATGGTCAAGATCACCCCGGCCCACGACCCGAACGACTGGGAGGTCGCGAAAAGGCAGAACCTCGCCGTCATCAATATCCTCAATCCCGACGGCACCCTCAACGAAAACGTCCCGGAGAAATACCGGGGGATGAAATGCCCCGTCGCGCGGAAGGCCGTCATCGAGGACCTCACCGCCCTCGGCCTCTACAAAGAAGAGAAGAAGATCACCCACGCGGTCGGCAAGTGCTACCGCTGTAATACGGTCGTCGAGCCCTATCTATCCGACCAGTGGTTCGTCAAGATGCGCCCGCTCGCCGACAAGGCGCTCGCCGCGTGGAAGAAGGGCGAGATCCGCTTCTACCCGCAAAAGTGGGAGAATACCTACTCGCACTGGATGGAGAACATCCGCGACTGGTGCATCTCCCGCCAGCTTTGGTGGGGCCACCGCATCCCGGTATGGTACTGCGCCGACTGCGGCGAGATGATCGTCGCGCGCGAGGACCCGACCGAGTGCCCGAAGTGCCATTCGAAAAAACTCAGGCAGGACTCAGACGTCCTCGATACCTGGTTCTCGAGCTGGCTCTGGCCGTTCTCCACGCTCGGCTGGCCCGAGAAGACGGCGGACCTCAAGGCCTTCTATCCGACGACCGCGCTCGTCACCGCGTACGACATCATATTCTTCTGGGTGTCGCGCATGATCATGGCGGGGCTCGAGTTCACCGGAGAGGTCCCGTTCAAGGATATCTACATACACGGGCTCGTCCGCGACAAGCAGGGCCGCAAGATGTCCAAGTCGCTCGGGAACGGGCTCGATCCCCTCGAGATCGTCGGCGAGTACGGCGCGGACGCGCTTAAGTTCACCCTCGCGTTCATGTGCGCCCAGGGGCAGGACATCCTCGTCGACAAGGAAAGCTTTAAGCTCGGCTCGCGCTTCGCGAACAAGATATGGAACGCCTCGCGCTACATCCTCGGGAACCTCGAGGGGCGCGAGATCGTCGCCGTACCCCGGAAGGACCTGACCGAGCTCGACCGCTGGATCTACCATCGCCTCGACGCGACCGCGACGACCTGCCGCGCCGCGCTCGAGAGCTATCGCTATAACGACGGCGCCCAGGCGCTCTACGAGTTCTTCTGGAACGACTTCTGCGACTGGTACGTCGAGGCCTCGAAGCTCTCGTTCCGGAACGGCGACGACGCGGAGAAAAACCGCGCCGTGTCCGTGCTCCTCGCCGTCCTCGAGGAATCGCTCCGCCTCCTCCATCCGTACCTCCCGTTCGTCACCGAGGAGATCTACGGCTTCCTTCCCGATTCGTGCGCGCCCCTGAGCGACGCGGTCGCGGGAACGGGGAAGCGGGCCGCGATGCTCATTAACGCGCCGTATCCCGCGCCCTCCGCCGCACGTAAGGACGAGCGCGCCGAGGCGCGCTTCGCATCCCTTCAGGACATCGTCCGCTCCGTCCGCGCGCTCCGCACCGAGTGCGGCATCGACCCCGCGCTCAAGATCCAGATCGCCCTGTTCGTCGAGAAGGGGAGCGACGCCGAGGCCGCGCGCGAGAAGCGCGACGTCATCCAGCTCCTCGCCGGGCTTTCAGGCGTCGAGTTCATCGCGACCCCGCAGGACCGCCCGAAAGGCGCGATCGGCACCGTCGGCAAGGGCTATGAGGCCTTCGTCATCGTCGGCGAGGGAGTCGATCCCGAGCAGCTCAAGGTCCGGTTTACCAAGGAAATCGAGAAGGAAAACCAGAACGTCGCCCGTCTTGAGGGAAAGCTCTCGAACGCCGCCTTCGTCGCGAACGCTCCCGCCGAGGTCGTCGCCGTCGAGCGGGAAAAGCTCGCCGAAATGCGCCGCCGCATTGCAAAACTCGCCGGTTACGTCGAAGATTTGAGATAAAGAGGTCGGTACGGAAAAAAGCATGAATACCCAGGACATGCTCGTTCTGAAAGGCATATACCTCGCGCCCTACATGCAGCTCGCGACTGCCCTCATCGGCAAGCAGCGGCACGCGGGCGGGAACATGTTTCGCCATCAGATCGACACGATGGGGATTCTCCTCGACTATGGCTATATCGACTCGGTGCTCCTCAAGGCGTCCGTGATCCATGACGTGATCGAGGATATACCCGACTTCAACCGGAACCAGATCCTCGAGATCGACTCCGAGTCGGGGCAGGTGTACGACCTCGTCATGGAGGTCACCAAGCAGGAAGGGCAGCTCAAGAGCGACTACCTCAAGCGCATCATCGAGAAGGGCTCCCACAAGGCGAAGGTCCTCAAGTGCGCTGACCGCATCAGCAACATGATCAGCCTCGGGTTCGTGACGAACCCGGAGTTCATCGAGCGCTATTGCGAGGAAACGGAGCTCTACATCTTCCCGATCGCGCTCGAGGTCAATTTCGACATGTACCAGGAGCTCATTCAGCTCGTCATCTCCCGCAGGCAGTATCTCGAGGATTCGGGGTTCCTGTGCCGCCGGATCGATAACCGGGAAAACTGAGCGTCCCGGCGCCTTTTTTTATGGCCTTTCGACCGGGTGTTTTTGCGGGAAAAGGCGTAAAAACACGGCGGATTTCCGCTAAACCGTAGGTTTTTCCGGGTGACCAATTGACGCAAAACCCCGGTATGACTATATTCTATTTAACGCTTTTTATCGATTAGGAGATCATCATGATCAAAGTAGGTATTAACGGTTTTGGCCGCATCGGCCGCATGGTTTTCCGCGCTGCTGTCGAAAACTTCAGCAAGGATATTCAGATCGTTGGAATCAACGACCTCCTCGACCCCGCTTATCTCGCGTACATGCTCAAGTACGACTCCGTGCACGGCGAGTTCAAGGGTGACGTGAAGATCGACGGAAACTTCATGATCGTCAACGGAAACAAGATCCGCCTCACCGCCGAGAAGGACCCCCTCAACCTCAAGTGGGACGAGGTCAAGGCCGACGTCGTCGTCGAGTCCACCGGTTTCTTCCTCGATGACGCCTCCGCGCGCAAGCACATCACCGCCGGTGCCAAGAAGGTCATCATGTCCGCTCCCTCCAAGGACGCGACCCCGATGTTCGTCTACGGCGTTAACCACAAGGACTACAAGGGCCAGGACATCATCTCCAACGCCTCTTGCACCACCAACTGCCTCGCCCCCCTCGCGAAGGTCCTCCAGGACAGCTTCGGGATCGAGAAGGGACTCATGACCACCGTTCATGCCGCCACCGCCACCCAGAAGACCGTCGACGGCCCGTCCATGAAGGATTGGCGCGGTGGACGCGGTATCCTCGAGAACATCATCCCGAGCTCGACCGGCGCCGCGAAGGCTGTAGGAAAGGTTCTCCCCGTTCTCAACGGCAAGCTCACCGGTATGTCCTTCCGCGTTCCGACCTCCGACGTCTCCGTCGTTGACCTCACCGCGGTTCTCGCCAAGCCCGCCACCATGGACCAGATCAAGGCCGCGATGAAGAAGGCTTCCGAGGGCGAGCTCAAGGGTATCCTTGGCTACACCGAGGACGCGGTCGTTTCGACCGATTTCCGCAACGACGCACGCACCTCGATCTTCGATGCCACCGCCGGTATCTCCCTTGACGCGAACTTCGTCAAGCTGATTTCCTGGTACGACAACGAGTGGGGTTATTCCAACAAGGTTTGCGAGATGGCTCGCGTGATCGCGAAGTAATTCGCCCTTACAGACAACTCTCGTAACGAAAGCCGCCCGGTTTAATTACCGGGCGGCTTTTTTTTGCGAACGCCGAAAGAGGCTCGCGCTCGCGCCTTCCGTGCACATCATTTGCCCGCACCTTTCGTGTATGTTTTCTGCCCGCGTTTTGTCAAGACATCCGCGTTCTGCGCCGACGTCCGCGTTGCGCGGCTTTCCTCCCGGCGGGAGTCGTGGTATAGTGAATAAAATCGCGTTTCAATCACTAAACGAAACACACCAGGAGTGGCTATGGCGGACATTATCATCGGCATGATCGGGTTCGGGACCGTCGGAACGGGCGTCGCGAAGATCCTTCTCAAAGACCGCGCGATGCTCGAGCAGCGCGCCGGGTGCGCGGTCGAGCTCAGGCGCATCGTCGACCTCGACGTGACCACCGATCGCGGGGTCGCGCTCCCGAGCGGGATGCTCACCGCGAACATCAACGACATTCTCGCCGACGCGTCCATCAACACCGTCATCGAGGTCATCGGCGGGGAGAACCCCGCGCGGAAGTTCATCGAGGCCGCGCTCGAAGCCGGGAAGAACGTCGTCACCTCGAACAAAGAGGTGATCGCCAAGCACGGAAGGCGCTTTACCGAGATCGCGAAGGCGAACGACTGCACGATCCTGTACGAGGCGGCCGTCGGTGGCGGCATACCGGTCCTCCAGGCGATCAGGAACTCGCTTTCCGCGAATACCGTCGAGCGTATCTACGGTATCGTCAACGGCACCACCAACTACATTCTCTCCAAGATGACCGCCTCGGGCGCGGACTTTTCGGAAACCCTCAAGGAAGCGCAGGCGCTCGGTTACGCGGAGGCGAACCCGAAGAACGACGTGGAGGGCTACGACGCGACCTATAAGCTCGCCATCCTCGCGAGCCTCGCGTTCCGCTGCCCGGTCGACTATAACGAGATCTACCGCGAGGGGATCACGAACATCACCTCGGCGGATATCGTCGCGGCGCGCCAGTTCGGCTACGCGATAAAGATACTCGCCATGGGCATCAACCACGGCGACTCGATAGAGCTCAGGGTCCACCCCGTCATGGTCGATGCCTCGCATCCCCTCGCGACGGTGAGCGACGTCTTTAACGCGATCTACATCCGCGGCTCGAGCCTCGGCGACTCGATGCTCTACGGGCGCGGCGCGGGCGAGCTCCCAACGGCCTCCGCGGTCGTCGGCGACGTCATGAACCTCGCCTTCCGGGGAAAGGCAGGATTCGAGCGCGACACGGACTTCGCGCTCAACGAACGCAAGGTCATGTCGATCAACGACTGCGTCACGAGCTTTTTCGTGCGAAGCGTCGTCGAGGACGCCCCTGGGGTGCTCGCGAACCTCGCGAACATATTCGCGAAGAACTCGGTGAGCATCGAGAGCCTCCAGCAGATGGACGCGAAGGAGGGGAGCGCGACGATCACCATCATCACGCACCCCGTCGCCGAGGCGAAGATGCGCTCGGCGCTCCACGAGATCGAGGGCCTTTCGTGCGTGCGGAAGGTCGCGTCGGTCATCCGCGTGGGCCTCGGGGAATGCGCGGAGGCTTGATAGGTCGCGCGGTAGCCTGATCGCGCCCAGCGAGATCGAACCGGGCGCTCGGGCGTTTGCCCGCGCGCCTGAGCTTTACTTTTTTTCGCGAAAGGACGATATTCGCACTATGGTATATGACGCGTTGATCATCGGAAAGGGACCCGCCGGGATATCGGCCGCGATCTATCTCGCGCGAGCCGGATACGCCGCGCTCGCGTGCGGAAAGGACGGGGGCGCGCTCGAGCGCGCGGAGAAGATCGAGAACTACTATGGGTTTCCCCAGGCGGTATCGGGGCCGGAGCTCGTCTCGTTCGGGATAAACCAGGCAGAGCGCGTCGGCGTCGCCGTGCATACCTCGGAGATCGTCGGGATATCGATGGAAGATACCTTCGTCGTGAAGTCGACCGAGGGCGAGCTCCGCGCGCGGACGGTCCTCATCGCTACGGGGAAGTCCCGCGCCGCGCTCGCGGTTCCCGGCTTCGAGGAATTTCGGGGAAAGGGCATCAGCTTCTGCGCGACCTGCGACGGGTTCTTCTATCGGAAGAAACGGCTCGCGGTCATCGGCGCGGGGGACTACGCCGCCGCGGAACTCGCGGAGCTCCTGCCGTTCACGAACGCGATCACGCTCTTCACGAACGGCGCGGCCGTTACCTCGAGCCATTTCCCCGAGGAGGTCGCTCGTGTCGCGTCTCCCATCGCGCGCTTCGCGGGCGCGGACCGGCTTTCCGCCATCGTCACGGCGGACGGCGCCGAGCACCCCCTTGACGGCGCGTTCGTCGCGATCGGAACGGCGGGGGCGGCGGACTTCGCCGCGAAGATCGGCGTGGCCGTCGAGGGAGAGGACATCGTGGTCGACCGCGACTTCATGACGAACCTCCCGGGACTCTTCGCTGCGGGCGATTGCATCGGCGGCTTTTATCAGGTCGCCAAGGCGGTTTCGGACGGCGCACTCGCCGCGAAGGCGATGATCGCCTTTCTCAAAAAAACGAAAAAACCCAGTCAATAAAAAAAGGCTCGCGAGAGCGGCGATCCGAACCTTCAAGGCAAACGCCTTTAGGGTTTCGGTTCCGCATTCCGTTGAGCCTTTTTTCGCGGATTACGCGTTGAGCGTCGAAAGGATTCGCGCGAGAAGGGCGTCACCCTCGGGGCCGCCGAACTGGCCGAGCGCGCGGAGCGGCATCTCGAGGAACATCGCCTCGTTCATGAGATCCTCCGCCGTCCCCGGCGCCGCGCTTCCGGCGAACTTACCCCGGATAAACGCAAGCACCTCATCGGCTTCTTTCTTGAACTCTCCGTAGCGGAGGATGTCGCTCACCGTGTCGGTGCGGCTCCACGCGCGGCGCGGGAGGGGCGTTCCCCGCGCCTTGATCTCCGCGGTAAGCCTGACGTCCCGCGATGACGCGGCGGCTCTGATCTCGTACGCGCCCGGCGCTATCCGCCAGGACCCGTGGTCGGCGTCGTACCAGGAGAACGCGCGCGCGTCGAGCGTCACGGTGACGCGCGTCGACTCGCCCGGCTCGAGCGAGACCTTCGCGAAGCCCTTGAGTTCCTGTTCGGGGCGCGGTACCTCGCGCGAGCGCGGGCTCACGTAAAACTGCACGGTTTCCTTTCCCGCGACCGACCCCGCGTTCTTGACCGTCACGGAGGCCGTGACCGAGCCGCCGTCGTCGGGAGAGCCCGAGACGAGAAGGTCCGCGTACTCGAACGCCGCGTAGGAAAGCCCGTGACCGAACGGGAAGAGCACCGCTTGCTTGACCGAGTCGTAATGGCGGTACCCGACGAAAACGCCCTCGCGGTATTCCACGCGCTCGCGGCTCCCGGGGAAGTTGAGAAAGCAGGGAGTGTCCTCGAGCCTGAGGGGGAAGGACTCGGCGAGCTTGCCCGAGGGATTCGTCTTTCCCGTCAGGATGTCCGCGACGGCGAGCCCTCCGGCCTGGCCGGCGAGGTACGCCTCGAGGACGGCGGGTACCCGCGCGATCCAGGGCATCTCGACCGGCGCGCCGTTGCTGAGCACGACGACCGTCTCGGGCCTCGCCGCGGCGACGGCCTCGATGAGCGCGTCGTGGGACTTAGGCAGCCTGAGGTGCGCGCGGTCGAAGCCTTCTGACTCGTAGATGTCGGTGAGGCCCGCGCACACGACGGCGACGTCCGCCTCGCGAGCCACGCGCACTGCCTCGGCCAAGAGCGCCTCGTCGACCTCCCCCGATTCGAGGCGATAGCCCCGCGCGTACGCGAGGTCGGGATACCGTTCTTTGAGCGCGTCGAGGAGGGTAGAGAGCTTCGTCGGTTGGATATGGGAGCTTCCGCTTCCCTGATACCGCGGCCGCTCGGCGAACGCGCCGATGAGCGCGATCTTGATGCCTGAAGGAAGCGGCAGGGTCTTTCGCTCGTTCTTGAGGAGTATCGCCGATTCTCCGGCGACGCGGCGCGCGAGCTCGTGGTGCGCCGCCCGGTCGAACGCGACGGGGCTCATATCGTCCGCCGCCATCGCGCGCTCATGGAGCTCGAGGAGCCGGCAAACCGCGCGGTCGACGTCTGCTTCGGTTAATTTACCGGACTTAACCGCCTCGACGACGACGCGATCGTTGATCCCGCCGTTGCCCGGCATCTCGAGGTCTTGCCCCGCGAGGAGCCCCTCGACGCGGTCGTCGCACGCGGTCCAGTCCGTCACGAGAACGCCCTCGTAGCCCCACTCGTCGCGGAGGATATCGGTTAGGAGCTTGCGGTTTTCCGAGCAGTAGGTGCCGTTCACCTTATTGTACGCGCACATGACGGTCCAGGGCTTCGCGTCCTTGATCGCCCGCTCGAAGGCGGGAAGGTAAATCTCCCGGAGCGTGCGCTCGTCGACGATGGCGTCGACCGCCATGCGGAACTTTTCCTGATTGTTGACCGCGAAATGCTTGATGGAGGTTCCCACCCCGACCGACTGAATGCCGCGGATGTGCGCCTTCGCGATCTCGCCCGCGAGAAAGGGATCCTCGGAAAGATACTCGAAGTTGCGGCCGCATAGGGGACTCCGCTTGACGTTGACCGCCGGCCCCAAAAGGACGCGGACGCCCTCGCTGCGCGCCTCGATCCCCATCGCGCGGCCCATCTCGCCGACGAGCTCGGGGTTCCAGGTCGACGCGAGCCCTGCCCCCGTGGGGAAGCAGGTGGCGGGAACGCTTTCGAGGAGCCCGACCTTCTCGGCCGAGGTCGCCTGCTTTCGCATGCCGTGCGGCCCGTCGGTCATCATCCACGACTCGATGCCGAGCCGCGGGATCGCCTTGGTGTACCAAAAATCCTTGCCGGAAAGGAGCGACGCCTTTTCCTCGAGCGTCATCGCCGCAAGATATGCCTTTTTGTCCGCGATCCTGAATGCCATTGAACCCTCCTCAAATGCCGCCTGAGGCGGCGCTGCGCAAATAAACGCGCCGTTCCGATGAACGGTCGCGGGGAATAACCAAACTTGAGGCGCGTGCCTTTCGGCGTGCCTACTTTACGGCGTGCCTTGCTTATTCGCGAGGCCGTCGACGAGAATGCGAACGAGCTCGTCGGTCATCGTCGGGACCTCGCGGCCGTCGGTCTCGATGAGGGCGCGTCCCCTGAGCGAAACCCTCTGCTGGAGCCCGCGCACGGCGTTGAGGACCGTGACCGAGGCGAGGCGGGAGTCGATGTCCTCCCGCACGGAACCGTCCCCGATGCCCTCTTCGAGAAAGACCGCGAGAACGCTCGTCGCGTCCTCGGTGAAGATCGCGCGAAGCCGGGGGATAAAATCCTCGGGGATGCGCGCGCCCGAATAGAACGCGTCGAACTCGGCGAGGAAGCGGAGCCGCGCCTCCGATTGGGGATTAAGCCAAAAGCCCTTGAGGTAAAGCGCCGCCCGCTCGAGCGCGGTCTTTCCCTCGGCGAGGGTTTCCGCCTTTCGCGCGTCCCAATCGTCTGAAAGTTCCTTCCAGATCGCCGAAAGGACGCCGAGGGCGAGATCGAACTTATCCTCGAAATAACGGTAGAGGCTCGCCCGGCTCAGACCGACCGATTTCGCGATATCCTGCATCTGGACCTCATAGAGGCCTCGGTCGATGAACATCCGCCTCGCCTCGGTGAGGATGCGATCGCGGGTTTCGTCGACCTGATAGATCATGCGTGCTTTCATAATACACGTGTATTATAATCGGCAATCGCCAAGCCTGTCAACAAACGATATTTACACGGGAGCGGTAAATTGCTATATTTTTATAGATTAAGTAACGCAGAAGAGCGGATGCTCGCAGTACCGCGCCGTATCCGGGAGTTCCGGCCTGTCCGGTCCTTCAACGCATCATATTTTCCAGGAGGAATTATCCATGATTAAGACAGTGAAAGACGTTGACCTCAAGGGCAAGCGCATTATCATGCGCGTCGACTTTAACGTGCCGATGAAAGAGGGCGTCGTCCAGGACGACACCCGCATCATGGCGGCGCTCCCCACCATCAAATACATCCTCGAGCAGGGACCGAAGTCCCTCGTGCTCATGAGCCACCTCGGAGACCCCGACAAGGACGCGAAGAAGGCGAAGGAAAAAGCCGAGAAAGACGGAAAGGCCTTCGACCTCGACAAGTACATCAACGGCAAGCACAAGATGGCTCCCGTCGCGAAGTACCTCGAGAGCAAGCTCGGCAAGAAAGTCGAGTTCGCCGACTCCTGCTACGGCCAGAAGGCCAAGATCGACGCGCTTGGCGCCGGCTCCGTCCTCATGCTCGAGAATACCCGCTTCCACAAGGAAGAGACCGCGAAGGACGAAGCCAGCCAGGAGAAGCTCGCGAAGGAACTCGCCTCCTACGGCGACGTCTTCGTGAACGACGCCTTCGGCACCGCGCACCGCGCGCACGCCTCCACCGCGACCATCGCGAAGTTCATGAAGGTCTCCGTCGGCGGATTCCTCATGGAGAAAGAGGTGAAGTACCTCGAGCCCATGGTCACCAACCCCCCTAAACCGATGACCGCGATCATCGGCGGCGCGAAGGTCTCC
>Ga0209098_1001385_pt1 | contig 23340 bp, 35 predicted proteins | sample AD_JPNHW1_MetaG_FD_184429 | JGI IMG/M metagenome (GOLD analysis project Ga0209098, IMG submission 184429) | Active sludge microbial communities of municipal wastewater-treating anaerobic digesters from Japan - AD_JPNHW1_MetaG (SPAdes) (version 2) | ecosystem: Engineered > Bioreactor > Anaerobic...
CAGTGGTTCGTTACGAATAGAACGATATTCGGAGGGATCTATATGCATCTCTGGAGTAATGCGATTCTGCTGTTCTGGTGGAATAAAGAAATACGGGAAGAACCCCGTTACATCTACTCTTTGAGCATTCCCGTCTTGATCCCGGCCAAAGATGTGGATAATTGGCGAGTCGGGGCGATTAGAATATTCTATTTGGCTGATGGTCAAAGTTGGCAATCAATACCCATCCGGCACATACAACGAATCATTTATCGCAGCATCTAATGCTTCACTCACAACGCTGCTATCCTTCTTCCGAAGATTAAATTGAAGTCTCAATAAAACCTTCATAGCCTCGCAGTTTTTACAATCGTGATTTTCTTTCATTCCACCCACTCCGCAACAGCACCATCACAGTAAGATTTCCCGTGACTCGGGTTGTAATAGATATGCCTTCCTTCAATATAAAAGTGTCCCTCTCCCATTGCTGGTAAGACGAAACTGCTTCCTTCTTCAACAAAGTCTTGTGATTTCCCGAATAGGTATTCTTCCAACCCTACGAATCTTCCTTTGCCCCAAGGTGTTGGTTGCCACATATAAAAATTAACCCCTCATCCTCTCCATCGTCCTATAATACTCCCTCAAGCAATTCCCACAATACTGGCAACCACTCTTCCCCCTTTCTCCTTCGCGCCCACATGAATAGACCAAGTAATTATCCTGATACCTATCCATCACGCGTCTCCACCCACTCGATGAAATAGCGAAGTATTCATTCATCGTCCGTTTCCTGTGGATATAATCTTCATCACTCATCTGTGGTTGTCGTTTCTCATAAGCCATAAACGTAAGAATTGCGGAAATGTTATTGTCAGTATAATACTTAACAACTTCGTCCACGAGACCCAGATTCCATGTATTCGTGCGAACTCTTACCATCATTAAGTTTTCTGGAATCTCCACTTTGTGCCAACGAACATCCGTCATGTTTCCCGGATTCACTGTGAGCACAACGGGGTCTCCAAATCCAGCAAGATCTTTAGGAATCGCCGTGTTATAAAAAACATCCGAATATCCACGGACGCTCTCCATCACAATCCTGCGGTCAACATTACTATCGTTCCCGTCATTAACACGCACGATCCTATCATATGAATCTTCAATGCTTGGCATATTCGGGAGATTCTTTTCAAGTGGTTCCAGATACGATCGTCCACTCTGAAAGAAGCAATCAGGGCAGTTGTTGGGGCAACGACCGGTTTGTGGGATACAGGAAATTATGCCCGAACCTGTGAGCTTGGGATTAAATTTATATACCATTTAAACCCACTTCCCCTCATTTACTCTTACATACATTCTTCCGTAATACTTCGGAATCTCTGCTGGCAATTGTGCAAGAATAGATTCCATCCTCTGCTTTAATACAGCGCGCGCATTAACCACACGCAGTTCAATCGCCTTCTTATTTTGTTCTTCGTTCCCGTATTTGTTTTTGGCTGCTACCACATTCGCCTCAAATTCGAACTTCCCTACAAAGTCGTCGGATACAGGTATAAGAATCGAAAACCTCTTTGGAATATTCGTCTGTGTGGATTCTTCGATTGTGGTCTTCACTACGTCCTCCCCAAGACTAATATTTTCAGACTGTTCTTTTCTCTCTACAACTTTCATATTTTTGATTGCGTCGATTACTTCTTTAGGAGCATCTACCATTTCCACAGTCTTTAGAAACTTTAAAAGATTCTGTTTTGTGAACTGTACCGGTGAAAACTCCCCCTCCCAAATTCTCTGCATAGAATCTCTATCACGTTTCTCTTCTCGTTCTAAAAACATAGAAGCGGCGGAAGTTAATTCTGGCTTGTATCTTGCAACAACAAATCGATTCTGGTTAACCAACGTTATACCATTCTCGTTCCACATGACACCTGCAATACTTTTCTGTGAATTCTTCGCCATCTGTATGAAATCCGAATCTCTTCCTACAGAAATTACAGTAACGGGAACCGCTTGCTGCGGGAGATCTTTTGGGATTCCCATAAGATCTGAAACGGAGATTCTGTCTAAAGAAAGGTTGGATGGGTCCATTTATTTCTCCTTCTCCACCTTCCCAAACACCAGCAGCCCCCAAATAAGAACCACAGAGAACAGCAAGATCACAATACCGAACACTCCTTCTTTCCCGATCATAAGTTTAGTTCCAAGACCCACAAGAATAGCCGCCACAAACACACAGAGCGTCATTAATTTGGCGAACGCCTCTGGGTTGGTTCTTACTACAAAGAACGCTGCTACAACCCCTACACACATCAATGCGACTAATAGTGCCTGCGCCGGTGCACTATCAAGTAAGAAACTTACTCCGAAACCAACAAGGATTCCTGATACGAAAAGTAAAAGTGTGAAGAATCTGACGATATTTGTTAAAAGATTTTTGTCCATTTTAATCACTTCTTCGCTTCATCCATAGCAGCATTAATCGTTGCGTCATCGTCATTCTCAATGATATCCGGAGCATCCGCGCGCAGAATATCGATCGTCATATCAGCAACATTCTTTCCTGCTGCTTTACAATAGAACTTGATCATCTTCGCAATTTCTGAAACGCGCGCGTTTTTGACAACAGAATCTACCACTGCTGGTGGAACAACCGTTGGAGATGAACCACCCGATCCAAGCGCGCTTGCCGGAGCGACCGGTGTCTCTACTGGTGCCACTTTAGGAGTGCGTGGTTTACGCGCGGGTTTTGCTACTGGAACAATATCTGAAGGAGGAACTGCAACTTCGGGCTTCTTATCTTCCATGAGTGGAGCTTTAACAACCTCCACATTAACCTTATCCACAGGCTTGCTCTCATCCTTCACAAACGCCACGCTTACTTCTAATACCCCTCCGACATTAGTGAACTGGTATTCATTCAGTTTAACCGCATGACCCACAGAGGGAATTGAAAAATTCGCTACATTCTCACCATTGATGGTGATTCCAATTACGTCTTCGTTCGCCATTGTAATACACATTTGTTTTTAAAGATTATAAACTTTGTTAAGAAAACTTTATTAACAAAGAAGAACAAACATATATCTCCATGGGAACGAATACAGAAATCCCCCACCTTGAAAAAGTTGGGATTAACAAGAGCCGCCTTTTTACTTTCATTGAAATTGCGAGAAACCCCGATGGAATCTCTGTTGGTGTTCTTGCTGAAAACGTTGGAGAAACCCTTCAGGCGACACAGTATACTATTGGTGTATTGCAGAAAGCGAATCTAATCAGAACCGAGTATCTTAAAAAGGACACGCGCGGTCGTTTGTTCTGTTATGCCACTCCTTATGGTATCGACACTGTGAACGAAGAAATGAAAAGTTTATGCGCGCTCTTCTCGCAGATCAGGAAAGAAATGGTGGTTGGAAGCGTGGGGGTAGAAAATGACCAAACGTGAACTTTTATTCGGTGGATACACCTTCGAACAAGAAATGGAGTGGAAGAAATTGAGAGAGGAACTGACACAAAAAAATAAAGGTGATTACGATAACTGACTGTAAAGAGATTCCGATTCTGAAAGCGCATTTACCAGATATTGATAAATTATATCTTTATCCCCTGTGTGATATCCATTATGGAGATTCCGGTTCTTTCGATCAGAAAAAATTCGAAGGATACTTAAAAATTATCGCTGACAAGAAAGAAGCATATTGCATCTTTAACGGGGACTTGATCAACTGTGGTTTACCCGGAGGTGTAGGAGGAGAAGATTTTTGGAAACAAGAACCATTAACTCCACAAGACCAAAATGACGAACTTGTAAAGATCGTTCAAGAGTATAATATCGAAAATAAAATTCTTGCGATTGTTGGTGGTTCGAATCATCCCGGACGCGCTATGAAGGCGATTGGGCACAATTATGATCGACAATTCGCCAAGGATCTTGGACTAGAAGATAAGTATGTAGAACCTCTCTGTATGTTATACACAGGTGTTGGAAGTTTGAAGAAATCCACAAAGACCCACCACAAGGGGGCATCTACTTGGTACACAACGATTATAACCCATGGTTGGGCCGGTGGGAGACAGGCGGGTGGATGTATAAACTCTACACGAGATCTTGGAGCAATCTACGCTGCAGATTGTTATATTACTTCCCACAGGCATCTTGATGTTGGTTCAAAGGATGAATTTTATGTTCCGGACTATCCAAATAAAACTATCAATAAAATGAAGAGGGTATTCGTTGGAGCCGGAACATTTATGAAATATGCTCCTTACGCAGTCAAGAAAGGGCTGAGACCAAATGGCACCGGAACTCCACGCATACGGTATTCTGGAAACGGATATAAGGATATTCATGTGAGCATATGAGCATTTACTATTTCGAAATCGAAGAAACAAAAACCGGCTGGCTCCGAGTTGAAGCCGAAAGTCTGGATGAAGCGAGAGATGAAGTATTAGAAGGCGGATTCGATGATTGCATTGAATCTGAAGAACACAAGGAAGTAACGATTCTCTGTGGGGGAGAGGAGGAAGAGTGATTTCTAAACGCCTAAACTGGCGAAACAAATTTTTAGATCCCAATTATAAACTTACAGCCACAGAAAAAATAATTGGGTGGGGTTCTTTCTTTGGATTCGGGATTTTGTTTTCATACATACTATTTTAAATAGTTTAACATCCTCTTTTATTTATGGTAACATATGGAGAATTTATTAAAACCAAAGAAGCACAAGCAGAGGCGGATTCCAAAATAAGAAGACATCTAAATAATCAAATTAAAGATGGATATAAACTAATTAAATCCAAGAAAGGAACAAAAGGAACTCTCGACTACGGAATGATCGTTTTAATGATGTCTCACGAATCAAGTTTAAAAGATCTCATTCCAAAATCAAAACCGTACATCTTTGTAATGCGATGGAATCTGGGTAGAGCACGCACTTCCTTTGAACACAAATTATACAAACAACGACCTGCCGCCGAAAAACAATATAAGCGTTGGGTTTCTATGATGGATTGAATACCAACAAAAATATAACTCTTTTTTCAACAAACCGATTCTTTTATATAGAAACACGTCGTATTATAATACGCATACGCGGGGTTTGATAATGGACGAAAATCATATAATCTTCTCTGGATCTAGAGGCTGTGGAAAATCAGAACGCGCTCGTAAATTAATGGGGCTGTCTCCACAGCAGTATCAAGAAGAATGTGAAAAATTTAACACGATCGTTTCTACACAAATGGAACAGCGATTGCAACAAGAAAAATTATTTAAAACGATTATGATGAGTTATTACGAGGAGTTGGATGGATATTGATTATTAATGGCGACGCATTAACGATAACAAAAAGAATCGAGGATAATACTGTAGATCTTATTGTAACTTCTCCTCCTTACTATTCTCCCAATGAGGGTCTGAGAGAATATAAACCAGACTGCATTATGGAATGGCCCGATGGATGGGTTGGCATGTTAGGCAATGAACCTTCCCCACAGCAATACATTTCCCACTCGCTTCTTATCTACAAAGAGATCTTCCGAATTCTAAAACCACACGGGTCTCTCTTAATTAATATCGGAGACACGCGCGCTGGTTCGGGTCGTGGCCCTTCTGGGAAGAATGCGATTATCAAAAATCAAGAAGAGAGACAAGGATTTGTTGGGAAACACCAAAAAATTCCAGAAGGCTTTAAGAGAAAAGACATGTTTGGCGTTCCTTTTAGAATGGGTATCGCTCTGCAGGAAATGGGTTTTACTTGGAGAGATTGCTTTCCTTGGTTAAAAAGAAACGGTGCCGTCGGTTCATATACAGATCGCCCAGTATCAAGTATAGAATGGATTCTGGTTCTTCAAAAAACTGATCGTAATTACTATGATCATATCGGTGTTATGCAAAAAGCATCCGAATCTTATAATAATGATAAGAGGCCGCGCGGGGTACTTCGTCAACGTGTCAATAAAAACACGCGATATGATAGAAATGAAAGCCAATACAAAAAGCAAGATATCACTGGAAACCCAACATACACGGGATTTAATGCGCGCTATAAAGATAACGGAACGTGTGACAAACGCTTCTTGAAAAGTTCCGATTTCTTCTTCAAAACATGGCAGGGGCTTTGGTGCGATGAAGAAGGACAACCACTTGCGCTTATAGTTAATCCCAAAAACTCGCATCAGTATAAGCACACGGCCTCTTTTCCGGTTCTTCTTCCACAGACGCTTATTGAAGCGTATACAAGCCCAAATGTATGCTCCAATTGTGGAAAACCAAAGATAAGAATTGCTCACAAAGAATATACTGAAGATGGAAATAACTATCAGATTATAACAGATGGGTGGGAACCTACATGCAAATGCGATACTGGATTTGGGAAGGCAATTGTGATGGACCCATTTAACGGAGTGGCTTCTACTGGAATGGCGTGTAAAAACACGGGGCGAACGTATATTGGAATAGAAATAAGTAAAGAGTATTCAGAGTGGAGTGAGGAGAGGATGAGGAATGACAACCATTGAATATTTTGGAGTATTGTTAGGAATAACAACAATATTATTCTTTGGGAGGATTGATACACCAATACGAGAACAGGGGTCTACAATGAAGGGAATAGCCATTTCTGATGATGTTTGGATAGGAGCAGGGTGTAGAATTTTGGATGGTGTGGAAATAGGCAAAGGATCAATAATCGGGGCTGGCACCGTATTAACAAAAAGCGTTCCCGAATACAGTATAGTCGTCGGGATTCCCGGTAAAGTTATAAAAAGAAGAAAAAATTAATAGGTGTCTTCTAAAGGACATTCTTCTGGAATGGGTCTCGTTTCAAAATCATCCCAAATCATGTCATCTAGACCTGCAGTGTAAACTTTTTGGTCGAGTTTCGAACACCAGACATTTTCGAAATCTTCGTAATTGTGGTAAAAATGTGGACACGTGGAGTTACAAAACTTAATTTTGTAAACCACGAGTTTAGTCATAAAAAATAGTTTTACGCCTTTTTGGGCGAGTTCTTCATTGGAGTCCTGCCAACCTTGTTGTCAGATCCAAGATAGTAGAGGTAGCCCGGCTCCTTTTTAATCTGCTCGGTTCCTGCCTTTTTCTGGGCTCCCGTTTTATTCGACTTCGCTGGGATGGCCCAAACGTATCCATCGGCCTTGACACAATACAGATAACCCTTCTCGCGCGTAATAACCTCGCGCCCTACAGTTTCTCCCATTTTTCAAATCCTCCGAGATAGTCTCGGTTAACAAATATAATACGCACGTAAAGTATAAATACTATCCTATCGTGTCAGGCGTCAGAGTTGTGCATTATATCGTGAAAACACATAATTATATAGTTTTCAACGTCTATTTCAATCTTCTTGTCTTCGCAACCAGTCTTGATCATGATGGCGCGCGCATAATGTTTAACGATTTGTTCACTTGTTGGCAAGCCTCAATCCTCCAACGCGAGTATAGACTTCCACTCAGGGACATCAATAAGTTCGGACCCGGCCCATCCTTTACTCACAGCCTCTTCTATTTCTTTTTTAAACATATCCCTTCTACTCTGTGGCATATGACCCCAATTCGCTTTCAGAATATCACAAATCGCTCCCACAACGTATGTCTGTCTCCCAAGCGCATAACGAAATGCGCAGAATAACAAGATGTCTTGGTTTACATCGTCGAAGTCGATTTTAATCTGTTCCCCCTTGTATACAAGATTGTTAACAGTTTTGTTAACCTTTGTGTGTTTTGAGGGGATTTTCTTTGGGGTCATACCCACACAAACTCCTTGCATTCTTCGCAGCAACACCCAATCTTGTGCCACTTCCTGCTTTTACCAGCAGTCTTTTTATACCTATATACAGCAACCATAACTTTGTCGCAGGATGGGCGGCGGGGAAAGATGGATTGTTTCTTTTTAGTGTCTTCGGTCATTTATGCACCTTCTCCCAACACTCTCTGCAGCACTCATGCTCTGGTGGATCTTCTACGATATCCCAGTAGTGCCCCTTTACCTCTTTCCTACAAGCGGTATAGAGATAATGTGTCATCTGGCTATTCATCTCATGTGTATCAATGTGATACAACCCCGGCACCGCATCTTTCCACGGTGCGCTTTTACGCATCCATTTCATTCTTCAATCTCTCCTTTAATCTTCACGTTACCACAATCCTTACAACATCGTCACTATCAAATTCCATCTTAAATGGTTCGTCCGGTGTTGCTCCCGCCATTATACCCGGTTTGTTCTTTCTCCACACTGATACAACGCACTTCTTATGAATTTCTATAGTAGTCATTCTAAAACCACACTCCTCTTCTCCGAAACTGGTACACACACGGTCTTTCCGTCGAAATAATAATACGATGTTCTCTTATGACCAGACTTTTTAATTTTTATACTCACTCCCTCCGTGTATCTTAATATTCTCGTAACAGAGAGATGAAATATTCCTGTTGCATCTTCAACATCATCGGCAGTAAATTTCTCTCTTCCAGCCTTCTTCATAATCTGAAGGCACCTCTCGATTTTACCGTGCTTCGATTGGTGGTTGTCTTTTCCGGGAAGATGTGGTAGGTGGCATTCCATACAAGTATATAGAACGCGAATGTATATATAACTATCTCATCTGCACGAAATTTTCAAAAAATGTTGATTTTTAATTATTTATAGTGCACGATTTTATCTACTTTTGTGCATTATGAAATTATTGGTGCTCTCTTTCTTTTAAAAAATTCATCACTTGCCGAGAGGCATCGGTAGCTCCTTTTCCAACGATAACGGAATGCCCGATCAATTTTAAATATTTTATTATCTTCTCTTGTTCGTCAGAAAGTTTCCCGCCTTTCGTCCTTTTCATTTCAACCCACAAATTATATTTTGGACAGAATAAATCTGGTACGCCGGGAGTAAGTCCTTCGGCTTTCAGTCTCTTTGCCACACTGATCGCACGCTTTCCACCATTGGGAATAGAAATTAATAAAACTGATGGGAAACGCAATTTCCACCATTCGTAGAAGCCCACTTGTTCTTGGTGTTCTGTGGGAGGTTTAAGTTTCATTCTCCCCCATCGTCAATTTTCTGCTGTGTGGATTGGTCCTTTTTGAAAACAAATCCCAATATGCGCGGGAACCTGCCTTCCATTCTGACTTGGATTTTATCTACTTGCTTCCAATTAAAGTATTCTTTAAGCGCGCCTTCTACATCCGATGCGCTTCCCCCAAATTGTTTCACGATCGCTCTTGATTTCTCCACAGCATACGGAGAATCGCTGTTCAACGCGAGCCACATAGGATACTCCCTTTCCATAGAATCGTAGAATGCAACTTTCACGCTGTCGGGCTTTCCGGACTTTTTGTGTCGGCTTATCCACGTATCCTTTACGTCTACGATGAACGGTTTTTGCTGATCGCTAAGCACAGCTCCATCGAATGCTTCCGTCCCATGCCGAGCCGTTGCTTCTGGCGTTGGGTACTGATACCCACACCCGGGGCAGACAAGTATGCGCGCATGAAATATGCAATGGCATTTGGGACACCCCTTCTGTGGTACAGGTTTTTTTTCGCATCGGAATATATCTTTGGTTTTCACTACATCAATTGTATCAATGGGGCCGTGATCCATACACGAACGCCCAAAATCAAGTAAAAGCGACTCCGTTTTTCCCGGGGAAATCCTCATCGACCGGCCCACCATTTGGATGTAGCGCCCACGCGATTTCGTCGAGGTTAGGAGTACTACGAGGTCAATTTGTGCAACATCCAGTCCCTTATTATATATTCCTACATTTATCAAACATCTTAAATTTCCTTTTCTATATCTATCTATAATACCATCTCGCTCTTCTGACGGAGTGTCACCAGTAACAATTGCACAATCGATTTTATATTTTTCTAGTTCTGCTTTGACATGCTCCGAGTGTGCTATACTCGAAGTGAATATCAACCACGCTTTTCTGTCAGCTCCAAGTTCCACAATTTCTTTAACAGCTAAACGTACTAACTCTTCCGAATCTGCAGCATGGGCAAGTTCCCTTGGGTCCCACTCCCCGTTTTTAATATGGACGCCTTCAAGATTAATTTTCGCCAGCCCGCCTTTGCTGATAACTTTTGTCAAATATCCGTCAGCAATTAATTGGCGCATATCGCAAACGTACGCGATTCCATCAAATAATGCCCCCTCTCCTTCATGCAACATTCCCTCCGAAAGTCTAAAAGGCGTTGCAGTTAGACCTACGACGACAAAATTTGGTGATGATAATTTCAATTGAGCAAACAGGGTTTGAAATCTTGTTGTCGATTTAGGAGACACAAGATGGGCCTCGTCAATAAACACAACGTCAACGTGGCCAAAGTCATAAGCTTTGTTGTACATACTTTGTATACTGCATAAGATCACGCGCGCATTAGTAGATTTTTCTCCGATGCCAGCGCTGTATACTCCTATACTACAATTCGGATAGTGGTTTAAAATGGCCTTCTTGTCCTGCAAAATTAATTCTTTTGTGTCGGTAATGATAAGTATCTTTATATCTGGCCACCCAGTGCAAAGTTGACGAACGGTTTCAGCCAAAATTATTGACTTCCCGCTTCCGGTTGGAGCGACGATCAAGCAATTGCGTCCCATTTGCTTGTCCCAGTAACGGAATATCGATTCAACCGCTTCCGTTTGATATGGTCTAAGTATTGCCATTATCTATTCCCCCATATAGCATGATAAAATTTATGTGAAGATTTCAACATCGTCACCCCATTATTTATATTCCACCCTCCTCAAACTCGAATGCGAAGCACACCCGCGTGGGCCAATTGTAATGCCCTTCTCGTGTGGGCAATCATCTGTTCCTTCATACTCACAGGTTTCGCATCTGTATTTGGAAACAGTGCCCGGTTTCATAATTTCTGAGAGTCTTGTTTTGTAGTCAGATGTCATTTTTTATTAACCACTTCCACAAAATGATGCTCGTGATCTTCAGACCCATGACAATACTCACAACTTGGATCGTGGAGAAGTTCCATCATTTTGAAACTCTCCGATGTTAAGTCGCATCCAGTGCATTTTAGCATAATAACAGTATATAGAACGCGAATGTATTTAATGGTTACGTTTAATTTTATTAATCTCCTTCTCCATATCCACGCTTGAAACAAATCCCGGCCCATTAACTATTCCGCCAGAATAAGTTATAGTTCCTGCTTCCGGATCACTATCTATTACTTCTAACGGAACTAACTGTGGAATAAAAATATGCCCCTCGCACCCAGCTTTCTGTTTCGACTCCCCCAACACTTCCCCGTTTCGGCCACAGGTCCACGTTCCGTTTGATTCTGGGGTTACGAAGGCGCAGGTGCGACACGATACTAATGGGAGTTCTCCATTGTGGCAGCACCCAATATGTTCGCAATATCGGCACTGGAAATTATTTGGATCATCGCTTATTCTTTCAAGAGGAACTTCACTAAAGACAATGCGCTTGGCTTTTGCTACAAGTCTTTCAGCGAATTCTTTATCCAGATACACACGCTCCCCATATAGGCGATCATCGTCTTTGCAGCACGATATAAAATAAGCGCGTTCCAATTTAGCCCATCGCATGTAAATTTGAACCTGAGCATAGTATTCTGGCTTCTGTTTTTCAAGGCAGTTCTTTACAAGGAGATCAAATTGTTTTTTAGATGCGCTTTTACATTCTAAAATATGCCACGTCTTGGGAGCCTCCTCGAAACCTTTGGCGATTCCATCAACGGAACCAGAAAACATAGGACACGATTCTTCTTTAAAGTTGATCTGTTGCCCAGACGATGGGTCTCGGGAATATACCACGATTCCCAAAGCGCGCAAATTTGAAATAATCCGATCTTCTTCTCTAAAACCAGTCTCGAATAAGCGAAGCATCCTTGCTTCGAAACTAGGGTCGGAACTCCAGCGTAGTCCGTACCAGAGGGCGCGAGAACAGGGTTTTCCGATCTGGCTCGCTCCGAGGTGGGGGCGGCGAAAATCTGAAGCCTTCTCGCGATACATCTTGTAGATTGCTTCGATTGTTGGTAGGTGGGTTATTGGTAACAGGGCCATTTTTAGTTTTCTCCCGAATAACACTTTCCACCATATTTATTTATAATCAATTCTGCAAAAAATTTTCTATATTTCGTCTGTTCGTATGGTGCATCTTCAGATTTATTATTTTGTCTCCCGTGGCAAGAATTGCACAATGGGACCATCATTCTTATATACATTATTTCTTCGTCTGTAAATTTTTCTTCTCCAAACTTAGAAATGTTCTTCGGAAGACGTTTTCTTATACTATCCATCTCTTCTATTCTTGATTCACAACATGCCATTTTTTCTGTGAATACGTGATGAACATTCATAGCACCACGATTTTCTTCTGGTGTCTTTCCACATAAAACACAGACGTTTTTAAAAACGCCTCTCACATCTTCTTTTAATTTTTTATTAAATTTCGGGCAATATGGAAGGTATGATATTCCCCCTTTCCAATTCGAAGCTAATGGACCAACCTTCCCAGTGTGTGCAATAGATAATTTTTTAATTTGGTCTCCCGACATCTTTTTCCCATAATTTGGATTCCCCTCTCCAGAATTTCTATCACTTTGTTTTTTTCTTTCGTTTGGATCTTCATACCGCTTCCTTGTTGCGATTCCAACTTCTTTTCTTTTTTCTGGATGGGTTTCATAAAATCTAGAAACTCCAATCCCGATCGATATTTTTTGGTGCTCGGGCATTATATATCCAATATGCGATTCACTCAATTGTTTTCTAACAATTGGATCTTCACATCGTATTTTGTTTCTTTTTTTATTATTTTCTCTATATTCCGGGTCTTCAAACTTTTTCTTCATCGATATACTTAATTTTTTATGATTTTCCGGATCTTCAAAATATTTTTTTGTCGCTTCACTTTGTCGTTTCAAATATGCTTCTATTTTTGAAGGATCTTTTGGCATCATTCTTTCTTTACTCCACGCACTCGTTCTTTGTTCCAAAGTGGAGAATGGCATTTCGGACATTCGATGGGTTCTTTATCACTTCTTGGATACCATGTATGAAAACAGCGATTGCATTCTTTTAATGTTATTATCATATAAAATAGTATGCTTTAATAGTATAAAAACATTTGTGTTAAAAAAGAAATGAAAATTATTTTTCCCAAGGTTTCTTGGGCTTCTTCGCAACGGGGGAGGCTCCCTTTGCAACAGGTGTGTCAGATACAACATCTGTGAGTTCCTTCCCATCGGTGCGGGAAAAACCTTTTATAGAATTGCTTTCCTCATACCCATCTTTTGCGGGCCTGATTCCTACGGAAATCACAAGCGGCTTGTTGTGAAGTTCTGCAGAGTCTTTCGGGTGAAGCACTCCCACACAGCGACAGATAGCGCTAAGCTGCCTCTGCGCGATATCCACCGTTGTGGTATTTGTATTCACAAGATTCAACTGGTGAAAAATGCGACGATCCTTATATTCTCCGTCAATCACAGTAAATTCTAGATGGAGATACTTGCCCGGCTCCTTGTTCGGCTTCGGCTTGGTGTCTTTCATTTCACTGTTCGTAATCATCGCCAAATAATCGTCGATTGGCAATGGGGTAAATTTTCCTGCGGGACTGATCTCTTCAGCATTAAATCCTTCAAGTTCTGTTGACATGTTTTAGTTCTCCTTTTCATTTTTTGTTTGTTCGGCCTTCTGTACATCTTCTGGTAAGAGTTTTTCCATGGCATCCCATTCGAGGGGGATAACTTCTGGCATCCTATACCGGTTCTTCGCAACAATGCTTGCCGTTGGCGAAATATACATCACGTGCTCACCAGTAGAAATCGCACGATTACGAGTCTTGTCGAATCCGCTCTTCTCTGTTGTGAGCAATGTCCTAAGCGCGCAGAATCCAATGATATCCGGATACTCTTCCATTTTTGCACTAATTTTTTTATGCAATTTGAAAGTGTTCCGATCGTAAGCTGGGTGAATCGGATCTTCGATTTTGACAACCGCGCTGTGGGCAATGAGCACGATATACATATCCTTCCTGTCGCGGAGACATGTGAGAGCATCGATGAAATCGCCCCATTCGGTCATTGTCTCAACATAGCCGCGCCCATAACCAATATCTTCGATCGAGTTGATTTTAAGACGCTCACATGTTTTCTTCCACACAAGATTTTCCAACCAATCGAGTGAGTCAACAACAAGTGTCTTGAAATCATGATCGTCGTTGATAAGAGTTGCCAATGCTCCCATCACGTCGTCGTATGTTTTCGCAAGCGGGAAGTGTGGAACAGTAATGTCCCCAAGACCATCTTCAGTTATAATGAAAACTGGGTTTGGAGCAGACGCGCCGAAGGTGGTCTTTCCGATTCCACTTGGTCCGTATACAACAATGCGTGGTTTTTTTGGAGAGCATTTAGAAATAGATTTTAAATCAATCATTCGTTCTCCTTTTCGTTTGTTCGTTTGTTTTGTGCTTTGGGGAAACTTTACGATAGAACCCTTCTCGCACAATCATATACGCGTGGAAAGTATTTATAACTATGCAATCCGACGGTGTTCTTTCATGTGATTCTCTTTTGATAAAACCTTTAGGCAAGAATTTTTATTATGAAAGTCTATCCACAATTTTTCAAGATCTTTATCTACAAAATAAACTTCAATTTCTTTTTCACTATGCCCACCAAATTCAATTTTGTTTATATCTATTTTGCATTCATTTATAAATTTTTGAACTAAATCTTCAAATGATATTCTATCATGATGAACATCTCCATATAAGTTATTCTCGCGCTTTAATTTCTTTTTGTCTTCAACTATTGCAGTTCTACACGCTTTTCTAAAATCTTTTTCATTCGTTGTAGGATCTTCTAAATGTTTATATATTCCAAAATCTGTTTTGGTGCCATCCATTCTTTCTACCCATGCTGTTTTGCCACCATATTTATTTCCATTAATGATTATTTTCTTAACACCACATCCTATTTTTTCCATTCCTTTATCACTTCTCATTTTCAAGCCAGATATGAAAAATTCTCTATCTTCATCGGAGACGACATCTCCTATAGAATACTTATTAAAAATCTTCTTAGTGAATTTTTTCGCTTCGGACAAAGTTTTAAATTCAAGAGATCCTATTTTTATCATGTTCTCAAAGATTGATCAATATACTATTTATACTTTTTGATATAACAATAATCACTTTCACAAATATTTAAATACTATTAAATCAAATAATACTTCATGCTGACATTGGAACAAATAATAATAACGCTCGGAGATAGAAATTGGAAAAGGGTGTCTGAAGGGTCGGGGGTGAATTATCAAACCGTCTGGAAGATAGCGCGCGGCAATGCGGGAAATGTATCATACGAGACGGTTAAAAAATTATCAGACTACCTTGAAAAGAAACCGTGCGAGTGATTGTTTTGGAACATTCATTATTCGTACCAAAGATTCTGGAAAACAGATGCCGTCTCATCAAACTAAAACAAAATTCGAAAGTTCCGGAACAGCCGATATGGAGTATAGAAAATAGTTTTCTACCATCAGATACAGAAATTATAGATCATGTGGCATCCGGAAAAAACTATGGGTTGATTCCAATAAATAACACAATCGTGATTGATTGTGATTCAGAAAAATTATATTCTGTGATACCAGCAGAATGGAAAAAGACACTCACGGTTATAACTGGGAGAAGTGAAACGATTGGAAGGCATCTCATCTTTGATTGTAGTGACTCCCCCAATGAGAAAGCAACAATAAACGATCCGGATTTGCCTTCTATACAACTTGGTGATATCAGGGGAAGCGGTTCGAAATTTTATACGGTTGGATCTGGAAGTGTTCATCCAGACACCGGACGCAAATATAAATATAAAGATCCAGAAGCACCGCTCGTTTCAGTGTATTGGGAAGATGTAAAATCTAAAATACTTGATAAGTTTCAAATAAAAATAAAAGAATCGATACCCAAAAAAACAAACGATGTGGCAAAGAACCCATTAACAGATAAACTCAATTTAAGAATAGAAAATTTTGCAATGCCAGTCGGAAATATAAAAAAACATGCTAGTGGAGATATTCAAGGTACACACCCGATCCACGGATCTACCACCAAGATGAATTTCGCTATAAACCCAAATAAAAATGTATGGCATTGTTATAGACACGACGTTGGCGGAGACCCGATATCGTGGATAGCATATGCCCACTGTAATATCCCAGAGGAAGATTGTAATAAACTATCGGACGATCAATTTAAAGAAGTGGTGGAATGGCTGCGTGGTAATGGGTTTGAAAAAGAATTAAATGATTTAGACGAAAAATATATGCCAGAATTGAAAATAGAGAAGATCGATGAAAAATCTATAGAAAGTATAACTGGTCAAAAGCCAAAGAAAAAAGAATTCATTCATAAAAAAACAGAATCTCACGATTCCCAAAAGGTTGGAAATATTATAAAAATGGAAGTGGATGCTGCGAAAGAAAGATGCAGACTTCCGGAGTTCCCAGAAATGGACGATGGTTTATTTAAAACATATATAGAACTTGGGAAACGCGTTTCATATTCTTTACACGAATTTCATTTTGCGTCTCTACTATCAATAGTATCCATGGCAATTAAGAGGAGGGTTCTCATACAAGTCGGTATGACAAAAGTCTACACAAATGTATTTGCCATGGTTGTCGGTCATACAACAATTAGCGGGAAATCGGTTGCGTGCAATATGGCGATCGATTCGTTTTCTCCAGCTATTATTTATGAAGAGCCTGTGGACAAACTCCGATCGACCAATCTTCTACGTGGAACAATTAGCGAACCGGCTTTGATACAAGGACTTGACGAAACATATAATTCTCTGTGGTATTATGACGACTGCGCTGGTTTTTTCGAAGATGCATCCAATTGGAATGCTCATGTGTTAGGAACACTGTGTTCACTATATGATTGCACTGCTATTGAAAGAACGCTATCCAAGCGTGGAAAGGGGGGAGAAAAATATAAATGGGAGTGTCCCACACCGTTCATGTCAATTTTATTCAACACAACCAACAAAGATGTAGAAAACGTGGCAACCGCGCGATTGTTTTCATCTGGGTTTTTTCCACGACTCATGTGGTTTTACGGACAGGGTGGCACCCCACGCAAGAACGAAAATGTATCGGAAAGCGACAAAAAAATAAAAAACGAAATATTGAAAGATATTATAAATTTGAGATTGTTGTTACAAAGCACTCCAGACGACGGCATAGTATTTAGAGTATGTGACGAAATAGAAGATTGGAAACTAAATTCTACGTTGAATAAACTTGGTTCCGAAGACGAATCATATAGAACTGCAATTTCGAGGGGGTTTATACACGCATATAAAATTGCAGTGATACTTACGATGGTTGACAAAGAATTTCAGAAAAATATACCAGAAGTTATTAACTACAACCCAGATAAATTTGTTCCATTGTATGTTAACATTCCGCATAAACATGCAATGATGGCTATAAAGATAGTAGATGAATATTTGATACCACGTATGATGTATGTCTACGATCTTTGCAATAATTCAGATATGAAGAACCACCAAGTTATCGTAAGAAAGGCGATCGTTGGTTTCGGGGGTTCTACTGAAAGAACCAAACTATTAAAGAAGACGCATTTGAACAGCAAGGATCTGAATACAGCATTGAACACAATGGTGGAGTCCGGGGAAATCAAAATGTATGAAGACACAAAACCCGGAAGCGACAAACCAACAACTTTTGTAATATTAATTTAACTATTTTAGAAAGTTTAATAAATAGTATTGATAGAAAGTTCACAAAGTTCACAAAGTTCACAAAGTTCACATATATCACGAACCCCCCAAACCCTATTTTATACCTCTATCTACGTCTATTAATACATAGGGTGTGAGAACTTTGTGAATTTTGTGAACTATGTGAGCTATGTTAACTTTGTGCATTTTGTGGCTACTAGAAGAAAAACGACAACTGAATTTTAATACGCATACTCGTTCCAAGCGAATTGGTGGTTATACATTGTTATACAAACGCGAACGATTTCCACTGGAACCTTCATAAATCACTTGCAGTACGATCAATAAGTTTGGTGGACAAGTATCAAGAAACACGAAGATCTTAAAAATTCTGCGCGGGTAACGCACCAAGAAACCACAACCAGAGTGGATGTTGAGCGGGAAAGTTTATTAGGTATTGGCGCATATACTTTAGTATGACATTAAGTGGCGAAGGATTTCCAAAAGTGTGCGGAAGATGTGAGAATTCATATTGGGAAGAATCGTATAGTGGAGAAGACGCATACTGTGGAAAATACGAAAAGTTCTGTGATAGTGCTATACGCGAGTGCGAGTTGATTTGTTTGAGGTGTTGTAGAGAATGAACTTCAAAACACTCATCACACTGCTCTTAATTTTCTCCACTATGGGAACAGCAAGCGCAGCGAACATCACGTATTCGGAGGAGTATTACAAGTTGGGATTACAAGCAGACGAATTAAACAAGTGGCATCTTGTTGATAATGTGATGTCTCCCGATCTAGTGTCTCGTAATGCATGGAGGTCGAACGGGCAGATGGTTTCTGATGCATCTGCGCTTGCATCCTTCTACGAACTCCGCCGCCAAACCATTTTGATGGAGAAACAAAACGAGTTGATTGCGGAGCAGAATGAAATGTTGAGGAATGCCGGGAATCTACCAAGGAACTGTGTTAAACAGAATTATACGGTCAATGGGGATACAATTTATAAATGTGGGAAGGATTGAAATGACCACCAACCCAAAATGCGAATGTGGATTCGAGTTTGAATGCAGACCCGGCCACTTTAGGAATTTTAATATCGAACTTTACAACGACGGATCAAAAACAATGATTTGTCCAAAGTGTGGAAAAAGGTACAAAAATTAATTTCTGGGCTTCTGCCCACCGCCGTTCCCTTTCGGGGAAATGACTCTATCGGTTGTTTTCTTTGCCATCGCCGATGCGTTTGCAATTAGTGCTCCGAGATCTGGTATTTTCACGTTACTCACCTCTGTTTCCACTCTTGAACTTGAAACGATTCAGGAGATTTTTCGAGAGGGACATTTCTCCACCGCGCACGCTACTATCGCGTGTTGCGGCCATAGTAGATGCGCGCTGTGAGATCTTTCCTATATCTGGTTTTGATGCCATATAAATAGATATTGGTGCTTTGAGTTAATAAGGCTTTGCATTGTGGAAATCGAACTATTAAATGTTTTCTGATGGTTGCAAAAAGTATTTATACTATTAAGTATTAGTAATATAAATATGTCGAAACAGATTTGCCCGAGGTGCAAGCACGAATGGAATTATAAAGGGATCGCGTGGTGGATCACGTGCCCGATTTGTAGGAAGTTGTTTAGGAACGAGGAGAAGAAATTTGAAGAGAAGTAGTAGAGTGATTATTTGAAGGTAAAATGTATTTGTCGGACATGTGGAAAAGAGTTTTTGGTATTCCCGTCTCAAATAAAAGTGGGGGTGGGAAGACATTGTTCGAGATCTTGCGCTTCATATGCAAGAGGTAGAAATAGAATAAAATGTATTTGCAATCAATGCGGGAAGGAATTTTTTGCCGTTCCTTCCTTAATCAAATCTGGCGGGGGAAAATATTGTTCTAGAAACTGTTATAATAAATCAAAAGAGAAAAAAGTAAAACGTTTTTGTCTTACGTGCGGAAATGAATTTTTTGCCAAACCATGTGAAATAAAAAATGGCAAAGGTAAATATTGTTCACGTGAATGTTATGGTAAATCGAGAGGTGATGTAATAAAACGTCTATGCAAAATATGTGGGACCGAATTTAAAGTGGGTTCACATGAAATAAAGAGGGGATGGGGTAAATATTGTTCAAAAGAATGCGCGAATAAAGCGAAAAGTGGAAAAAACAATCGTCTTTGGAAGGGTGGGAAATCAGAACGACGTTGTCAAGCATGTGGGGAAGTTTTTTATGTACGCGATTCGTCTAAATCTAAATATTGTTCTAGAGAATGTGGGCATCGTGCAAGCAACAAAAGTTTGAAGCGGATTTGTCCAATATGTGAAAAAGAATTTGAAATCAAACCATCTCGATTGAAATATGGATATGGAAAATATTGTTCCCGCGAATGTTATGGCAAATCAAAAAGAGTTGATAAAGTGGAATGTATTTGTAAAACATGCGGTGATACGTTTTATAAATATCCATCGGTGGTAAAAAATAACGTTGGGGGAGATATGTATTGTTCCGTTGAATGTTATGATAAATCTCGATTTGGGGAAGGAAATCCGCGTTGGAATGGTGGCACATCATTTTTACCATATTGCCCAAAATTTAATGAGCGTAGAAGAAAGGCTACACGAGATTTCTTTAACAATTTATGTATTTGTTGTGGGAAACACGTGTCTGAAAATATTGTTGGTGGGAAAGTGGTTGCTTTATCTGTTCATCATTCTGATCATGATAAAGAACAAGGTTGTAATGGTAAACCATTTAATCTTGTTCCCTTATGTCATGATTGTCATACAGATGAAATGTGGAATCAAGAAGAATATCATAAATATATAAATAAAACTTTGGAAGAAGGATTTAAATGGGGAATCTGGAACGAAGAGGAATATATAAGTAAAGTCATGTATCCAGAAGATTAACCGACCCTTTTGTACAACTCCCAACCACCGGAATGTACGCTCACATACTCATTTCGTAATTTTTGTATGATCGAGGCTTTTTGGTAAGTATCATTCCCCATCCAACTATCTTCTGGGCCAATTGGACCATCGGCCACTATAAAGGCAGATGTTGTATTCATTAAACAAACAAATTCTTCTTGGTTCTGTTTTAAATCTAATATAAAAGTTCTATTTGGATTGGCTCTTTGAATTATTAGCGGTGCGGGATATTTACATTCCGATTTTGCCGAAAAATAATAGGGGCCGGAACCAGTGTCGATATACACGACGGAGGACTGATTGGGCAAATCAAATTGTTTATTTATTTCGTTAGATTGATTCCAGAAGAAATCGTTCATAACTTTTTCTTGTCCCCCATAGTAAGAAACATATGGCATATAGAAAATACAATACATCCCGAAGAGTAACACAATACTAGCGGTAATAATATTTTCCCTTTTAAATCTCTTCCCGGGCCGTTCTCGTGGTGTTTCATTTTCAAACAAAACCAATGAAATTATAGCCGGTAGCACAAGGGGATAAAATTGGTAAGCAAAAGACTCTCCTTGAAGCCACGTTATAAAAAATACGATCCCCCACATCGCTACAAATGCATAAACGCGCGGATCTTTAAGATGGTTTTTCAACCAAATTAATCCATATGTCCCGCCGATCCCGGCACAGGGAAGATATATACTTGCCGCGATTATCGTTGCTACGACGATAGCAATGGCTTGACCTGTCATTGAGTATTCGAAGACGTGACTCAACATTGGGGCGAGCAGTATGTCTGATACGAGCGTCTTCCATATTGTGAAGTTCGCAAGAAGGAACAATCCACCTGCGGCAACAAACCCGATCGATGCGCGCACCCAATCTACTTTATAATTTAAAACAATGAGCGCGCATATTCCTGAAACTACCAAACTTATTGTCGTTCCTTTTGTTAAGAAAGCGAACATTAAGAGTGCGCCAGCGATATAGTGCCACGATCCGTTTTTTTCTACGAGTAAAGCCGTGGCAATCATCACGAGAAATAAACTCCACCATTCGGCCTGCAGCGAGTTTACATTAAGTACACACATGGTTGCAAAAAAGCACAGTAAGAATGAGTATTTTATTTTTAAAACATTCCTAGAGAATAACCAACACGCAACTATAGCAACAGCGACAGCCACCGCTTTAATTAAAATTTCTTGTGCGAAGTGGTCTTGAAATGGGATAAAAAAATTTGTGAAGACGACCAATGCATAATTTACGAGATGGTTTCCTATAGGTTTTATTTCCCAAAAATAATTTATATTCGAAGGAAAATCCGGAATATATTTCCAACAAAGATATTCGACTCCATAAAAAATTCTAACATCGTTAGTAAGTGGGGAAAGTATGGAACCGAGGCAAACTATCGGAAAAAACACAAAATATAGTAATCGATCAAACCAAGACATTGAAGAGAGTTGGTTAGATGAAAATATAAATCTATCTATGGTAACCGTCTAGATAGTTATTTATAGTTTGGATGCGTATTATGATGTTGATTGATATGAAAGAAGAAACATACGACCCACACTTGATAATTATGTCCATTGTGGCCATGGTGTCGGGCGCTTCCATGTTATCGTGGTTGTGGGCATCTGGTTATAAATTCGAAGATTTGTCTTTCACTATTATAGCGACGGGAATGTTGTTTTTCTTCGGGTTTGAATTGGTGTTGTTGGAATGTTATATTTACTATAAAAATAAAAAGGTGGTGAAGAAGTGAACGAAGTAGACAGGGCGCTCGGATTTCTCATTTTCGGGGTTTTATATTTGCCTTGTTAGGATATTATCTCAACACAAAATACCCAATTGTAAATTGGGATTGTCTTTATCTTCTATCCGGAATGGGACTGTTGCTTGGATGTGGTGTAAGATTCGGTTTTTTTGATAAGATATTAGAGGTGTGGAAATGACCCCCAACCACATTTGCGACACCCTACTTCCAAAACTATCTGAATTTTATAATCAAATCCGAGACTCTATCAAATCATTTATCACAGAGATAGGATTATTTAAAACATTCGTGGCGCTTTCATTGTGTTTGGTCGCGCTACAATGCATAGAAGGAGTTTCGATACTCCGCCAAGCACTCGAAATGCAGCGAATAAGTGTAGGTGAATATGTTAATGGAGAATTGATATTGGTAACAATTTTACTAATAATCTGTATGTATGAGTGCTACTATCTGGATTTGCTTGTGAGAAGTGGATTTGAATCCCTTAACCCCCACACTCAAAAATCTTAACTTCTCCTTCTTTATGAACCAAAGTATAATTGTTCAACTCTTCCTTATATAATTTAACCATCACCGTTTCATTATAATCAGGAGTCACATTCGCCCAAGCAGCCATTGCCCACAGGTCATCGGTTGCCATCTTTTTATCAACCACAACGTATTTCGTGTGGTGATAGTCAAGTATTTTATTAGCTGCATTCTCATCTATTGACATAAAATAACTAGCAGCCCCCATCGGTCCAGAAACCCCTTGCTGGAATGGATTTGCAACAGGTATCCGATGTGCATAATAAGTTATAGCGTGACCATAATCCCACCACGACATAACACTATACGACTCTGGTGGATACACGAAAGATTTATTATATACTTTGTAGTAGTCTACTCCGGGTGAAGGAGTGTTTTGTCC
>Ga0209098_1001386_pt1 | contig 23336 bp, 18 predicted proteins | sample AD_JPNHW1_MetaG_FD_184429 | JGI IMG/M metagenome (GOLD analysis project Ga0209098, IMG submission 184429) | Active sludge microbial communities of municipal wastewater-treating anaerobic digesters from Japan - AD_JPNHW1_MetaG (SPAdes) (version 2) | ecosystem: Engineered > Bioreactor > Anaerobic...
CATCTGAATAGCGGGAGAGATAAACCAATCGTTATTAGGGGGTGATGTAGCGGAGAAACAGGCGCCAAATCGTGATCCGCCGTGTGGCTGAATTTCGGCATCACCGCTCATGGAAGGAGTCACCCCGTCGGGATTAAAAGCGATGAAAGCCATAGGTTCGCCGTTATTGGGAAAGGTGTGATCGGTGATGGTATAGGTCGGGCTCCCATCCTGATCTATCACTTTCCAGGGCGAAAAGGTGAGGGAGAAATCATTGACCGATTCAAAATCCATGGTATATGATACAGGTGTTACTTCGGGAAAGAGGTCGAAGACAGCCTGTTGATTGGCGGTGAATGACGATCCGCCGGGAGTGAGGTCATCGAGAAGGAAATAGCCGTCGTAACTACCACTCCATCCCCAGTTAAAATGGAAGTATGAAGTGCCCTGATAACCATCGCAGACAAAAGCATGGCCTGTTGCCACGTTGTCGTTCCCATAATAAAACAGCGGGCGACCGGCATCCAGTTCTCCCCGTAACATAGTTTCCCACTCAGCGGAGCTATAAGATCCGCGTGATTTCCAGTTGAGGGTAGAGCTAAAGTTGAAATAATCACGAAAAGCATTATCAATGACCGAGATCAGCGAAGTCGAGGCTTCCACTCCGTAGTCCATCTCCTGTGCGACACCGCAATGGTAGATCAGTTTCGCCACTTCGGCATTGCTCCCGGAGAGGGTATCGGGCATCTGGTCATATTGGTAGGTGGCAGCCCCGAAATCCGCGAACAGATATCCATACGTCGGATGGTTATAACCATAGGACCCGGTGCCATGGACAGGCGATCCCCAAAATTTCAGGATCTGTGCCATGGCTGTAGCACCACAACCGGTGAGGGCATGAAAACAGGTGGTCACAGCGGCAGCATCCGGAGGGCACATCTCATTATAAAAACAACCCTGATCCCATCGTGTCTGGATCAGCGGGTCTGTCTCCGGCGCATCCATCGGCACAAAAGCAGCCGACAGGTACCTGTTCCATTCAACGGTGACAGCCGGTTCGGGGGTGTCCTCCGATCCGATCACCTGATCGATCTGTCCCGTAATTCCTTTCATAAACCAGGTAAAGGCAGGTGGCCGGTTGGTATCTTCATACGATCCCCGGAGCGACCATCCCAGGACCGGCATTACGCGGTCATCGCCGGAGATCAGGATGAATCCCTTGTTTCCTGATACATTGAATGCATAATAAACCGGCTTGCCTTCGGGGTTCATGGCGACAGAGGATCCGCTGAACAAAGAGGCATCCACGGCAGCCGGCTGATGAGTTTTTTCGATCCACGCCGCGACAGCTACCTGTTTCGCCTGCTCTACCGGCACTATTGCCGGAAAGGCCAACCCGGCTATTCCTGTAAAAACAAGAATCGCCAGCAATGCTCGGAGTGATTTCATGGGTCTGAGGTTTGTTCAACAAAGATACTAAAACAGCACAAAAAAAGGGTGATCGGCCGATCACCCTTTTTCCGAAGGTAACAACAGTCTAGCTTTTAATATTCGGTTCTTCCAAACCGTAATGTTTGATACGGTCTTCCCGGAGCAGTAAGAAGGCCAGGACAATCGCGCAGGCGCCCAATCCGGCAAACACCAGCATCGGGACGGTATAATTATATACTGCGGTGATGTCTCCGGCAGCAATACGTTGGGTGACACCCGGATTCACTTTATCCAGGATGACACCAACCAGCCACGGGAAAAACATCAGACCTATATTCTGAATATAAAATACCAGTGCGTAGGCCGAGCCCAGGTATCGTTCTTCTACGATCTTGGGAACAGAAGGCCACATGGCGGCAGGGATGAGTGAGAATGCGACCCCCAACACCACAATGGCGATGATGGCAATGGTGATGGTAAGCGGAACAATGGCATAAGTGAGGTGAGCCAGCATCAGCAAGGCTGATCCGAAGATCATCATGGTAGCGCCTCTGCCTTTGTGATCAAGGTAATTACCGATGATGGGAGTCAGGATGATCGTCCCCACCGGGAGAAGTCCGGAGATCATGCCGCCGATCTCAGGCGAGACACCGAGCTTGCTCTGCATCATGTTCACCGCGTATTTCAGGAAGGGGAACACGCCGGAATAAAAGAGTACGCAAAGCAGGGAGATGATCAAAAAGCCGCGGTTGGAGATGATCTTGGCCAGGTCTTTCAGATGGAACTCTTCTGTCGGATCTGCGCCGGGACCTGCGGTTCCTGTTTGGGCATCCAATTTTTTATCCATGAACGTGTAAGTCAGGAAAGTCAGGAATCCGATACTTACCAAGGCTATCCCAACGTAAACCGGATTCAGGACATGGCCGGTAAGGGCACCATCGACCATCTTCACGCCGGCGAACCTGGCGGAGAAGAAGAAAGCTACCGAAGCGCCTAACCTGGAAGTGGCCAGCTGCATTCCCATGGCCAATCCCAATTCTTTACCTTTAAACCATTTCACCACCGTTCTGGAGGTAGTGATCCCGGCCATTTCAACACCCATTCCGAAGATCCCGTAACCTAAGGCAGCGCACTTGGCGGAAGCCGGCATGGATGTCCAGAAAGAATTGAAGAAAGCAAACCCGAAACCACCGTTGGAGAAATACTCAGTCAGTCCATACATCTTGATAAGCCCTCCCACGAGCATGACGGAGGCCGCCAGCAAACCGGTGAAGCGAATACCCATTTTATCCAGGATGATCCCTGAGATGATCAAAAAGCCCAGCACATTCATCATGTATTCCGAGCCGGAGAAAAAGCCATAGTTGCTGGCAGTCCAGTTATATGGTTCCAGTGACATCAGCGATTGCAGCGGTGCAATCATATCAACGAAGTAGTAAGCAGCCAGCATCGTCAACGATACCAGCGCAAGAGCCATCCAGCGTGCTGCCTTTGAGTCGCTGAGGATCTTTTGAACGCGTTCAGTCATAAGAAAGGATTTGAGATTGAAAAGTTTGTGGCACAAAGCTAACAAAGTTTCCGTTTTGTGTGGATGAATAATCCCGGAAATTTAGATTCATGGTTTTTCTCTTACCTTTATCGGCCTGAAACCAGTCATTCTCCTATGAACCTGCTCATCGTATCGGCCACCCCGTTCGAAGTAAGACCTTTCGTTAACAAACTCACGCCTGCCGGATCCTGCGGGCCACGCCTTCTCTCGTTCACTTTTCTGCATCATCATATCGATCTTCTCCTGCCGGGGATCGGCATGATGGTCACTGCTTACCACCTGGGAAGGCAGTTGGAACGAACAACTTACACTGCAGCCATTAACGCCGGTGTCGCCGGCTCGTTCAAGCCAGACCTCCCCATCGGCGAGGTGGCAGAGGTGGTGGAGGATTGCCTGCCCGAGCTCGTCGCCGAAGAAGAGACCGGAAGGGTTTCGGTATTCGAACTGGGATTGATGGATCCCGATGCTCACCCCTTCCGGGGCGGACGACTGGTCAATGACCTGCCGATCGAGGCGCCATCCGTTCAACGACTCCGGAAAGTGAAAGGCAGCACGGTGAACACGCTCCATGGATCATCCAACGGAAGGAGCCAGAACGAAAACAGCGCCATCGCCGACATCGAAAGCATGGAGGGCGCGGCTTTTCTATACTCCTGCCTGTCGGCCGGAATCCCAAACACGCAGATCCGCTCCATCTCCAACTTCGTCAACGAACGCGATAAAACCAAGTGGAACCTGAACCTGGCTCTGAAAAATCTGAATAAAACGCTGGAAGAGATCGTCCTCGACCTGACCAAAGACTGATCAGCTAAAAATTCAGGGCACCGGCCAGCAGATCTTTCCCGTACCACATCTTCAGATAGAAATAAAACAGGGTCTTGACTGGTTTAGAAGATAAAAACCTTCTGCAAATCAAGGAAGAAACGATAGGATACATAAAAACAAAACCAAAGATTAAAAAGACAATGGGAATAGAACCAGTTGGTTCAGAATCTCAGGATATCTGACAAATAAAAAATTATCGATTTTCTTTTTGCCTTTTCAATTCATCTATTAAATAAAGACTTGGGTCTGTTGTGTCTTTGAGGTAATATTCGATTAATCCATCTCGTTTTATAGGTCTTTGAGCATAAAAAGCATCCAGAATCTCTTCAATCTCGGTTTTAGGGATTGGCAGTTGTTTGATATAATTGCAGAATGCATCCCGAAGCTCCTGCAAATGATTCACAAGTCTAACCCGTGAATTACGATCCTGAACATACAGAAATGGTTTTTGATCAATACGGACAAACCTGAAGCCCAAATTATAAAGGACTGCATATAATTCTTTTTCAATGAAATGAAACTTTACAAAGCCATTCTTGGATTTCTTCGTTGATACAAAACTTACCATCTGTTTTTTATCTTTTGTTTTTACAACCTTGGATTATGAAAATTTTATTCTAAATGCTTTTTTTCAAGAGAAGACAGGAAGTAGTCAAAATCGTTTTCCCACAATTTCAAATCCTCATCTACCTGATTTCTATCTTTGACATGGCGCAGAGCCAGGAAGAAAATAAATCCCTTGAAAAAGCTGGTTATTCTGTCTGAAAAAGCCCCAAAAGAATAACAAAATTCTGCAGCTTTCACTGCTTGCCCAACTGTATGACTGGTTAAATAGGACTGCCAAAATCTATGAACAAACAGGTTGCGATCTGTCAGATAATTATCCAGTTCATTTTCGATAACCAGTTTGGGATTAAGCTTTAAGAGCTTGAAAACGTTTCCTAAAGTCTTTCTTGTATTCTTCGATTTTTTCGAGGAATCAAGAAACTCCTCTGAAGTAATTCCGTAAACACTGCTATCAAATTCGATAAGATGTTCAAGTAACTTCGAGGTAATAAATTCGACTCTTTGTGCCGAAATCAAGGCCATCCCAATCCTTGAATATACAAAGGTCTCATCTTCCGGTTCAAGCTTGAGTTGTTGCATGCTTAATAAGGTATTTATCCACCTTCTACAGTTTTTATTTCCTCATCTGTAAGTCCATATAACTGATAAATAATTGAATCAATTTTTGATTCCGCTTGGTGTGTTTTCGTATCCGTCAGGCTATTTTTTTTCGAAAGTAATTCATCGACTAAATATTCAATTTCCAAAATAATCCGAGAATCAGGTTTCGGAATCCGGATTTCACGTATATCATTCAATGTCAATTGGGTAAAATCATCTTTCTTGGCAGTTGTCGAACTTTTTACTTTCAAATATGATATCAATTTGGAATTAAAAATCGCAAGTAAATATTTACTTGTGAATTCTGGTGTCTTCGGCTTGAAAACGTATATATCTTTCTTATTTACGAAAGGCATAGAAGTCAAAGAAGCCATTATTCGAAATTGTCTATTGACAATTCTCCGAACAAGTATTCTATCTCCTTCAAAAAAGGAAAAAGACGATGGTTTTTCCTTTAAATTGTCGCCATAATTGACAAACTGAAACTTCTCTTCTATATTATATCTGTCCAATTTACCAACTAAAATTGGTTTATACGCAACACTTAATGGTATTTCTGAATAATCCTCGGAAGAGCCTAATATTCCTCGAATGGAATCCGTAATATCCATCACCCGATTTGGATGGATACTAAATTTAGAATCTAAAGATCTGGATATTGGATCAACGACAATCTTCAGGTCTTTATTCTTTCCCCATTCATCAGTAAAATATCGATTGTATTGAATTGAATTCAAATCATCAATGTTAATTCTGGCTTTGGGATTGAATTCAAACAGTTTGGCACAACTATCAAATAATTGCCTTGTAAATAAAAAGATTCCTGTATCGATATAAGCATCTGGAAAAATATCATAGGGTAATACAATACCCTGATATAAATGTCCTTTTCGATTCAACAATTTTCTTGTTGCAAAATAATTGTCTCCCGTCATCCAGAATATGGGGATAATCAAAGAGAGTATTCCTGAATCCTTTGAGATATCCAGACCTTTTTCAATAAAAATGGAATAAATATCATCGATCGTCGAGTACCATGTTGACAGAAAACGCCTTTCATTTGGTGAAAACCGAACACCATATGGCGGATTCCCAATCACCACATCAAACCCCACAAAATCTCCTTCATCATTGAGCACTTCGGGAAACTCAATGCGCCATTCAAAAGCATTTTCGTAAATCTTATTGCTTTTTATCTCTTCCAGTTCCTTTTCGAGCTTTTGAATCTTTTCAGTCAGCTGTTTTACATTTTTAATCCACGTATCCTTCTCTTTTTTAGACTGATCGAAAAGGCTGGTTTGTTTGGTGAGGTTGAAAAGATCACCATTCAGCTTTCTGAGTTGAATCAGTCGCTTGTCTTTAGCGGCCACTTCTGTTTCAAAATCCGACTTGATTGAATCGACCAGCCGTTCCATTGCCCGCTTTTCTTCTTTAGTCGTGGCATTACGGTAAGTCATCACGGCAATCCGGTAGCTGTCAATGCTCCATTTGCTTTTCTTCAAAGCCTGCCGGATATCGGCGTCCAGTGAATACCGGGAGATCAGGGAATTCCCGCACTTAATATTAATATCGATATTGGGAAGGGTCTCCAGTTCAGTGAAATTAGTTTCCGCCTTGTAATAGGCGTTCTTCAGCAATTCAATCCACAAACGCAGCCTGCAGATTTTAACAGAGTTGGGGTTGATATCTACACCGAAAAGACAATTCTCAATTATGGTTTGTTTTTCGTGGAACAACGACTCTTGAATACGCTGACTTTCATTGTTTCCGGGAAAATACTCGAACAAGTCGCCTTCTTCATCGGTCACTACCAGTTCATCATTGGCAACTTCCACACGGTACTCTTTCAATCTCTTACCATCCCGGTCTGTAAGGATCTTCAAATCGCTTTTGATCGCAATAATCTCATTCAACGCTGAAACCAGGAAATGACCTGAACCCACAGCCGGGTCGCATATCCGCAGGGAATTAATGATCATATTTGCTTCCTGTCGATCCTCAATCTTATCATAAAGCTGATCGATCGTTTCGCATTTCCACGCCTTTGCCTCATTGAACTTCTGGACCACTGCTCTCCGGATCGTCTCCTTGCACATATACATGGTGATGAACCCGGGGGTGAAAAAAGAGCCGTCCTTGTAACCGTTAATCTTTTCGAAGATCAGTCCGAGAACAGAAGCATTTATCAAGGTTTTGTTTTCTTCCTGGATATCTTCTGAACCTTCTCCGGCAAAATCATAGGCATCGAGGAATTCAAAAAGATATTGGAGCCCGGGGAGCTTGCCGGTTCTTCTTTTGCCATTGCTGTCTTTCAGGACAGTTGATGGCAGGATCGGGATTAGTGCATGATCCTGCAGATTGCTAATAAAGATCGTAATCTGCTCAAGCTCGGTTGGTTCAAAAAGAGAAGAATTCAGATAAGGGATTCTGCCAAATTGTCTGGCCATCTCAGGATCTCTTTCATCCGGTTTTCTGGCAAGGACCTGAAAGAAAAGGTTGTCCAGATCATCAAAACCATCCACCCGGTCACAATTAAGAAAACCATATTCGGGATCGCCCTTGTGATATCGGATCAACTGTGCCTCCAGAAGCTTTAGAAATAAAATCCGGTTCAGCCAGGTAATTACCAGATCAAGTGATACATTAAACAGCCTTTCCTGATGTGAATCACCAAAGACGGCTGGTTTAGAAAGCCTGGAAATCTTATCGCGTGTATCCAGTTGAACGATGGTATTTTCAATGAGTGAGCCGGAATCGCGCTGCCCTTCTTTCTTTCGTTCGATGATCTTTTTACTGCCGGATTTTGTCTCACTCAAACCAATGATATGCAGAAGCTCTGAATAGAACGACTTATCAAGCGTGTTGCTGTCATTGACAAACGGAAGCTTCAGAAGATGTTCAGGTGAAATGACCTTATAGAGTGAGATCAATTTGCCATCATCCGACTTATCTCTATTGCGCAAGGTTTTTTCATATTCCCTGAAATCAAACCAGGTAAAAGGAATTTCCGCTTCAATTCCTTTTACGAAAGGTTCCGCAATGGAAGTGTAAAAGAAGTCCGTTGATGTACCTGACAAGCGGCCCTGGTCAAAATCGGTGAACTGTTTGATGAATGCCTTGTTCTGAGCGAAAGTCTTTTCAAACCATGCAGCATCGAAAATGAACCACTCAAATACATTGGTTGCAATGAGTTGTTTTATCTCGAGATTGCCGTTATTGATCCTTTCCCGGAGGTAATATAAAATGAGTTCGTAGAATGCTTTTGCTTTCAGGTCGTCTTTTCTGACCATTTCAGTTTTGTTCCCGGGCTTCTTAACCTCAACCAGCACACCGGGAGTACTTTTTGAATCGGGACCGTTATGAATAACAAGGTCAGCACGGTCTTTTGTGTTGATATAATACGCGGGCTGATAAAAAGTATTCCTGAGAAAGTTTCCCAAGTCATTCTTGTTGTGCTCTTCAGATTCCGTTTCATCCAGTCCATCCAGCAATAAAAGAAGGTTCTCCTTAAAGGATTCCATCTCCGAGCGTGTAGGCTTTACTTTTAAGTATGCTTTATTTAGTGCCTTCCGAGGTGATGAGTAATTTACGGTCATGATCGGCGTATTGGTATTCAAAAATAGGAAAGAAAAGTGAATAGATGTCCAATTATTAGAATATGAATTGGATTGATTCAAACAAGATCAGCAATGACCAGCTAGAAATTCAAAGCCCCGGCCAGCAGATCTTTCCCGTACCACATCTTCAGATAGAAATAAAACAGTATTCCGAAGCAACAAAGAAAAGCCAGCAACAAGCCGAGGAACTTCCCTCCTGCCGACTTACCCGACTTGATGATCTTTTTTGAAAGACTTTTTACCCAATCGTGCATCTTCTCAAAGAGAGGATAAAAAATGATGGTGATGATCCCCATAGAAACCAGGGTAAACGAATACGGATCGAAACGGGAGCGGAAAGACTCCAGGTATCCCGTGATCCAGGTCACCAGAAGCTCGACCGTTAAAATGGTGATGGTGGTGACGGCAAACCGGAAAAAGAATCGTTGCATGGCAGCAAAAAATGAATTTCAGCAAAAATAGAGAATCTCACCGCAAGTTTTTTCCGCGGCGATTGTCTTACTGTAAAACTCATTGTAAAACCAACATTCATAACCATGAAAAAAGTAATTGTTCTTGCAAGCCTTATCCTGGGCTTCACCCTGACAAGCATGTCTGTCTCTGCTCAGACAGCCGCCAAAACCGCCACTCCGCAGAAACAGCAAACCACTCAGACCACGCAGACTCAGAAGAGTAAATTCATCGACCAGAACCACGACGGCGTTTGCGATCGTCATCAGAAAGGAAAAAACATGCAGTGTGGCACTTTTACCGACAAAAACGGTGACAAGATCTGTGACAACTGCCAGGGAAAAGGCACCTGTACCAAAGGCACCTCCTGCCCGAAAACTGCTGATTGCAAAAGTGCATGTCCGAACAGCCAGGGAAAAAGCTGCTGTGGTCAACATGGAAAGACGGGTTGTTCTGAACCGAAAAAGTAAGAACCCGTATCTTTGCCTGCATGACAGACCAGGAAATTATCCAGGGGATCCTCCGGCGTGACGAAACAGTATTCAGGGAACTGGTTGACAGCTACCAACAGCAAGTCATCCGCACCTGTTACGGATTGGTTCACGACGAGCAGGATGCCCGGGACCTGGCGCAGGAAGTGTTCATTGAAATCATTCATTCGGCCGGAGAATTCAGGGGAAATGCAAAACTCTCTTCCTGGATTTACCGTATCTCGATCAATAAATCGCTGAACCACCTGAAAAGGCAGAACCGGAGACACCTCCTGGAACGGATTGGACTTCGTTCTGCCGCTGATGGGCGTGAAACGGTTAAAAACTGTGATATCCCGGCATGCGAGGGGGCCGATTCCTCACTGGAGCAAAAGGAGATGAAGCAGGCGCTCCATCAGGCCATAAACGCCCTTCCGGTGAACCAACGCATTGCTTTCACGATGCACAAGTACGAAGATTGTTCGTACAAAGAGATCGCGGAAGTGATGAACGTGTCGGTCGCCTCGGTGGAATCACTGATGCACCGCGCCAAAGAGAACCTGCAACGAATTCTTTCCGATTATTATGAAGGGAGAAAATAACATGATGAAACAACATACCACAGAGAAGGTAGAGGAAACACTCCGGTTCATCAGTCAGGACCGCATCCTGGCCGATGATCCTTTCTTTACTACCCGGATGATGGCCCGGGCAGAGAAGGAGTTCCCTACTTCAGTCGCCCCGTCCGGTTTTTCCGTCTTCTACGGCAGGCTGAGGCCGTTGTTTGCTGCCGCCACCATCGTCATCGGCCTCGCAGCAGGGGTATTCCTGGGGACACAATTAAGCCGTAACACTACCGCCACGGCTTCCAACGACAGAACCGCCGTGCTGCAACAACTTGCACAGGAAGATTTCATCACCGGGATCAACGGATCACCGGAGGAACAACTTTTATCAAAATAAAAGGCCATGAATATTTTTTCAAGAAATAAGATCACGATCTGGATCCTGGCAGGGGCGCTGGTACTGGCCCTGTCGGCGTTGGGAACCATGATCTATCATCGCTATTGCTGCCATCTCCCGGACAACGCTCCTCCCTCCTGCTCGACAGGCTGCCGGTTGATGCAGGACGAATTGAACCTCTCGGAGAAGCAGGCAAAGGATATAGACAGGATCCGCGCACACCACCGCAACGTGGCCATGGTCACTTCCGATTCTCTCCGGTTGATCCGTTCAGAGATCGTTTCCGAACTCAGCAAAGAATCACCCGATTCCATCCGGCTGCACCAACTGGCCATGACCGTCGGCCGTCTGCAGGCGCTTCTTACCGACCAGGCCATCAACCAGTACCTGCACATCAGCAAAGAGTGCTCCCCCCGGCAACGCGAGAAACTTTCTTCTCTCTATTACGAACTGATGGGATGCTGCCCGGCCGGTCAGGGGAAGAAGATGCACCACCAGTGCGGAAGAAAATGATGTTCCTTTTTGGTACCTTTGGGCATAGAAAAATCAAGTATCATGCCCGTCATTACCCTGGCTTTCTCTCCCTGTCCTAACGATACGTTCATCTTTTATGCCATGACGCACGGGAAGGTCGATACCGAAGGGATCACTTTCCGGTACCATCTGGCCGACATCGAAGCGTTGAACCGTCTGGCCAAAGAAAAAGAATTCCAGATGGTTAAGATCAGTTACCATGCCTGGCTCTTTCTCCGGGAAACCTGGACCCTGCTGGATGCAGGAAGCGCCCTGGGTTACGGCAACGGGCCGTTGCTGATCAGCAAGCGCCCGTACACTCCTGAACAGGTCCCCGGTCTCACCGTTGCCATCCCCGGCGAATACACCACTGCCCACCTCTTACTCCGCATCGCTTTCTCACAAGTCCGCGACACCAGGATCATGTTGTTTTCCGACATCGAAAAAGCTATTTTGGATGACACGGTCGACACGGGGGTGATCATTCACGAGAATCGGTTCACCTATCAGGGAAAGGGCCTTCGGAAGATCATGGACCTGGGAGCTGAATGGGAAAAACTGACGGGAGCGCCCGTCCCGCTCGGTGGTATCGTGGCTGACAACGACCTGGGGCCGGAGATCATTGCAAAACTCAACCGCATCATGCAAAGGAGCGTGGTCTGGGGCATGGAACATCCTGGAGAAACCATGCCGTTTGTCCGGGAACACGCACAGGAGATGGATGAGTCGGTGATGCGGCAGCACATTGAGTTGTACGTGACCGGGTTCACTGTCGACTTGGGGAAAAAGGGTAAAGCCGCAATCGAAATAATGAAACAACTGGCCCATGAAAGAAAGATTATCGGTTGATGAGATCGCCGGAGCCTTCAGGCAGGCGCTTTCCGAAGGAATGATCCGGGAAAAGGATACTGCCGTGATGTTTCACGATCTCGACTTCCTGAAACAACGGATTCAACGGCTCATCTCGGTATTTCCAGGCACTACGCTTCATGCGTTAGCCATCAAAGCCAACCCGCTTCGCCGGATCATGGAGTACACGAAAAACATTTCGCCACAGACAGGCGTTGAAGCCGCCAGCATCGGGGAAGTGTATCTGGCGTTACAGGCAGGCTATCCTCCTCAACGGATCGTTTACGATTCACCTGTAAAAACGCGCCAGGATCTTGCCGCTGCCCTGAATGCCGGAGTTCATATCAACGCCGACAGCCTGGCAGAGTTGGATCGTATCGCCGGCCTGGTTGGCGGTTCTCCGATGAAAGGGGCAGCCGGCATCCGGATCAACCCTCAATCGGGGAGCGGGACTATCGCCGAATCGAGTACAGCCGGAGAATATTCAAAGTTCGGAGTCCCCATCAAGACAGAACGGGCAGCCCTTCTCCGGGCTTTCCGGGAATACCCGTGGCTTACGGGAGTTCACCTTCACGTGGGATCGCAGGGTTGTCATCCGAACCTGCTGGCCGAAAGCGTCGGCGTGCTGGTTGAGCTGGTGAAGGAAGCTGAGTCGGATACACCCGGCCGAATCACCCGGTTTGACATCGGGGGAGGCTTCCCCATATCTTATGGATCATCAGACACAGCGTATGATATCGAAGACTATGCCCATACCCTGAGATCACGGTTCCCCATCCTGTTCGCCGGTCATCGCTCACTGATCACTGAATTCGGCCGTTGGGTATTTACCAACACGGGATGGACTGCCTCGCGCGTTGAATACATCAAACATGACAACGGCATCAACACGGCCATGATCCATACCGGCGCTGACCTTTTCCTGCGCGAATGTTTCAACCCGAAAGCCTGGCATCACGAGTACAGTGTCGTCGACCGTAACGGTCAGTTGAAAACAAACCTCTGCCAAACGCCCTGGAACCTGGCAGGTCCGCTTTGCTTCTCGGGCGACATCATGGCCCGGAACGTCCTTCTTCCAGAACTGGAAGAAGGTGATTACCTCATCATTCATGACACCGGAGGGTACACTTTCTCCATGTGGTCGAGGTACAACAGTCGCTTCACTCCCAGAATAATGGGATACACAGAGGGAAAATTCCAAATCTTGAAAGAACGGGAAAGTGCCGGAGACCTGGCAAGGTTCTGGGAATGACCGGGAAGGTGATTACCGGCAATAATTCCGGCTGAATTCCGCCAGGACTGAGTATCTTTGCCTAAACACTTCGTGAGATATGATTATTGTAACCGGCGCAGCAGGTTTCATCGGGAGTTGTCTGGTGAGCAAGCTGAATAATAAAGGGATAAAGGATATTGTACTGGTGGATGACTTCTCGAAAGAGATAAAAAACCGTAATATTCTGAAGAAAGTCTTTACCACCACTGTTGACAGATCCCGCTTTTTCGAGTGGTTCCGGCAGAACAACGGGCAAATCGACTTTGTCTTTCATATCGGCGCCCGCACCGACACCACGGAGTTTAACATGGCTGTCTTCGATGAGCTCAATATCAACTATTCCAAATCAGTCTGGAATCTCTGTACAGAATACCAAATCCCGTTGGTTTATGCTTCCAGCGCAGCCACCTATGGCGATGGGAGTCTGGGTTATAAAGATGACCCCAAGCTTATTCCCTCTCTCAAACCGCTGAACGCATACGGAGTCTCGAAAAATGAATTCGACAAGTGGGTGTTACTCCAGGGGGAGACCCCGCCTTCCTGGTACGGGTTGAAATTTTTTAATGTCTTCGGACCGAATGAATACCATAAAGCCCGAATGGCTTCCGTGATCTTCCACTCGTTCAATCAGATTATGGAGACCGGGAGAGCCCGCCTTTTCCGGTCACACCGGCCTGATTTTGGCGACGGACTTCAGCTTCGTGATTTCATCTACGTGAAAGATGTCATTGATGTCCTCTTTTTCCTGATGGAACATCCGGATCATTCGGGAATCTACAATCTCGGTACCGGGAAAGCAAGAACATTCCTGGATCTGGCTACAGCCGTCTTTACTGCTCTGGATCGCGAACCTGCCATCGACTTTACGGACATCCCCCCGGACATCCGCGAAAAATACCAGTATTTTACGGAAGCAGAAATGTCAAAACTGAGGAGCATCGGCTATTCAAAGCCATTTACCTCTCTTGAAGATGCCATCGGGGAATACGTTCAGGCCTACCTGGTGACCAAAACGTATTTTTAATTTCTTTTTCCGGAACCAAACATTTTTATAACATCCGAGTTGTTTATCATTGAAATTATCTTATATTAGCTCCATATTTTCGGGGGAAGATGATAAACAGTCAGTTAAACCGGGAAACCGGGATCTATGAGACCTTCTTTGGAGGGCAGGTCTCCTTTGAGGAAATAATCAGCTACATCAGCAAACTGAAAAATTTCAAGGATTATCCACCGAGGTTGCTTATTCTGACCGACGCCTTTGATTCCACTTTCGAATTATCAAATACGGAATATCGGCAGATTGCGGAGCTTGTGCGAAGATATGCGGCAAAATTTGAGTTACTCAAAGATGCCATTATTCTGAACGATCCCAGGGCCACGGCTTATTCCTTGCTCATTCGCAACGAATCGATCACGATCCCGAATTTTCGTTTCGAGATATTCAGCACCCGTGAAGCAGCCATTGAATGGCTGGTCAGTTGATCATTTCATAGCCGTCACCGAGATCTCCACATGCATCCCTTTGGGAAGGGCTGCTATTTGTATGGTCTCCCGGGCCGGGTACGGCGGTTTCAGGTAAGAAGCATAGATTCGGTTGATGGTCTCGAAATACTTCAGATCGGTGGTGTAAATGGTCGTCTTCATCACGTTCGACCAATCCAGGCCCGCTTCCGTCAAGATCGCCTGAACGTTTTTCATCACGCAGTTCACTTCCTTCTCCAGCGTGGCGGTATCAGCCTGTCCCGTTTTCGGGTCGATCGCAATCTGACCCGAGACAAACAACATCTCTCCTTTCATCAGGGCATGGCTGTAAGGCCCGATAGGCTTCGGCGCCGAAGGCGGAGTAATAACCTTCAGATCCTGCGACTGTGCAAGAATCCCTAAAAAAGAAAACAGCAGTAATCCGATCAATTTTTTCATTGCCTGTATAATAATTGTTCTTCTAATTCAGTCTGAAAACCGGCCTTTAACTGTTCGCGGCAATTTCTCCGATGGCTTTCACCAGCTTGTCCAGATCCCTCGGTTGGGTATAGACATGAGGGGTGACGCGAACGCCCGACATGTTCTCGTAATCAATGTTGGTCGTATGGATCTTATAACCTGCAAAGAGTTTGGAGACAAATTCATTTGGTTTGATGCCATCGATGGAGACCAGTCCGATCACACATCCGAAGCGGGGATCCGGGGAGGTGTGCGTATGCACTTTCGGGATTCCCTGCACCGCCTCCATCCAGTAGTTCTTCAGGTATCTCAGCCGTTCTTCCTTTCGTTTCGGGCCGATCATCAGGTGGAAATCGAGGGCGCTGCCGATAGCCATCTCCGTAGGGAATGATCGCGTTCCCAATCTTTCGAACTTAGTGATCTTTTCCGAATGGGGATCATCCTCCGGGAACCAGAGCCCGCTGATCTTATCTTTTTTTACGTACAGCAGTCCGGCGCCAAAGGGAGCGCAGAGCCATTTGTGAAGGCTGGTGGCAAAATAATCGCAATGCAGATCGGGGATTTTGAAGTCGAGGAGAGCAAAAGTATGGGCCCCATCGACCACCACCTCTATATTCCGTTTATGGGCCTCATCCGCGATCCTTTGTACCGGGATGATCTGTCCGATCCAGTTGATAATGTGGGTCAGGTTCACCACCTTCGTCTTTTCCGTGAACTGCGACACATACGACCGTACCAGGTAATCTTCATCCTCCGAAGGGAGGTCCAGACTGACCCATTTGAGTACGATGCCGTCGCGTTTTTCGCGCGTTTTCCACGATGTCATCACATTGGGGTAATCGACTTTCGAGAGGACCACTTCATCGCCGGCTTTCAGGTCGAGGCCGAAGATGACCTGGTTCATCCCTTCGGTGGTGTTCCGGTTGAAGGCGATCTCTTCGGGGAGGCATCCGGCGAAGGCGGCCATGTCTTCCCGCAGCGCCGTGCGTCCCTGGTCGAGGATTTGCCACATATAGTAAGAAGGCGCCTCGTTGGCAAGCTGATGATACCGGATAAAAGCATCCTGCACCACCTTGGGCTGCGGACTCACCCCTCCGTTGTTCAGGTTGATGATATTGGGACTGACCGTATACGCTTGCTGCATCCACCCCCAGAAATCGCTGTCGCCCATGTGCGACACCTCTTCCGGAGTAAGGAGAGACAAGTCTTCTTCCGACGTACCGGCCAGCGCATGATCAAACAATCCGGGAATGGTCATGGCGCTAAGAGCCAGACCCATCCTTCCCAGAAATCTTCTTCGGTTGATAGACATGATTAGTGAATTTCTTTCAGGTAAAAGTAGAAAATTTTATACAGCGGAGGCAATTATCGAGGTTGTTCTGCAGCTGGTATCTGATAAAAACGAAAAAAATAATGTATTTTTATATGGAAAAATAGTCCCGATGAAAGAAGCACGCTGGTACGAGAAAGTCCATGACAACAAGGTGAAGTGTGAACTTTGCCCGCATCGTTGTGTGATCTCGCCCGGCCGACGTGGTATTTGCGAGGTACGGGAAAATCGCGACGGGCAGCTGGTCACGCTCAACTATGGCTTGCTCAGTTCTGTCGCCATCGACCCGATCGAGAAAAAGCCGCTTTACCATTTCTTCCCCGGAGGGAGGATCTTAAGCATAGGGAGCTTCGGGTGCAATTTACAGTGTAAATTCTGCCAAAACTACGAGATCTCGCAGGTGAGAGACGGTCACCTTCCCGGAGGAACCCTTCTGGAGCCTTCAGAAATAGCAGAACAAGCTGTCAGAATCCACGAAAATATCGGAGTAGCCTATACGTACAATGAACCCGTGATTTTCTACGAGACCATGCTTGAAACGGCCAGTCTGGTAAAAGCCAGGGGTCTGAAGAACGTCATGGTCACCAACGGCTACATCAATCCGAAACCGTTGGAGGAGCTGATGCCGTATATCGATGCTTTTAACGTTGACCTGAAAGCAAACGAAGAGCATTTCTATCATATCTATACCGCCTCCCGCCTCGCCCCGGTGAAAGAGACCCTGCTGAATATCCGGAAAGCCGGTAAGCACCTTGAGATTACTTCGCTGATCATACCCGGACTGAATGACGATGAAGGCCAGTTCATCTCCATGGTTGAATGGATCGCGATGGAGCTGGGGAAAGACACCCCGTTGCATCTTTCCCGGTATTTCCCCCGCCATCTGTTCACCATCCCTCCCACCCCGGAGAAAACGCTCCTCCGGCTTTTTGAGATCGCGCGCTTCCATCTTACATACGTTTATGTCGGTAACCTCTATACACAATATGGTCAGGATACACGCTGTCCATCCTGCAATTCGGTCCTCATTGCCAGATCGGGATACAATGTCACCATCAAAGGGCTGCAGCCGGACGGCACCTGCAGGCATTGTAATACCAGGGTGCCGGTGATCATGGGTGAACAGTGAGGGGGAATATGATGATGTTTCGGAAGATACCGGTACTTATTATATGCTGTTGCGGATGGATTCCGGTGTTCTCCCAGTTTTACTCCACGGGACAGGACCCGGCTTCTCTCTCCTGGCGGCAGATAAAGACAGAGAAGTACCGGTTGATCTACCCCGGATCGTTTTCGTCCCAGGCTCAATACCTCGCCAACGTGCTGGATCTGGTCGCCAGGCACGAGACCACTACACTGAAAGCCCGTGTTCCGCGCATCCCGTTCATCATCCATTCGCAATCGGCACTGTCGAACGGCCTCACCGTTTGGGCACCGCGGCGCATCGAGTTGTATCCCTGCCCTCCGCAGGATTCCTATGCCCAGGAGTGGCTTGAACAGCTGGCAATCCACGAATACCGTCATGCGGTACAGACAGCCGGGATGAACCGGGGTTTCACCCGGATTCTTTCGTATCTCTTCGGAGAACAGGCTACCGGCGCCGTGCTGGGATTGTACATCCCCACCTGGTTTCTCGAAGGAGATGCTGTTTGCACCGAGACGGCTCTTTCCAACTCCGGCAGGGGACGGCTTCCGGCTTTTGAAAATATTCTCCGTTCCCAGCTTCTCGAAAAAGGGATTTATTCGTACGATAAAGCGACCATGGGATCGTACCGAGACTTCACTCCCGATGCTTATGTCCTCGGTTACCACCTGGTAGCATGGGGGCGGGATCAGTTCGGACCAGATCTCTGGGATCACGCACTTGGCCGGAGCGCACAGCTTCCGTTCATGGTCGTGCCGTTCAATTCGGGTATCCACCAGGTAACCGGCTTAAGCAAACGACGGTTTTACCGGGAAGCCATGAACGATCTCGCCAAACGATGGACCGCTCAGGATTCTGTCACGGAAGTCACTCCTTGTGTGGATATCACAAAAAGAGATCCCCATAATTATACCAACTATGAATTCCCCGTTTTGAACGACAGCACCTCGGTGATTGCCCTCCGGTCGGACTACGAAGATCCCGACCGGATCGTCCATATCGATCTTCAGACGGGAAAAGAAGAAACGATCATCACTCCCGGCGATTATATTAAAAACGCCATCAGTGTTTCAGGGTCTCTGCTGGCCTGGAGCGAATACGTGCCCGATGCCCGGTGGAGCAACCGGAACTATGCCGTGATCCGCATCCACAACATGGAAACGGGGAAGACCCGTTATCTGACCAGAAAAAGCCGCTATTTCTTCCCCGCGCTTTCACCCGATTCCCGGAAGGTGGCGGCCGTCCAGGTTGATATCATGAGCAACTGCTCGCTGGACATTCTGGATGCCGGCACCGGAGAGGTGACGAAAAGCTATCCCTTTCCCGGGAAGATGCTGGTTACCGAACCTACCTGGTCACCCGATGGAGAAGAGATCTTGTTCTGCACCGTCACCGACCGGGGAAAATCACTGGCGGAGATACACACCCGGTCCGATTCCCTGATCTGGCTGATCCGCGACAGCCGCGACAACATCTCGGGACCCGTCTACCTTTCCGAAGATACCATCTTCTTCACCGCCTCATACACAGGCATTGACAACCTCTGCTACTTCGATGAAACCACCCGTGAAATCTTTGTCGCCCATTCCTCGCGTTTCGGGGCATACAACCCTAATTTTACTCCCCGGAAGGACCTGCTTTTCTGGTCATCCATCACTTCTGACGGACTCATGTTGAGGAAGAGCCGGGTGGAAACGGCGAAGTGGACCCGTGTAGATCATACTACCAATCATTCCATCCGCTTATACGAACCACTGGCAGCCCAGGAGCAGTGCAACATCCAGGATTCCGTGTTACATTATGGCCTAGACAAACTGCTGACAGGCGATACCACCGGCATGCCGTCATACCCCGAAAAACGGTATTCGAAACTCTCTCATCTCTTTCTTCCTCACAGTTGGGCTCCGGTCGCCCTGGATGCCACGAACCTGGATGTGCAGCCGGGAGTGTCGGTGATTTCACAGAATGAGCTCAGCACCATGACTGCCGAAGCCGGATACCGCTATCATCCCGGTGATCATACCGGTAAAATTTACGGTAATCTTACTTACTCGGGTTTATATCCCGAAATGGGAGTTTCCATCGAATACGGGGAAGAAGCACGCTATGTAAAGGATACCGCCGGCAACAGCCACCGGTACACCTGGAATATCAGCGATTTCAGTGCGAATGTCAGCATCCCCTGGAACCTGAGCAGGGGTAAGTATTCCCGGTACCTCACTCCCCGTATCAACACCGGAATTGTTCATTACATACACAATCCTGAAACTCCGGCAGCGTATTTTAAAGGATTCGTCTGGCATCTCGATTACGCTCTTTATGCCGCCAATTATCAATTTTCAAACTTCAAAGACATGTACCCGCGATTCGGGCAGAACATCTATATCGCATACAAGCACGGGCCTTTCGGAGGGTACGACCCGGGCAGTATCCTGGGATGCGAGGTAAACCTGTACTTCCCCGGTTTTTTCAAACATCATGGAATACGGCTATATGCGGGAGGACAACAACGGTGGGAAAGCCGCAAAGGCAATAACCTGTTTTCCGATATCCTCGCTTTTCCGCGCGGTACCACGAGTTTTTATGCTGATAAGATGTTCAGTCTGTCAGCCGGCTATAAGTTGCCCCTTTGCTACCCGGACTGGAGTATCGGTTCGCTGATGTATATCAAGAGGTTCAAACTGAATCTCTTTTATGATTATGCCGAAGGAACCCTGAATGATCGCACCCTGAATTCCTCGTCTGCCGGAGCTGAACTCACGGCCGACTTCCACCTGCTGCGGTTCATCTACCCGTTCGAAGCGGGAGTGAGAAGTTGTTATCTGCCGGGTGATGAGAAATGGCGATGGGAGATGATGGTAGGAATCACATTCTAGGGATTTCCTCAAAAAAGAAAGAGCCGGCAAATCAATGCCGGCTCTTTCTTATGTCAGATTATCAGATCATCTGTATTAATATCCGAATACATCTTCCAGCTTGAGAGCCTTGACGGGGCCATAAGCTCCAAGGACATTCATGTCAAGCTTATCGTTCTTGCCAAGGACCATGATCGTGTATTTTTTATCCTTGATCATCTTTTCCTGGAAAGCTTTCAGGTCGGCGAATTTCATTTCCGGGACGCGGGTAAAGACATCCTTCCTGATATCGTAGTTCACTCCCAGTCGTTGGAGAGAGAGGTAGGTATTCAGGATGTTTCCTTTGGTGATGCGCTCGGTGCGGATCTTGTTCAGCAACGCTTCTTTGGAGGCAGTCAGGGCTTTTTCACTTTCCGGCATCTGGTTAAAGATCCCGAACATAGTCTTCATGGCTTCGGGCAGTTTGTCGGTCTGTGTTCCGATATAGGAGAAGATATAATTATGCTGCCATGGCCAGGAAGCAGTGCGGTAACCACCGCTGGCGCTGTATGCAAGTCCTTTGGATTCACGGATTTCCTGGAATACGATGGAATTCATCCCGCCACCGAAATACTCGTTAAAGAGGCGAATCTCGGGGATAATGGCTTTATCGTAAGAAGCAGATTTCGAGAGCATGACAATCTCCACCTGTTTCATATCGTAATCAACCGTAAAGACTTTGGTCTGATCGTTTTCCTGTTCGGTGAAGCGAGCCCCTGCGGGGATGGGTTTCAGCGAGGGAGGAGTCTTATGACCTGTATTCAGGATTGATGTAAGCTGATCAACCGGCATGGGGCCATAATAAAGGATCTGGTGCTGGAATCCGGTGATTCCTTTGATCACGGAGATCAGGTCGGCGGGTTTCAGGGATTTCAGTTCCGTTTCCGAAAGGATGTTGGTGAATGGAGAGGAAGATCCATATACGCCGTAGTTGTACATGGCATTCCACAAAATCTTGCTCTTATTCAGTTTGTCATCTCCCCTTGTCTTGAGGATATCGGAAACCAGGTTATCAAGAGCTTCCGGGTTAGGTTGTGCATCAGCCAGAAGATGTTCAAAAAGCTGGAGACCTTTCTGCATGTTTTCGTTGAGACCGGTGAGCATCACCCTCATCTCATCACTTCCGCTACTTACATCAAAGGAGCATCCGAGTTTATAGAACTCTTCCTGGATCTCTTTCGGTGTGTATTTTGAGGTTCCGAGATACGGCAGGTAGCTGAGAGCAGTACCTAAAAGCCTGTCATTATTGGTCCCCATCGGGAGATAGTATGACAATGAGAAGATATCATCTTCGGTATTCTTCACATACAAAACAGGGATGTTCTGTTTGATCTCGAAGTGATTGATCGCCTTATTGTAATCCACAAATTCCGGTTCAATGTTTTTCGCAGGTTCAGCCATGATCTTCTTCAGAAAGTCTGATTCGGCATCCCGGTTCATGGTCAGCGGGGTGATCTCCGGCTTTTGGACTTTCACCGGTTCAACAGGGGTGCCGGTCCGTTTGTAAACGATCACGTAGTTATCGCCATAGTTCTTGTTAACAAAGTCGATAATGTTCTGTTTGGTGATCTTCGAAAGGCGGTCGATCATCTCCACTTTATCTTTCCTCGGAATTTCCTGGATAAAGCCATCGAGCATGTTGAACACTCGTCCCATGTTGGTTTCCTGATCCTTGATCTCTTTCAGTTTCAAGTTGGTGATGACAGCAGGGATAAGCCAGTCGGGGAATTCACCTTTTTTCACCAGGTCAATCTGGCCAAGAATCAAGTCTTTCACTTCTTCCAGCGATTGTCCTTCTTTTGCTTTACCGTAATACATATCGGCGGTGAAATCGGTCAGCGTATAAGTGCTTGATCCGGCTTCCAGCACTTTCTGTGCCTGGTTCAGGTTCAGGTCAAGGAGTCCGGCAGTGCCGTTGCTCATGATACCTGAGAAGATAGTAGCCAGATCAACATCAGCCGATTTTGCTCCGCCCAGTCTGAAACCGATCGTGATGGATTCGGCATCGGGACCGAAAACTTCCTTGCTGACCGGCTTGGTGATGGGAGGTTCAGGGTTGACTTTATAACTTTCAACGGGTTTCGCCTGGAGGTGTCCGAAGCGGGAATCGATCTGAGCGATCACCTGATCGGGATCAAAATCACCGGCCATCATGATAGCCATGTTATTGGGGACATAACGGCTGGCATAGTATGCTTTCAGCGATGTCAGCGAAGGATTTTTCAGATGGGCTACTGTTCCGATCACGCTTTGTGTTCCGTAGGTATTGTGGGGGAACATGTAATAGAAGAGGGTATCGTAGATTTTGTCGTCATCAGTATCCAGGCTGATATTTTTTTCTTCATAGACTGTCTCAAGTTCTGTATGGAAAAGACGGAAGATGGGATCTTTAAAACGTTCGTATTCGATATCCAGCCAAGGTTCGATCTTGTTCGACGGAATGTCGTTGATATACACGGTTTCTTCTGTCCCGGTGAACGCATTGGTGTTTTTAGCGCCAATCGTTCCTACCAGTTTATCGTACTCATTGGCGATAGCAAACTTGCTGGCCAATTGTGAAAGGCTGTCGATCCGGTGATAGATATCCTTGCGTTTATCGGGATCGGTAGTTTTTTTATACACTTCAAAGGTTGCTTCGATCTGATCAAGCAGCACCTTTTCGCTGGCGAAATCGCTGGTACCGAATTCATCGCTTCCTTTGAACATCATGTGTTCCAGGTAGTGCGACATTCCGGTATTGTCGGTAGGGTCGTTTTTGCCACCGGTTCTTACCGCGATGGCTGTCTGGATTCGTGGTGCGTCCTTATAAACGGAGAGGTACACCTTCAGCCCGTTGTCGAGCGTATAAATCCTGACTTTCAGGGGATCCCCTTGGACGGACTCATACTTGTAAGTTTTCTGAGCCTGAAGGCCCGTAACTGCCATGATCAAGAGGATC
>Ga0209098_1001387_pt1 | contig 23322 bp, 29 predicted proteins | sample AD_JPNHW1_MetaG_FD_184429 | JGI IMG/M metagenome (GOLD analysis project Ga0209098, IMG submission 184429) | Active sludge microbial communities of municipal wastewater-treating anaerobic digesters from Japan - AD_JPNHW1_MetaG (SPAdes) (version 2) | ecosystem: Engineered > Bioreactor > Anaerobic...
GACGAATATTTCAAGTGGACTAAAGAATGGTTAAGTGAGGTATATAGAACACTAAAACCAGATGGAAGAATTGCATTAAATGTCCCAATTGAAATTAATATAAAAGAACGAGGGGGAAGATATTTTATGTCGGCTGAAATATGGGCAATAATGAAAGAAGTAGGGTTCAAATTTTTTGGTATGGTCGATTTGGAAGAAGATACGCCACATAGAGTTAAACATACGGCTTGGGGGTCTTGGATGTCAGCATCTGGCCCTTATTTATATAATCCAAAAGAATGTGTTATTTTAGCGTATAAAGATTCCCCAATTAAATTAACAAAGGGTGTATCGGAATGGGCATATCAGATAGAAGAATATACCGCAAAAGATGGTAAAGCAAAGCAAAAAAGAAACTATACAGAAGAAGATAAAAAAGAATTTATGGATTTAGTGTTTGCTCGTTGGCATTATACAGCAGACAAGAAAACGCTTACTAAAGCCACATTTTCATTGGATATTCCATTAAAAGCTATCAAGATTTTAACTTATAGGGATGATATTGTAATGGATCCATTCTCAGGGTCGGGAACAAGTCTACTTGGTGCAGAAATGTTAAATCGCAAATGGATTGGATTTGAATTAAGCCCAAAATATGTTGAAATTGCAAACAAAAGGATTAAAGAATATACAGACCAGTTTTCTCAAATTGAAGCATTTTAACGAATATGAAAGATTTTAAATGGGAGTGTAACTCAATATTTAAGCGTAGAACATATGGTGGATTATTATTTGGTAATCCGACAGTTTGGATGGGTGTGGAGGAGATAAATCATATGAAAATAATTGCCAAATCATTTTGTTGGTTAGAACCATATGTACATTTAACAATAGACTCTAACAAAGTTCCACTACAACAATATTCTTATGCGGCTTGGATAACATCATATACGACAGTAGATAAGGATAATGGTCAGGATACAGGGTCACACGCTTGCATAATTTGGTTTGATAATGATGACGATTATTTAAGAAGTATGAATAATATGCTTAAAGAAATCGATTGGGAATCGGTTGCTATTAACTGGGATTTTTAACAGGATTTTCTGGCGTTCCAAGATATAGATTAGTTTTGTCACCAACTTTCCAATTTGTGGCAGTCCCGCCCGGGAATTCAATTACATGATCCCCGATTCCTGTAAATCTATCATCACAATCAGGTTGGCAATTAGGATGTATTCTACTAATTCTATTTTTGTTTACAAATACTATGTCAAGAGGTATTTTACAGTTCTTCATATGGAATGAATGATGACCCATACCAACTTTAAAAACCATACATCCATTTAATGAGTCACGACCCATCATACCTTTCATTAACTCTTCTGGGGACGAAAGATATTCAGCAGGAAATGTTTGATTATTAATTAATACTGACATACTAATAATTATTTGGTTATTTGAAAAAAATTCGTTATCATTTAACATATAAATAGAACAGTATGGAGAATTATTTCGGCGGACTAGTTGAATTTGAAAGCAGGGATGAATTTGATAAATTTATAGATAATATCGATGTCAAAAATTCGATAATGCTATTAGAAACATCAATTACATATGCATTAAAAGCCGGCGCGTTCGATTTAAGTGAGGCGTATATTCTATATAAATGCTTATCTAAAATCAAAGAAAATGGAGATAAAATTCAATCGTAAACTATTTGAAATCATAGTTTATATTTTTGTAATCGTTACAGGTATATGTAGTCTAGTATTCCATCTAGTGGGTACAGAAATTTTATCGTGGATATTAATAACATTAGGTGTTCTAAATTTAGGTGTAACATTTTTAAGAAAAAAGAAAATATGATAAAAGCAGATAAATATTATTTAGACAACATTCAAAAAATAATGAGTGAAGGTTCTTTCGATGAGAACCCAAGACCAAAATATGCAGACGGCACGCCGGCATACACCAAATTCATAACACAAGTTTTTGAAGAGTATGATATAAGTAAAGGTGAGTTCCCAATCACAACATTACGAAACACAGCAATTAAGACAGGTATAAAGGAAATCCTATGGATATACCAAGTGCAGTCAAATAATCTGGATGACGCTAGAGCGCTTGGTATTAACTGGTGGGATAACTGGGATATTGGTGATGGAACTATTGGTCAAAGATATGGGGCAACAATTAAGCGATATAATTTAATGTCAGATTTACTTAATGAATTAAAATATAACCCATTCTCAAGACGACATATCATTAATATGTATCAATATTATGATTTATCAGAAACTAAAGGATTAGATCCATGTTGTTATGAAACGATGTGGTCGGTAAGAAAAGTTGATGGAGAATATTATCTTGACTTAACAATGAACCAGCGCAGTAATGATTATATAATTGCTGGATATATCAACAAAATCCAGTATGTGGCATTACAAATGATGGTAGCGTCTCATTTAGGATATAAAGTGGGTAAATTTTGTCATTATGTACAAAATTTGCATATATATGATAGGCATTTTCCAGCGATGAAGGAAATGTTATTAAAAGAGCCCATCGATATACAACCGTATATATCATTGAATAGTAATAAAACATTTTATGAGTTTACATCTGGCGATTTTAATATACATAATATAGATGGTATAACTAAATTACAATCCCCATTAGAATTGGCAATTTAGTCATATATCATAAAATCAACAACTTAACATTTTTCTTGAAAAAAATATTGAGAAATGTTTGGCCAATAAAAATAATCGGCATATCTTTGTCGAACTTTAATAAACCACAATAAATTCATTCATTTAAAAACAACAAATTATGGCAACCAAAAATTTTGCAAATTCCCTTAAAAGGAGCAGGACGGAATTCGGCCACACAAGGGCGAACAATCTTGCAATCGAGGCTTATGAAGCCAAGACGGATGTTCTTCGCGAGTTGAACAGTGAAATCCGTAACATTAAAAACCAACTGACAGCCGTTGAGGACGACACCTATGACGATCCTTTGATGATTGCGTTAAAGAAAGGCACGACCGTTGATGTAAGGAAACAGGTCGTTGATGCCCGTTTTTCCTTACTTTTGAAGTTGAGGGAACTCATCATCAAGAAAAAACTCTTCACAGCCGACAATTATTTCGACTTACCCGAAGATTTCGACACGGAAACCATTTCCCCGAGCACCGATGGCCCCGCAGGTGGTGATGAAATTGACGATGTGATTGCCGCAACGAGCTAATCCATAAGAAAACATTAATCTTTAAAACTATATAATATGGGATACGGAAGTTATTCAAAAGAAAGCCGTAGTGTGCGTGCAGCGTCAATGGACTATATGCACAAATCGGCGGATGAAATTTTCATCCAAAATAAAGTACGCAGAATTCACGAATCAATGGAGCCGAAGAAAGCCCTGATTCGCGAAGCAAGGGATTCTGACACCCATCCATTAAGTTTCCCCATCATTCTTCCTCTTGACCTCACAGGTTCAATGGGGTCAATTCCTTTACATCTTGTAAGGGAAGGATTACCCAAACTTATGAGCGGAATTATCCAGCACGGAATTCCCGACCCCCAGCTTCTTTTCTTGGGGATTGGCGACCATACTTGCGATAGTTATCCGTTACAGGTAGGTCAGTTCGAGTGTGGTGACGAAGAACTTGATATGTGGTTAACCCGGACATACATCGAAGGCGGTGGTGGTGGAAATGATGGCGAAAGTTATCTTTTGGCTTGGTATTTCGCCGCGATGCACACCGTTACCGATGCTTGGGATAAGAGGAAACAGAAAGGTCTTCTTGTTACCATCGGTGATGAACCATCAGTAAGGTCACTCCCGAGCCGTGCAATCGAAGAAATTATGGGAACAGGAAGTCAGGCTTCCTATACCGATAAGGAACTTCTTGAGCTGGCAAAGGAAAAGTATGAAGTCTTCCATCTTCACATTATGGAAGGTAGTGCGGGCCACCGGTCACTTGGGTACTGGAAGAGTTTACTCGGTCAGAATTGTATCGAAGTAAACGATTACAGGAAAGTCCCTGAAATCGTGGTTGAACTCGCAGTTCGTATTGCCAAGACAAATGTGGCATATGAACCGACCAAACCAAATGTGATTGTTGACTCAATCGACAATGCGCTCGATAGCCTAACGAGTGGAAAGAAAGACGAAGGAATGATGCTTTAATATTGTTGTTGGTTTTAATTTTGGTCAACATCCCGATATTTATTGTTATGGGATGTATATATCAAATAAAAAATACCATAACAAACGACATTTATATTGGATCTGCGTTATCTTTTAAAAAACGCAAGTATTATCATATATATGATTTAACAAATAAAATACATCACTCCCCCATATTACAAAACTCGTGGAATAAATACGGGAGTGATGTATTTTTATTTTCGGTTATTGAAGATGTTGAAGATAATTCAAAATTACTTTCTAGAGAGCAATTCTGGATAGATGAATTAAACCCAAGATACAATATATGTAAAATTGCGGGTAATTCTATGGGGGTTAAACGCACACAACAAGCAAGACACAATATGAGCACGGCTCATAAAGGTAGAACTTTAAAAGAAAGAGGGCATAAAGTTAATTGCGGTTGTTGTATTTGTTCACGAAAAATAGGCGCAAATAGCCCGAGATATATTCAACGAGAAATAAGAAAATGTAAATGTGGTTGCGGTGCCGAATTTGAAACACCAATTAATTCAAAAAAAATATTTGTTACTGGGCATAACAACGGAAATAAAGGAAAAAAAAGAAGTAAGGACGCGATAAACAATCATCGAAAGAAAATCAATAAAACCATCTTACAATTTAACCTTAAAAATGAATTAATTAACGAATGGGAAAGTATAAAAATTGCATCAAAAACATTACAAATTCCACAAAACGGAATAATAAACAATTGTAAAGGTAGAAGAAACACATTTAAAAATTTTATCTGGAAATACAAATGACAGCAGATGTTATCGTAGATTTAATGTTCGGCGACGGTGGAAAAGGAATAACAACTGACTACCTTTGTTCCCGATTTCCTAATGACTCTATCGTAGTACGATATACTGGCGGACATCAGGCGGGGCACACTGTTCATATTGACGAAAAATCACACATCTTTTCCAATTTTGGAAGTGGTAGTTTTCGTAATGTCCCCACATATTTTACGGAACATTGTACAATGTATCCTGTCACTATATGGAATGAGTTAAAAGTTGTAAAACAGAAAATGGCAACGCCATTGGTATATTATCATCCATTGGTGAAACTCACTACTCCGTATGATGTGGCATTTAACCGAATGATTGAAAAGAAAAATGGTCACGGATCCTGTGGCCTTGGCATCGGTACAACGATGGCGCGAAACAATGATTCTGGTTATAAACTTTACGCAATTGACCTATCAAATAGTACAATTTTAAAGGTAAAGTTAAATCAAATTTATCACTATTATCGAGCCAAGTTCCCCGACCTATCAGATAGGGAACAATTCGATATATTATGTGAAAAGGAACGAATTGCGTTCGATAAAGCGGTGGAAAAATTAACATTTCACATCGCGCCATACGAATCGCTCAAATCATTTGGCCACCTTATCTTTGAAGGGGCACAGGGTATATTACTTGATATGAACCACGGGATTTTCCCTAATGTAACATATGGCAATACCACATCCAAGAACGCATTGGAAGTATGTGAAAAAATAGGTGTAACAGACATTGAACTTTTTTACATTACAAGGTGTTATCAAACAAGGCACGGCAATGGTTGGATGAGTAATAACAAAGACATCAAACTTATCAATAACGAGAATGAGATAAATGTGTTCAATGAGTGGCAGGGGAATTTCCGGGTTGGTGAAATTGACTATGATTTATTGAACTATTCCATCGCGGTTGACAGTATTTATTCTAAAGTAGCAAAAAGAAACTTGGTTGTCACTTGTTTAGACCAGAGGCCTGGGTTCAATTTTGACTATTTGAAATTAAAGAATGTTACCTTTGATAGAATATATAACTCATATTCCCCCGATTCGAAACATATGATAAGTTTTCATTTACCCTTTTTAAACGCAAAACTCGTATAATGGACATCCTCTTTTCCCAAAAATTGGAATATTCAACAATTATTCCATACAAAAATTATTCAAATATCCGTGATAAAGTAACGGTAGTTCCTATTGATATTGAAACATCGGGATTGTCGTCAAACCCCCCCGATGATGAAATATTCAAGGATATCTTTGCTCAACCGGAGCTTAAACAGGTTAACCGGAGAAATGATAGGGATTTTTATTTGGATACCCCAAAGAAGAAAAGAGGAAAATATTTTTATGCTGGAACGGCGGACGCTGATATTGAGGAAAGGGTACAGATTCCTTTGGATTCTGCATTTAGGAATGATAGGGTTTGTTTTTCAACCACAAATGAAAGACACCTGAAACAAAATTATGGTAATCCATTCGCAAGTATCGTCATTCACAAAATAGAACGAAGTATTGTCCGTAGGGATAATAAGATAACCTTTAAGTTATATCAAAGAACTAAACGCAGGGAAGTCAACTGGCGATTCTTTAAACAATCGGTATCCATATATTCCCTTACAGTTAATACAGATACGGGTAATTTTACCGTAACAGAAATCCAAAATTCAAAGGAAACAAGATGGAAAAAATTCAGAAGGAATTACTTTTCCGGTTTACTTGAATTGGTAAATCACAACGGCCTATTCGGTGTGAGTGATGATTATCACGATAAGGAAATAAAAAAAGAATACAACCAAACTTTTGATAATATTGCGTTCTTTGACGCGGTTGATACAACGCTTGGGTTTCATTCTGTTGTTAACGATGATAGTATCGATGGTAATGGGTTGTCATTATACGAAATGAAGATATTGAGAAAAAAACAATTCATTGACAATTTCGTATATTATTTTGCACAGAAAAAGAAAATCAAAACACCGAACAATTTCAAAGAATTACTGATATATTACTACCCAACAGAAAAGTATTTCAAGAAAAACAAAAGAAAACTGGTCGCATCGATTCTTGACAAATACGGAATTAAGTCAGGTGGAACAATAAAGTTATTACACACCAACCCAAACATCGATATTATTACATTGGTTAAATTATGTATGGTGTTGGGTAAGAATCATTCAAAATATATTGGTAACATAAACCCGGCCAATTTTGATAGAACCAGTTTCCCCATCTATTCGATAGATTATAATGTTCTTTCACAAATTCAGGCGTTCAAACCAACCGAATTTACCAATTACGAACTCAGCGACATCGAAAGGGAAAATGTTGTTAGTATCATCAATAGTGTATTAACAGACCGAAAAATAACATCCCCTGTACCGATTAAAACATTGTACGGGTCGTTGTTAGACCATTTCAGTATGATTAATGAAATTAAACCATATGTCCCCGGAATCTATTTGAACGCTAGGAACTACACCGATTTTAATAAAGAACACCTTGACTACTCCAAGATACTTGCCCTGATAAAGAAACCATTTGTCATTGAATATGTGTTTGATGAAGAAACGGTGGAAGAAATAGAAAAAAGAATACCAATAATACCATTTGAAAAGGATTATACAGATGAAGATTATTTGTATCCTGTACTATTGAAGAGGGAAGAAGAATATGTTGAAGAAGGGTCGCATATGCACCATTGCGTTGCAGGATATGCGGATAAGGAAAGGTCTATCATTATATCGTTAAGAACACACGATAATGAAGACCGGGTAACATCAGAATTCGATATTCGAAGTGGATCCTGTCTACAATCAAGGCATTTCCATAATGGGTCAGTACCTCAAATGTTTGAATACGCCCTAACCACAGTAAAAAATAGGGTAAACGCATTAGCGAAAAAAGATAAATTAAATTGGAAAGAAAAAAATAAGGTTCGTGTTGTGATAAATGGGATTGAAATTGCCGACCCAAAATTAGTACCACAAAACTTACCGATGCCCGATCCACAAGACCATCCGCCTATTTTTGAAGATGTGGATGTTGCGTGGTGATAAATAAAAATAAAACATAAAAACAATGCCAAGATTTTCACCAGATGCAGATGATATTACCATCTATCCATACGAGTTTATGGATGCTTGTAATAAAGATGATATACAAGAAGTCATCAATTGGTTAGTTGAGAATGGTAAGGTTAAGGAAGATGACACAAATCCTAGCGATAAAATTGGGATAGTACAGTCGATGTTCGAAGAATACCTATATGCCATCCGAGATAGTTACCACCAGCTCACAAATGAAGAGGAAGAAATAATCGTAAAGATTGGGAAAAAATTTAAGATTTAAATGAATTTATAATTTTTTTCGGATATATATGTTATAAAAAACATAGAATGGCCGAAAAATTTATTCCCTATCACCAGCACTTGCTAATCAAGTGCTGGCTTGCTAATCCACCGAAAGAGGTTGAAGCGTTAAATAACTGGTTTGTCAAACTTGTTGAATCTGTCGATATGAATATCGTGGCAGGGCCAACAAGTGTTTATATCGACACCCCGGGTAATGAAGGATTAACAGGAACAGTAACTTTAGCAACATCACACTCATCCATACATATTTGGGATAATATCAGTCCCGCGATGGCTCAATTTGATATTTATAGTTGTAAACCCTTTACTTTGGAAAGAGTAATGGGTAACTTTAAACAATGGGGTCTTATCGAGTATGAATGGGTAATGATTGATAGAAACACAGGCATATCAATTGTGACACAAGGAACTTGGAAGAACTATCCATAATTAATTTTGTGATATGAGTAGAAGTCGTAAGACGCCAATTATCAAAGACCATCCAAGAAATGTTAAAAGGTCTTACTGGCGTAAAGTTCGTAGAGTCTTGAAACTAAAGGTTCACGGATTAAACGAACAAAACCTTGATGATGTCATAATTCCGCAACCCAGAGAAATTATTGATGATTACGATTATTGTGATTATATAATCGATTATCGGAATAAATGGGCGGGTGATGAATATACAGAAAAGATAACCAGAAAATGAACTAATTTTCTGATATTTATTGTTAATGAAAAAGACATTAATTGAGGAAATTGAAAGAATTCATTCCATAACTTATGGGCCGGAAATCCTTTCCGAGCAGAATTTTTTAAATAGAATACTACAAGGTATTGGGTTAAAGAAACAAGACGACCCGAAAAAAGCCGATTTTATTACCCCTGATGTAAACGATTTTTTTGAGATATTGGAAGAAGCAGCCAATGCTGGTGGATTATCCGAACAACAACGCGGTTCAATGGTATATCAGAAAGCCGTTGAAGCAATGCAAATAGGTTTAACCCTTTTGGGTTATGACTTGCCACAATATGGTATAGATGGTCTATTTGGCCCCGAAACGGCGGGCGCAGTTGATAGATTTAAGAAAAGTAATAACATCGTATCAGATAACACCCAAGCGACGCCTGAAACCCTTAAATTGATTATTCAACAATTACAAGGTAAAAATATCACCCCGAAGGATCTTCAACCACATCTTGATAAGGTTATAACGAATGTATCTATGACCGCATCGGGAAAACAGATAATGGATTTCTTTATTAAGAAAGGATTAACCCCGGAACAAGCGTCAGGTATTGTAGGAAACTTATATAGGGAATCAAATCTTAATCCGAAAGCGGTGGGTGATAGGGGAACATCATACGGAATTGCTCAATGGCACGCAGAAAGATTTGAAGCATTGAAAAAGTTCCCAAATTGGGATACTCTTGAAGGTCAATTAAACTTTTTATGGTATGAGTTAAATACCACAGCAAAAAATGCATTATCGAATTTAAAACAAACATCAACGCCACAAGAAGCAGCGGCAGTCTTTGCAAGAGATTTTGAAAGACCAGCCAGTAGAAATTATAGTCAAAGGGAAAGTATAGCCCAAAACATATACATAAATTACACCCAAAACACAACATAAAATGGAAAAGAAAAAAAGTAACATTTTATATTATTCAATGTTGACTTTTATTTGCTTAATGCTATCTGGGTGGATTATTACTGTATCAACTCATAAGGACAAGGAAAACGCGATATTACAAGCCCAAATAGATAGTTTAATTGTCGTGGCAAATAAAATGCACGGACATGATACAACAATTAACATTCGACAATATCTACCGAATACGAAAGTCGCATCAGTAGATAGTTTTGAATATATTGTTGTCGTTCATTCAATTGTTATTGGGACATTTATCTTGTTCGTTTTCTTATACATTAGATGTATGAGAAATACTAATATAGATAATGGAGAAAAAAATGGTTGTCTGATATTTAGGCGAAGAAAAAAAACAAATTAAGCATATTTATATTATAAACAAAAAATATTATGGGGACATTCACAAAAGAAAATATTTTATCCATTATTGCTGAGCAAATATCATCATTGGAAATGGATGAAATGGCCAATATAGAATCGGAAGATTGGCGTCTAGTCGATGGAAAACTAGCAGAACCAAAGGTTTTCCGCGAGAGCGAATTTAAGTCGGCTCAGGAAGTATACAATGAATATAGGTTAAAATCGTTGATTGGTTCAGTAAAATTGTTGTCTTTAAAACCTGAAGTTAAGGCGGCTGGTAGAGAAAAGGATGTTCGATTCAATTATGCCCCAGAAGAAGAACTTGAACAAGGTGTTGCCTATTGTTATGAATTAAGACAAAGCGCATTAAACCCGATGTTTAAGTTATATGCGTTCGACAATTATGGGTATCTACCAACAGTGGTAGACGAGTTCGGAAACAAATTACATCAAAAATTCAAAATGTTCATCTTTGTTAAAGATGACGAACCAAATGTACCCCAAGCATTATTCAGAAATTTACCAAGAAATTCCTTCTTTGAAACTAGATATAAATTCAAAGAAGAACCACAATTTTCATCAGAAACATACACGAAAAAATACTTACACTTTGACAGAATCAACGCGCTTTTCAATCGTCAGGATATAAAGACACATTTAATTAAATGTGCAATTCCACCTATTATGGCGTATAAAGAGTTCGACTTACCAATTACGCATAGGATAAAGAATCAACATCAATACACCGCCCCGAATTATAACTTCTTATTGTCGGGTCTATGGGAAAGTGAAAACCTACAACATGTATTGAATAAGATTATTGAATTCAGGGAAGCGGTAGCAATGGAAGAACAACCACCAGAATTACCAAAGCCAAAACATATGCCAAGAAACCCATTACATAAATTCGTTTATAGGGGTGGTGCTTGGGAACACGGACAGAAAATTGAGGCAACCGGGGCTGAAAAGACAGCAAAACTTAAATTATGGATGAGAGCCATTGCTGGCGGTCAACTTAGTACAATAATTGTTAGTAATTTACAAATTATCGGAACAATAGAAGGAAGGGATATGATAATGACGGCAACATTTTCAGTATTTTCAGAAAATAGAGTAGCTGGCTCGGATCATCCAAGTGGAAAAATGTCACCAATCAATCCTATTTCAGTAAACATCAGAACAACTATACCTGAAAATATCAGAATTGACAGATTAGACAATGCTGAAGGGGAAATTGAAACCAAAATTGAACTTGTAAGAGGGGCCAAAAGGTCAGACGAATACTTATACCTAACAAAGATATATGACGCACTTTTAAGTAAATTGGGTGATAGAATTCTACAAATAGACGCAGACGACGCTCTTGACAAATATTTAGCCTTCGAAGCGTCAGATATTGAAGCAGATATTGATGAATCAAGACTTAATGAATATGTAAGACCTAAAATAGTTATAACTGAATCACAATTAAAAACATTGTTACAAAGGGTTAACACAAAGGTCAAAATAGCAATAACAGAAAGTCAATTAAAAGAACTGTTAAAACAAATTGACTAACCACTACACCACTATATCAACCACCCCTGCCGCAAGTAATTTGTGGCGGGGGTTTTTAATTTGGTATTGTTAATTATTTTATGTATCTTTTCCAATAAAAACAAATAATATGAAGTATAAGATTTATTGTGATTTAGACGGGGTTCTCGTTGATTTCAGTAAAGGGTATCTTAAATTAACTGGAATCGATTTAAACGGAGAGTTTCGTCAGGACAAAAACTTTTGGGAGCCTATTGACAAGGCGGGGTATGATTTTTGGATAAATCTTGATTGGACAAAAGACGGTAAAAAGTTATGGAAATATATTGAAAAGTATAAACCCGACATATTATCCGCACCAAGTAGGGAAAACGATTCAAGAGTCGGTAAACACGATTGGGTTAAACGAGAATTACCCGATGCCCACTTAATTTTACGCAGTATGCAACATAAAAAGGATTTTGCTGCCCCAGACGCCGTTCTAATTGATGATAACGGTGATAACATAAAAGGCTGGAAAGAAGCGGGTGGGGTTGCTATCCATCACAAATCAGCAGAAGACACAATCGAAAAACTTAAAAAATTAGGAATATGATTTACCTAACTATTGATTTTTTAACAAATATTGATATTTATTATAAAACATCAACAAATGGAAAAGGAAGTAAAAATCTATGTTTTAAAAAATCCTGAAACTAATAAAATTCATTATGTAGGTAGAAGTGTTAATCCTAACGGTAGATATAGAGTCCATATTCACTTAGCGTTAAAATCAAAACATAAAAATAGAAAAGATGCGTGGATATGTGGTTTATTAAATAAAAATTTAAGACCAACAATGGAAATTATAGAAACGGTAAAACAAACAGAAGCGATTGAACGAGAAAAATTTTGGATAGAGGAATATAGAAAAACCTGTGATTTAAAAAACTCACGAGACTACATAGAAAATAATTATCTTTTTTCTGAAGAAACAAGAAAAAAAATGTCTGAATCACATAAAGGAAAGCCATCAGGTAAAAAAGGAACAACAACATCAATTGAAGTAAAAGAAAAAATAAGAAAAAGTAAAACAGGAATTAAATGTCCAGAATCAGCAAAAATAAAACTAGGTAAACCAGTTTTGCAATATGATAAAAATGGAACTTTCATAAAAGAATGGATTAGTACAAAAGAAGTGGAAAGAACACTAGGATTAAAACAAGCATTAATAAGTGTCACAGCATTGGGAAGAAAATATAGAAAAACTTGCGGTGGATTTATTTGGAAATATAAAAATAACAACTAAAATTAAATGAAATGGTTTTTACATCAATCGACATCGAAACCACAGGGTTAGACCCGGAAAAATGTAGTACTCTATCAATAGGGGCAATAATTGAAGATACAACCAAGAAGTTACCATTTGATGAACTTCCTAAATTCAATGCAATTATCCTTCAACGGGAACTTTCTGGTTCACCGCGAGCACTAACGATGAATAAGGAAATTATCAAAATGATGGGTGAATATCTTGAAGGTACACCCGAGAAAAAAGAAGAATTAGAAAGAACATCAGGATATAAATTTCTTGAGCCAGAACAGGTTATACCAGAATTTTTTGACTTTCTATTTTTAAATGGTTTTGGTTACGATGTTCCTGTAAATGTACAAGCAAGAAGGGTCAATAATCAAACATTACCAATCATCGGTAGTAAAACAAAACCAGTTTTGTTAAATGTGGCTGGTAAGAATTTTGGAACATTTGATAAAATGTTTCTTGAAAAACTTCCAAGATGGCAACAATTAATAAGAATAAAACAAAGAATAATTGACCCCGCCATTTTATTTTGTGATTGGAATAAAGATGATGCTCTTCCGTCACTATCTGAATGTAAAAAGCGTGTAAATATTGATGGGGATGTAAGTCATATGGCATTAGACGATGCTTGGGATGTTGTACAACTCCTTCGAAAATTTTATTAACTAAAATACTTATAATAAACTATATGTATGATGAATGATTTCACATCAAAAGATAAACTTCATACTGTGCAAACATATATGAAAAAATATCCGAATAACATACCTATTGGATTTGATTGGAAAGTCTATCTAGAATTAAATCCAGATGTAAGGGCTTATGGGTTTACTACCGAGAAATTAGCAATGGAGCATTATGATAGATGGGGTCGAAAAGAAAATAGGTTATATTCATATGAGGATGTTTCGGAATCTAATATTGAAATTGAACCGATAGATATAATTGGCCAAAATGAAAATGGACATCCCGAACCATATGTTCAAAAAAGTACAAACAAAAAAATAACAATTATAATTCCAAATAAAGTAGGTCAGACGCCAATTACCACCATTAAATCGTTATATAAACAGACATTTAAAAATTTTGATATAATAATAATTAACGATTTTGACGGAAACGCTAATAGAGCCCGAAATATGGGATTAAGAAGTGTTACAACACCATATGTTCTCTTTTCTGACAACGATATAAATTGGGCGCCAACAGCAATAGAGGATTTATATAGATGTTTAGAAGATAATCCAGATGTTTCATTATCTTATGGGTCATATGAAATGGGCGGCAAGACGATATCAAATGTGGATTGGGATCCAAAACAATTAAAAAAATTAAATTACATTTCCACAATGAGTATGGTCAGAACAAAAGACCATCCAGGTTTTGATGAAAACATTAAAAGATTACAGGACTGGGATGTGTGGCTTACAATGATGGAAAATGGTAAAAAGGGAAAATATATTGGTAAAACCATTTTTTCAACTAAAGTTAGACAAGGAATAACTTATAGTTCCATACCAATACACGAAGCCGTTTCAGTTATAAAACAAAAACATATGAACAAAAAAAATGATGTAAAATTCGACATCATAATCCCATCGTGGAATATGTCAGAATATGCTATTAATTGTTTATCAACCATAAAGCAACACTCAAAAAATTATCGAATAATATTTGTTGATAATGCGTCAACCAATGAAGAATTTGATAAAATCAATGTGGTTTTAAAGACTATGCCCCATATATTAATAAAAAACGATGAAAATTTAGGATTTGTGAAAGCGGTAAATATGGGTATTAAGGCATCTACCGCAGATTATGTTATAATAATGAATAATGATACTGAAGCAGTTGAAAACTGGCTTGAAAAACTTGTAGAGCCATTAATAGAAAATAATAATGTAGGAGCGTCTGGCCCTTTAACAACAACGCCAAATAGTTGGCAAGGGGTATATCCCAAAGATAAAACAGGATATGTTATTAGAGAAAAAGGAATGCTGGCGTTCTTTTGCACTATGTTTAAAAAAGAAATCTTCAAAAAAATAGGGTTATTAGACGAAAGTTTTGGTGTAGGATTTGGGGATGACGATGACTATTGTAAAAGAATATTGGATGGTGGATATCGTTTATCATTAGTGCAAGATTTGATAATACCACATCATCACAGATCCACATTTAAAAAAATATATTCCGATAATGAAATAAAAAATATGCAAGATAATGCAATGACTACATATAAAACCAAACATAGACTATAATGCACAACAACATAGAAATCATTTCTGTTAATTATAATACCCCAGATTTAATTGAAAGAATGATTAATTCTGTAAGACTTTATGAGGAAATGTACCCAATAAGAATAATTGATGGGTCAGATAATCAAGAGTTTATAAATCAAGACAGAATAATTCAAAGCAAATATCCCAATGTAATTTTTGAAGAAATGGGATACAACATACATCATGGAAGAGGTCTTGATTATGGTATATCAACCAGTAAATATGAATGGTGTTTACTTATCGATAGTGATGTTTATTTGAAAAAACCAGCATTTAATCTTTTTGATTTTGATAAATTAAGTATAAGGCCATATAAAATCTATGGGTGGTATAATTATATAAATAATAATGGGTTTATTGATATCAATGGCGGTATGCTTACATACAGTGAGCAATTTCCAATTAAAAACTATCATGGGGCGTTTCTTTTGTTTAATGTCGATTATTATAATCATTTGAAAGATATAAAAAAAGGATTCATTCATCACGGATGTCCATCAGTTATTATGATGAAATATTTTTATGACGCTAATATAATAGATGATGTATGTTATCCGTCATTTACTTATCGCGAAATATGCGATTATATTAACTTAAAACCTGGTGAAACAAGAGGAACAGTAAACAGATTCGGATATAATTTAGAATAAAAAACACAAACAAATGGAAAAAATAATACAATTATTCAAAGTCTATATGTCCAAAACCGCCAAAGATGAAGCTGGTAAGGTTTTAGATTCAGGATATATCGGACAGGGCTCAAAAGTTGATGAGTTCGAAGCAAAATTAAAAGAAAGGTTTAAAACAGATTATGTTTTAACCACGAATTCCGCAACATCAGCGGAACACTTGGCGTTACACTTGTTAAAGAAGCCATTTAAGGGTCTTCATAGTTTTTGGCCCGGAATAAACGATGGTGATGAAATTCTTGCCACACCATTAACCTGCACCGCAAGTAATTTTCCAATTCTGGGAAATAACTTAAAAATTAAGTGGGTGGATGTAGACCCAAAAACATTAAATATGGATTTGGACGACCTTGCAAGAAAAATTACATCAACCACTAAAGCAATAATGATAGTTCATTGGGGTGGGTATCCAAACGACTTAGATAAACTAAAAGAAATTCAACAAAAAGCGTTTGAAACATTTGGATTCAAACCAGCAATTATTGAAGATTGCGCTCACGCATTTGGAAGTAATTTCAATGGTCAACCAATTGGTAGTCACGGTAATATTTGCACATTCAGTTTTCAGGCGATTAAACATTTAACCAGCGTTGATGGCGGGGCGTTGGTCTTACCTCACCGGGAACTATATGAAAGAGGGCGTCTTTTAAGATGGTATGGTATTGATAGGGTCACTAATAAAAAGGATTTTAGATGTTTACACCCATCAACATTAGTTAAATTTGCTGACGGTACAACCGAAAAAATATCTAATATTGTTAAAAATAAAATAGATAAAGAAATATTAGTAAACGAAAGCGGACATTTTGTTCCAAGAAGAATTAAAAAATGGGTAATATCAGAATTGGGTAACAGAGAATTTTTAAATGTTTCTACATCAAAGTTATTAGGAAAATATTCATCAATCATAACCAATGATCATAAAATATTTTCAAAAAATAGAGGATGGATACGAGCAGATGAAATTCTTGAAAACGAAGAAATTTTAACATCATTTTTTGAACCAAACGATAAACAAAAAGAATTAATAATTGGATCGATGTTAGGCGATTCAACCATTACAGTTAAAAAAACAAAAAACGACTCAACATTAGGTGTTATGTCTGAAAGTCATAGTTTCGCCCAACGCGAATATATTAATTTAAAAATAAAATCATTAAATGATTTGATTTCTTCAACATATGAGTATGAACCCAATGTAGATAAACGGGGGATTAAATCTAACGGAAAAGTAATCTATTTTACTAAATCATCACCTTATTTTGGTGATTTAAGAAAAGAATTTTATTCAAACGGGGAAAAAATTGTACCTAAAGATTTGATAAAAAAATATTTTTCCGATTTTTTATTGTCTGTTTGGTTTATGGATGACGGAAGAACACAAATTAAAAACACAATAGATGGTATAAAATATTATTGTGATATTTCAACAAATTCTTTCAATAAAGAAGATGTTGAATGGTTAGTTGAATTTTTATCATCAAAAGGATATGAATGTAATATTTACAACACGAATAAAAGAAATTTCAAGAATAAGGGATACAAAATTCATTTTACTTCAATAGGAAGCGAAAAATTAATTAAAGACATATCAAAATATGTTCCAAATTCAATGAGATACAAAGTAGGGCACATAAACAATTATCACTATTATAGTAAACTGTGGGATACTAATCCCCCTATCGGATATTTTGATAATTCTATTATAAGTAAAAATAAAAACAATAATTATAAAACAACATATTGTTTAGAAGTTAATTCAAGTTATTCAAATTTTCAAACAAGCGCAGTTGTTGTGCATAATTGTGAAGCAGATATTCCAGAGTGGGGATTTAAATTTCATATGAATGATGTAAATGCTGTTATTGGTATGGAAAACCTAAAAGAAGTGGATGAAAATGTTATCAAAATACACAAAAGCAACGGCCAATATTATGATGAACATTTAAAAGGAATTCCGGGTGTAACCTTGATTGAAAGAGACCCACGAATGGATACATCATATTGGATATACTCAATATTGGTTGACAGGAAGCAGGAATTTATGGATTATATGAAGAAATGTAATATTGTTGTTAGTCAGGTTCACGAAAGAAATGATATTCATAGTTGTGTTCGCCAGTATAAGACATTACTACCAAATCTAGATAAAACTACCCCAAGATTAATATCTATCCCTGTTGGTTGGTGGGTAACTAAAGAAGATAGGGATTATATTGTTGATTGTATTAAAAAAGGATGGTAATATGGCAAAATTTTATCATTATGTCGATGGAAACGACATAAAAACAAAGTTTGGAATTAAAGTTTTTGTTGAGACAGGAACGGCAGACGGACTTCAATTTAATGATTACATACGATTCGGGTACGATGATTATTATTCTTGTGAAATTAACACAGAACAATATGAAATTGCCGTTAGAAATGTTAATCATTTACCAAATGTTCACATTTTTAATCAATATAGTGTTGAATTTTTAACCAATTTATTACCAAAAATAAAAGACATCCCAACGGTTTTTTGGCTGGACGCACATTTACCAGGGTCTGAAATTGGTCTTCCATTAGATTATGAAAAAGATGATAAATTAAGGATGCCATTAGAGGACGAAATTACTTTAATAAAACAATTGAAAAACATTAATAATGATATAATAATATGTGATGATTTAAGGCATTACATAGATGGAAATTTTGGTTCAGGAAATTGGGATTTAAGGCCAATTTTAGGCGGGAATAATATTGAATTCATTTATAAAAATTTTCAAGATACCCATAATATTCAACTAAATTACGAATATGGCGGTTGTCTCATTTTAACACCAATTAAATAATGAAATCAATAGTACAAACACCAATTGGTAAATTAATGGTCATAGATAATGATATGTTTGCGCGCGGATTAAAAGAACGAGGATATTATCTTGAGCAAGAAATTATTGAAACAGAGTTATATCCGATTATTAAACAATCTGATGTCATTTTAGATATTGGAGCACATATTGGATACCATTCAGTAGCATATGCCAAATATAATCCAATGGCGGATATTATGTCATTTGAGCCACAAAAAGAAATATATAATGTGCTACTTCAGAATATTAGATTAAACAATATAAATAACATACGACCGTTCAATGTGGCAATGGGGGATAAAATAAGAGAAACAACATTATTACAATATATTACGGATGGCCCAAACGCTGGAATAGATATTGAGTATGAAACAGAAAACGAATTTAATTTAGGTGGTGTTTCAATTGGATTCGGCGGCGAGCGTGTAAATATGATAACAATTGACTCGTTAAATTTGACTAACTTAGATTATATAAAAATAGATGTCGAAGGGGCAGAAACATTAGTTCTTATGGGGGGTGAAGAAACCATAAGAAAATTTAAACCTATAATATGTTTTGAATATAATCATAAAATATTATCGCCAGAATTTATAAAATCACTTGGATATACAGCATTACCAACACCCTTTGAAGTTTTGCTGTCATATGGTTATAAACGCATTAAACCAATACAATATGAAAACTTCATTGCTGAATTCTGATGATATGGAAATCGGTATCACATTTAAGGGAAGATTAATTTCATCATTGGGGGATAACATATGTTTAACGCCAATTATTGAGAATTTATATCACCAAAAAAATGAATTAATTACGGTTTCTACTTTATTACCCGAGTTATTTTTAAATAATCCATATGTAAAAGACACCGTAGTAAACAATAATCCCAGAATAGTTTTATTCCCGTCCATCCGTTATGAATATAACATAATTGAATATTATGCAGAACAAATGGAAATGGATATACCGAAAGGTACTGCACCAAAAATTTATCTTTCCCCTGATGAAATAGAATATGGTAAAATTTTATTAAAAGAATTCGAAGGATTTAAAAAAATTACAATATCATTAGAAACGGGGGCAAACTGTAAAACATTACGATTCGAATATATTAAACCAATTCTTGATAAATTAAAAAGAAATGGTTATAAATTAATTGCAATCGGTAAAGAATCAATTGAACATAAATATGAATATGATAAATCATTCATAAATAAAACAACAATCAGAGAAGTTAGTTCTATTATAAACCAATGTGACTTGTATTTTGGTATAGATGCTGGCTTATATCACATTGCGGCCGCATTAAATGTACCACAGGTTGTATTTTTTAGAAATAACGAATCTTCAAATAATAGTTATCCGAACACATTTTTTAGTAATAGTCGAATCAAATGTCCAAAAGACTGTTTAACCACACATTTAAGTGTATGTATGAATAATAATAGATGTATGGATAATTTTGACTTGGATGAATACTTTAATCTTGTTAATAAAATTTTAGAAAACAAATAATTTATGCACTTTGCTTGTAACGCATTTTGGAAATATGTTTCTAACGAATTCTCAACATATTTTAATGAAGACATACTAGAATTTGGTAGTTATGATATTAATGGTACAATTAGTGACCACTTTAAAAATAAATGTACCCGATATGTTGGGGTTGATTGGAGACCCGGCCCTTGTGTTGATGTTGTTGGATTGGCACATAAAGTTAATTTTAGTTATAAAGTTAAAGCGGTTCTATCAGCATCAATGCTTGAACATGATCCATATTGGAAAGAAAGTTTGGATAATATGATTGAGCATTTAAAACCGGGCGGTATTATGGTTTTAAGCTGGGGATCAGCCAGAAATTCATTACATTGTTTCGCGGATGCTCCGGATGGAAATTTTCATTCATTACCAGTAGAAGAGGTAACGAATTTTTTGAAAAGTAAAAATATGTTTATACATACATCTATCTATGATGCCGAATTAAAAAATATAACTAATGACAGCAATTTATTGGTCAATCAGCCCTTTGTAAGTGAAGATGGGTATGGCGAACACAATATAATAGCGTTTAAAGAGCCTATAGACATAAATTTAACAAAAGGATATATTAGTGCATTAATGGAAGAAGATAAAATACAGAAAAACAAAGTATGTTATATCATTAATTTTTATCTTGGCGACAGAAGGTTTGACATTGACACATATAAAACCGATAAATTGTGTTATTTAAAAGCGCAAATCGATAGTTTACAAAGATATAAACACTCGTTGTCTAAAATCATATTTAGTTTTAATGTTAATCCAACACATTACCCAAGATTAACAGATGCTATTAACATCATACCGAGAAAAATACAAAACACATTTGTTGAAATTCACATAAGGGAAAACTATGGATTAAGTTATGGGGCATTTTCAGATGTCTTTATTAAAAATATGAATAAATATGATTATTTCATCTTCAATGAAGATGATTATGTAATAGTCCAAGACAATTTTGATGAATATTTGGTGAATAAATTCGAATCCCTTCCAAATTGTGGTTATTTGTGTGGATTGGTTAGGGAAACCAGTAGTGTACACGCAAAACACGCTGGAATGTCAAGTGGTATATCATCCTATAAGGCGTTAAAAAAAGTGGTTGACAAATTTGGTGAATTACCTCACGCAAAAACTGGTGACTATGGTAGTAATGAATCAATAAGTCAAGTTGGTCAATCAAACGCATTTATTCAAGTAGGATATGAAATATATGATATCAGAGAGGAATATAGGATGCAAATGAAATCTGCCGAGAAACAGGGGGAACATAATGTGGTACATAGATATTTTATGTGGCACGATCAAGATTTATTTTTATCTACAAATTTGTATTTGGATGAATATCATATTTGGACGGATCAAATAAGTACGGAATATCTACGAATGGAATGTGATGTAAATTCAACTAAATATTTTAAATACGGACAGTAATATGGTGACATTTAGAGAAATGACTGGTGAAGACCTTGAATTCTTTCTTGAAGTAAGAAATTCATGTGCCCCCGAATTTTTACACGATTCAAGAGTTTTTAAACTTAACGAAGCGTATAAATGGTGGGTATATGGGCCAAAGAAGGAATATTATATCATTGAATATAATGGTGTGAAAATCGGATATTTCAGGACAAGTAATTATTCTGAAGACAACAAAAATATTTATATTGGAGCGGATTTACATTCTGACTGGCGAGGAATGGGATTATCTTATGTGGCATACCGTCAATTCATACCGTTTATGTTTGAATATTTGAATCTACATAAAATATCACTTGAAGTTCTGGCAACTAATACAAGAGCAATCAATCTATATAAAAAACTTGGATTTGTGGAAGAAGGAAGGAAACGGGACGAGGTTTTGAAAAATGGCGTTTATGTAGATTCAGTAATAATGTCAATTTTAAAAGATGAATATGAAAAAGTTTAATACAATACAAGAAGAGGTCGATTACATCAAAAAACAGATGAATATTGTAACAGAAGCGAAGAAATATGAATATGGTTGCGTGATGCTTCACTTCACCTTCCCAGAAATGAAGGAAATACACGAATTAATCGACCCAGACGATTTATATGAAGAAGAAGGGCAAGAGTATGGCTTGGAGACAGAACCTCACTGTACCCTCTTATTTGGACTGCACGAAGGTGTTCCTACCAAAGATATTGACGAAGCATTAGGCGACTTCACATTTGAAACTTGTAAAGCACATAATGCGTCCTTATTCAAGAACGAAAAATATGATGTACTAAAATTCAACATCGCCGGAGATAATCTTGAATACGCCAATAAAAAACTGAAGGAGTTCCCTTATACAAATGAATATCCAAAGTATGAACCACATATGACAATATGTTATGCGAAAGTTGGAAAAGGTGAAAAGTATGTCGAAGAATTAAAAAATAAAAAATACTGGTTGACCCCAAAATATATCATATATTCAAAGCCAGACGGATCTAAAGATAAAATAAATATTAATATTGATTAAAGAATATCATCGTATTTAATTCTCTTGAAATTACAGTTTAAGAAATTAGTTATTTTAGCTTGTCTTTTTATGTCTTTTTCTCTTAAATTTCCAGATGAATCAAAATGGCGTTTCTCATCATATTCGTATATGGTATTATTTTCTTTATCGTAACCATCAACCCAATATCCTAATTTATCTATAAAAAACTCACCACCATTCTCAGCGTGTTGAATGTGTATATTTTTTTCTTTCATTATTTTATTAAAACATTCACAAGCATTTTTATTATAATTTGGAATTA
>Ga0209098_1001390_pt1 | contig 23309 bp, 24 predicted proteins | sample AD_JPNHW1_MetaG_FD_184429 | JGI IMG/M metagenome (GOLD analysis project Ga0209098, IMG submission 184429) | Active sludge microbial communities of municipal wastewater-treating anaerobic digesters from Japan - AD_JPNHW1_MetaG (SPAdes) (version 2) | ecosystem: Engineered > Bioreactor > Anaerobic...
ATGGTACATTGGAGTAAGGACGATGGAGACGTCGCTCTCAGAAAGACCCCAGCTGATCACGGTGTTGATGCAGTTCCACAGGAATTGCCGATGCGGGATGACCGCGCCTTTGGATTTTCCGGTCGTTCCAGACGTGTAGAGAATAAAGAGTGGATCGTCATCGTCCAATTGCGGCCGCGCTGGCTCGCTCGGCGAACCTGCCTCGAGCATTTGCTCATACGTACAGACCGAGTCGATCTTTGCCCCTTCGAGCGAAATAAAGCGCTTGCAGGACATGCCCGATTTGGAATCATTCACAAGCGAGGCAAACTGTGGACCAACGATCATGAGACTTGGATTGCAGTCGTTGTTCATGTACTGAAGCTCGTATGGTTTGATTCTCCAGTTAAAAGGCACAAGAATTGCCCCGATCTTTGCAAGGCCGTACGTCAGATCGACGAAATGAACCCCATTCTGTGCGATAAGCCCTATGCGGTCGCCCTTTTTGACGCCAAGCTCGGATTGCAGATAATTAGCGACACGACAAGCCCTTTCGTTAAGTTGTCTGTACGTGAACCGCTTCCCGCTCGGCACATCATAGAGTGCCTCCCTGTCCGGAGTGAGGCGTGTCCTCCGCGTTAGAAGTTCGCCGGCATGTTCTCCCATTGGTTCCTCCTCAGTATCTAACTCAGTATCTAACCCGGTCATTTTTTAACCCCATGTTTTCGAAGGAGAGGCATGAGGCATGAATCATCTCTCATTACAAAGCATACCACGATCTTGGGTTCTGTCAACGAATTTCGCTATGGAAGATTTCTTGACCAGGCGTCGCAGGTGCGCAAGAATGAGTGTATGCAAGCAGATGCTCACCTTCATGCGCCGGACCTTGCGCAGAAAGAGCCGGACTTTACGAAAAGATTGTCCCCTGAAAATTGGCGGGGGGCCCTTGTAGCCCACGACAAAGAGGAACTGGCGCAGACGCAACTTTTGCGCAAGGAGATGCCGCCTACACTGCTCGGGTTTGGCATTCACCCACAAGGTGTGCGTTGGGATACGCTCGATTTGCTTACGCAAATGGCAAAGGAGCGTCAGATCGACTTTATTGGGGAGACCGGTTTTGACCTTTTTGGAGATAGACCAGAACGAGTGCGCAATGTGCAGAATCTGGATGAACAGCGGCGCGCCTTTGAGTTTCAGGTTAGCCTGGCGGCTCGATATGACTTGCCTGTGGTTATCCACATGAGGAAGGCCACGGATGTGGTCATGGGGTATGCGAGGGCTTTGGCAAGGGTCCCAGCTGTGGTTTTTCACTGCTGGCCAGGACGTCTTGCTGAAGCTCAGGCGATGCTTAAGAAGGGCATAAATGCTTATTTTTCAATGGGCACGCCAATACTACGGAATGCAAGCCATGCCCTGGAAACCTGTGAAGGCTTGCCGCAAGAACGGCTGCTTTCCGAGACGGATGCGCCGTTCCAGCCCCCCTATGGAGAAGCATGGACGAGTTGTGCAGATTTGAGTGCAGTTGTGGCCAAGGTCGCAACCGTGCGGGGGATTCCGATAGAGGAGGCACAAGCCTTTCTATATGAGAACTTCAAGTCCGCGTATGGCACAACGATTTGAACTTACAGGGACAGATGGGCACAGATGGGCACAGATGGGCACCGCACGTATGAATAGGCCTCATACGCGGGCCTTTTTAAGGGAAAACAATGGGCATTTTTGACAGAACTGATATCCTTGTGGGCATCGAAGGCCGAAAGGCGCTGCAGGACGCACGAGTGGCCATTTACGGCCTTGGCGGCGTCGGCGCCGCGTGCGCCATGGACCTTGTGCGTATCGGGGTGGGGCACTTCTACGTCGTCGATTTCGACCTCGTGGAGGAGTCCAACCTGAACCGGCTGTACTTCGGCTACTATTCCACCGTGGGGCGGCCGAAGGCCGACGTGTTTGCCCAGTTCGCGCGCGACGTCAACCCTGAGGTCGAAATCGAGGTGCACAAGCGCTTCTTTTCTGGCGCCGACGCCGCGCAGGTCGTAGATGACAGAGCCGGCTACCATGCCGACTGTATCGATTCTCTCAATGCAAAGATAAGTCTCCTTGAGGAGCTGTGCCGCAGGGATGTTCACTTTATCGCCGCAATGGGTACGGCAGGACGCCTTTGTCCGGAAAGGCTCAAAATCGGGTCGATCTGGCAAACGAAGGGCTGTCCACTAGCCAAAAGTGTGCGTGTTCGGCTTAGGCATCGCGGTGTAACAGCCGATTTCCCTGTCGTGTGGTCTGATGAGGAGCCAGTAAAGCCCGTGGCACCAGAAAGCCTGACTTGTAAGCAGTTGAACCACGAAGGAACTGCGCCTGTTTCCGGTCGGGTTCGCATGGTGCAGGGCTCTGGTCCATTCGTTCCGCAAGTGGCTGGTCACCTTATGGCAAGTTGGATTACACGGCAAATCCTTGCAAACCCTGCACACATTTATCCACCATCGTAGGGTGCCTGAGTTTTGCGGACAGTTTGGAAGCCCCGGAAGGCACTGTTTGCAGGCCATGCCTTGTGCCTTGCATTGTGACGCACAATTTTGCGGCTGATACTTTTTTCGAAGCTTTATTTTGCGCGGCCTTATGCCCGCTAAGGGAGGCAATAAATGTTTTCCTCGCTTGAACCCTTCAAACTCGAGCGTTATTTTGCCCAGCATGAATTCTCTGCCCAAATGCTTTTGTGTACTTCCGATTGCGAAAGTATGACGATAGACGAGCTTTGTGACCTGGACCGCAAACAGGGCGGCGACGGTGGCCAACTTGGCTCGACATGGCTGGGCTACACCGAGTCGCGTGGAAATCCTGTCTTGCGCGGGGCAATTTCCAAACTCTACACCGACATGACTCCCGACTCCATACTCCTTCATTCCGGTGCCGAGGAGGCTATCCTGAATTTCTACCTTGCAATGGTCATTCCAGGTCAAACGGTTATTGTCAATACACCTTGTTATCAGTCGTTAAGAGAAATCCCCCGCGCTTTAGGCGCGCTGGTGCTTCCTTGGGAATTACGGCCCGATGGTGCCGGGCTCCGTTGGGCGCTCGACCTGGCAGCGCTTAGATCGCTACTGGGCAGCGCCGGTCATAATCCTCTTGTAGTGCTCAACATGCCGCACAATCCCACAGGGGCACTCTTGTCCCGCGACGAATTCGAAGAGCTGATTCGCCTGTGCAGGCTCTATGGTGCAACGCTTTTTATGGACGAGGTTTATCGAAATTTGGAGTTTGACGGAGCCGACAGGCTTCCTGCTGCCTGCGAAGTCTACGAAAAGGCTGTGTCGCTTTCGGTGCTCTCGAAAGCTTGGGGGCTTGCAGGTTTGCGGATAGGCTGGCTTGCAAGCAAAGATACCGAAACACTTGCAAGAATTGCGGCGGTCAAGGATTACAATTCTATCTGCGCTTCTGCCCCGTCCGAAGCCCTTGCCTTGCTTGCTATACGCCAAACGCACCCGATTGTCGAGGCAAACCGAAAGCGTTGCGCGGCAAACCGCTCGGCTTTCTCAGATTTTTTCGCAAGACATGATGAGCTTTTCGGCTGGATTCCTCCAGTAGCCGGATCGGTAGCCTTCCCCTGGCTAAAATCGAAAATGAATGCCGACACCCTTGCTGCAGAACTACTACGGGACACCGGCGTGCTCCTCCTACCTGGTTCGAGCTATTCTTACAACCCGGCCTTTTTCAGGATAGGACTTGGAAGGAACAATGTGCCTACGGCTTTGTCAGTCTTTGACGAATGGATCACGGAAAACGAACACCGCTATCTGGCCTGACTGTCGCGCCCTTCCTGTCAAGCTTTTAGTTTCTGATTTGGTCTTCGGTTAAGTTCTTCGTTGAGTCCATATACGTGCCCTGGGCATATTGAAGCTCAAGTCCCACTTCTCAGTCCCCAAATAGAAAAGCATGCGGATTTGTCGAACCAAGGGCTATCTTCAGTTCGGAATCCAGACCGCTCTTGGAAAAATCAAGAAAGTATCTTAGGTAGGAAGGACTCTTCAGTAAGTTCACGAGAAAGTCAGATCCGAACATAATCCTTTGCTGTACAATTTCTTTTTGTGCGCTCGGCATTGCTGCAAGAAGAGCGATCAGAGAATCGTAGTAGCTGGTGTCAACACCATTAAAGGAGATATCGGTGTAGATGTTTGGATATTCGAGCATCAGCGCTATAATACTGTCGCGCCAATCAGTCTTTGTACCGCCTAAAATTGTTTTGCTGTACTGGCTACCAAAGTGCGCAAAATCGATGATAAGGTCGGGGTACTCTTGCAAAGCAGGCCTGTAGCTCGCGGGGTCAGTCTGGCGCCACGCCGCTTCCATGCTGATCGTGCGGAATCCGCCATCGTCGCAATGGGTTGTGATGGGCACTTTATGCTTCTCACAAAACGAATAGAGCAACTTTACCGTAGCCCTCTCGGTCTGATTGGCTGGCCATGGATCAAAACCGAGTGGCGGATAAAGCTTTATCCCTCCAAAAAAAGCGCCCGGTTTGGAAAGATCGATCGAATCAGCATCCCTGAGGGTTTCAAAAACCCCTGCTGATCGTTCCCTAGTCCGCTCAAAGCCAGAAAACCATCTGTCCAGGAATATCTCCATGCTTTTTGGCGTGTGGAATTTCGGATTCACCCCAAGGAAGGGACAGATTTCCAAAAAACCTGCAGGGCGCCTTCTCCGGTAAGCCCGAATTCCCATCAAAATATCCAGGATCTGCGCTTCGATCGGTTTATGAGGCGATTTGTTGTAGTAGGTATTCGAATGTAAGGTACCTGGCTGATCGAAGTCGATAAGAAGTGGCACCAAAATCAGCTTATCGTACGATGTGCCTCCCACAATGAGTTTTCCATCGCACAAAACAGCTTCCTCACCCTCGCCCGCGCTGTACCTTCCGGCCAGATCGTCTTCCATGATAGAAAAAATGTCCCCCGGTTCGTTTTCCATGACCGACAGGGTGTTGCGCAGCTTCTCTCCGCCATTGTGCAACAGGGAAGATACCAGATAATTGAACGACGTCGCCTGGCTATACAGGGTTTCGAGTGTCCGGCCGCGGACATTCTCCAACAAGGCCAGGAACGAAGGATGGGCCAGCGTGTGCGCATGACAGTGGATATCGTAGAATTCGTTAATCATTGCTCTGACACCTGGAAACGGCCGGCGCGGCCTTTTCCTTGCGGTTTGTAAACCAGACACCAAAAACAATCAGCGCCGCCCCGAGCCACTGCATGGTGTTGAGTGGTTCTTTTCGTATAAAAACCCCAGCAAGTACCGTAATCACAGTCACCAGGTCCGAGAAAACCGAGGACTGTGAAGCCTTTAGTTGTGTAAGTGTATAATTAATAAGGAAAAAGGCAACCACCGAGGATAAAACCCCGAGGTAAAGGATGGCGTACCACACTGAGGCACTTCGCTGAACAAGAGATGTAAAGGCCGCTGGGAAGGAGAGCCTTTGCAGACCGGGCGTCGTGCCAAGCGAACCAGTGAGCCATCGGATAAGCACGATAATTCCATACGAAATGGCAGCAGACCACATCATGGCAAAGGTTCGCTCAAAATCGGTAAAAGTCTCCGAGGCTTTTCGCGACAGGACATTGAAAAAAGCCGCGCTCACCATAGCCCCAAGGAGGAAAAGCAGACCACGCGGGGTACTTTCTTGCGGCTGGCCACTTGAGGTTGTCGCGGCGCCTGCAAATACGACCGTCGCAACTCCAAGTATAGAAAGCACAAGGCCGAGCGTCTGGCCTCGAGTCGTTCTTTCCTTGAGAAATACGAGACCAAGAACCGCAACGAGAGCAGGAATGGCACCAATGATAATGCCAGCCATGCTTGTGGAAGACTCTTGGACGCCGTAGGTTTCACAAATGAAGTAGAGCACCGGTTGGAAAAAACACATCGCCAGAAGCGTCCAATGCTTTTTGCCTTTAAAATTGATCTTCTGCCAACCTGTCAAAACGAAAAGCGTCATAAGGAGCGCTGCAACAAGAAACCGGACAAAAATCAGCTCCATCGGATCCAACACGGCAAGCGCACCCTTCGTGACCAAAAACGAAAAACCAAAGATTGACGCATATGCGATGCCTGCCGCTATGCTGAGGCTGCGATTTCCTTCTTTCATTGACGCAGACAGTATCATTCCATTCCCTTCTACTCAAGAACTTACGCCTGTGGTATAGTCAAAAGGTCAGAGAAACCAGAAAAGGCAGTTTGAAAGATACTGCCTTTTGGACGATACTTCTTGCAGGGGAAAGCAATGGACAAGAGCGTGGAAGAATTCTGGCTGGACTTCGAAAAGCAAACGGGAGAACAGGTGCTTGCAAAAACGATGGGGCAGTATTTTGCTTCGCCAAGCGACAGGGGAGACTGGGGCTTATTGGTTCTGTCGCCCACTTCGTTGCGTTTTCGTAAGACTCCTGGAGAGAACTGGCTCAATACGCTTTTTAAGGCAACTAAGCCACAGGTCCCGGAGAGTATTGAAAATGATCTAGTTATTCCTTTCTCAGAGATTGTTTCAATAGTATCGCCTCAGAAGAAATTCCTGGATTTTCTCTTTGGTAGCCCCTTCTTCACATTTACGGTCGAATATAGACAAACGGGAGTAACTAAATCCATCCGCTTTGCCGTCGACACCAAGAATGATTTTTTTGTGCAGCTACAGAAACTGTCAGGCCACGACTCAACCAACTAAATCCCAAGGCAAAGGGGCATGAGCTAGGTCTTTAGCACACCACGAAGCGCCGGCAGCAAAAAGCACAGAAGCGTCAAAACTTGTGGTAATGCCAAGGCAGCGAGCCCCTGCAGCTACGCCTGCCTTGATGCCGTTCACTGCATCTTCCACGACGAGGCAATCACCAGGTTTTACGCCAATTCTTTCTGCTGCTAAAAGATAAATATCAGGAAAGGGTTTCTTCCTTGTCATGTCAGAGCCCGTCAGCACGACGTCGAAAAAATCTGGATCAAGGCCAAGTGAACGCAAATTGATAAGGACTTTGACCGAATCTGCGGCGGAAGCAAGTGCAATTTTTAGGCCGTGTTCCTTACACGCCTTTGGATAATCGTGCGCTCCCGGCAAAACAAAATTCGTTTTCTGTGCCAGCTCGTCGTAAAATTCGTAAGCCCTGGCTTTGGCTTTGGGTAAATCAATCTTAAAACCATAATCGCGCGCAGGCCCGCCTATGAACATGTCCTCACCGGCGCCGATATAGGGCTTAAAGGCAGACTGTGGCACTTCGACTCCATACCATTCGCGATACATGCGCTGGACGGCCGCCGCAATCAGGTCTTCGGAATCCACCAAGACCCCATCCATATCAAAAAGGACACCCCGAATTGTTGTCTCTATGGTCGTCATTTGCGCATTACTTTACCACATTCCAGCTAAACACAGGAAGAGCCAGGGCATTGGCAGTTGCCGTAAACTACCTGCTACCATAAGTTGCCTCTTTGCCTGCTTGCGAGTATCTTTCTATCACAATGATTGACGTTTGTGATGCGCTACTCAAAGCCAACATTCCTTGCATGGAATATGGCCTGAGTGCGATTGATGCATATACAGGATTAGCCCCGACTCAACCAACGCAATTTATTATTGCAGAAGGAACTATTATTGATCTTGCTAAACAGTTCGAGGCGCTTATGTATCCGTCGCTTCCTTATGCGGACGCCTCACTGTCCAAGGAAGCAGCAGGAAGCGAAGTAAGATTTCTGTGTGTCGATTCTTTACAGCAAAAAAACCTGGGCGCTTCCCCTTTGACCGACTTTAGAAAAGTTCCGAATAGAGACTATTACCACGACCCTTGCGGTATATATCCCTCACTCCGTTCCAGGGACTTTGTCTACGTGCCATTCAAGAGTTCAGAAAATGCCTTGTTCGAGACAGCAATCTACGCTTCGCGATTTCCTAACATTCCAGAAGCGGTTTTCAAGGGTTTGAATTTACCAGAAAGGCCATCTGCGTTGTGGCAACGCGACCTTCTCTCGATTATTTTGCAAGGTCCTTATTCTTCCCAGGCTCTCAACGGACTCTTGGCGAGCGGATTTGTCGAACGGCAGTGGCCTGCCCTGTACGCCCTTCTTTCTGTCGACCATGCCAAGGAGTGCCATCCAGAGGGTGGTGGCTGGTCCCATACCATGGCAGCATTGGATCAACGCAAAACTTATGACCTGACACTATCTCTGGCAGTTCTGCTTCACGATACAGGCAAGCCGCGTTCGACTGCGCGCGAGGGGCATCGCTTTGATCATCACGCCGAGATTGGAGCTTCGCTTGCTCAGTCCTTCTTGAGCTCACTGAACTTTAGCCCGGAAACAATAGAAGATGTGTATTTCATGATCCGTTGGCATATGCTTCCTGCGGCTTTGCCCAAGATTCCGATTTCCACCGTGAGCGACATCGTGCTCGACAGGCGTTTTGTCGATCTTCTGGAACTGTATCGTTGCGATGAGTTTTCTACGTTTACAGGCCCTGAAAGCTACTACGCAGCGTGCGCAGCCTACCGTGCCTACATGAAAAACGTTCGCAACCCTTACAGAGATGGCCAGGGGCGCAAATTACATCGGTCTCAAGCCGGTATGGGCATATAAGGTACAGCCCATTTGGGGGCTTTGAATGAAGCAAACTGGTCGTAGTTTGCGATAAGCACGGACACGATTTTCTGGTCGAGTGGTGTCTTCTGCAAAATCTTGAAGGCTTCGGAGCCATGGACTGGATCGCGATAGGGTCTTGTGCCAATCAGCGCCTCGAACACATCAACTACGGCGATTATCCTGGACTCTTCAGGGATTTGATCGCCCTTAAGACCATCGGGATAGCCTGATCCGTCCATGCGCTCGTGGTGGGACCGGACAATCGGGCTCAATGAGGCGAGCTCCTGAAAATTGAGTAAGATAGCAGCGGACGCAGCCGGATGCTTTTGAATGATTGCCATTTCATCCTTGGACAATGGCCCTGTCTTCTGAAGAATCTCCGAAGGGACAGCAATTTTGCCGATATCGTGGAGAAGCGCTGCAATGTACAGATTGCGCAAACGCTTCCCCTTAAACCCCGTTTTTTCGCCAACAAAAACCGCAAGGACGGCGACTCGACGCGAGTGACTGACAGCCTCTTTTTCGGTCTGCTCAAAAAGGTAGATTATTGATTCCAGGCCCTTGGTTTCGTAGAAAAAGCGTGAAGTTCGGGAGCCCATCAAGTGAACGGGAAAACCTACCGCAAGTATTGCCAAGAGTATGATAAGATAATCAGACCATACTAAGAGAGGTTTGGCAAAAACTACCTTTAGACCATAGGCGAAATCTTGGCCATCACCGCTGCTTATCCGCATCCCTGCTTGTGGAAGGATTGCATCGAGAAGATCCTGGCTATTCAAACTTACGATCGCCGTCCAATCTTCCAAGGGCGAATTACCATAATCATCTTTTATAGAAAACAATAGGCGTAAGTCCCCATCCTTGCTTTCGATGGTTTGGGAGTCTTTGGGAGGGGAACTCTTTTCTAAGATCGCACTCTTGACAAAGGGGTAAAGATACACGATATCGAGCATCTGATTCTGGGCGGTAGCGATTTGTCCTTCCAGGATATTTCGGCGCAATTCGTCCCAAGAAAAATAACCGTCGTTAAATGCCGTCCAGTCCATCGCAACAATCGTAACAAAGGCAGCCTTTGTCTCCAGCAATTGGGTATTACGATGATCCAGCCTTATACCGACGACGATCCCGAACACAACTGTAGCAGTTAGCACCACTATGATAAGGCCCTGAACGAATCCTGTGGCCTTACTGCGGCCAAACGCACTTGACTTTGTTTTTTCCAACTTTTTATCTCCAGAAGCTCGTGCAGGTTATTCGCACAAACCCCTTTAATCCAGACCTTCCTAGTTGTCGCTGTCTTCCCTCTCTTCCTCAGTTTTTTCGGCCTTCTTTCTCTCTTCAAAATCTCTGACGATCGCCAAGGCGTCCTGTGCGTATTCGTCTGGTACAAGCACACTCACGCCTTTTACATTGATCGAATAGAATGGGTTAACATCGAGCATAGAGTCGGTCATCATCTCAGCGGGAATTTCGGCAGACTCAAGCAGGCTCTTGACAACAATAGCATCCTCCTGGAAAGCGGCTGCAAAAACAGTCTTCATGCTCGCGACCTCCAATTCTCGATCGCCTTGCGCGACTTATCAAATGCGGGACCAAGCCTGCGGGCACCAGTAGGCGTCATGAGCCAGTCTTCTTCCATCCGCATACCGCCAAGATCCTTCCACCTTCTTAATTCATTGTAGTCTATAAACTCGGGAAATGCATTATCGCGCTCCCATTTTTCTATGAGTCCTGGAATAAAATAGATGCCAGGTTCCATGGAATGTACCATACCGGGCTGTAGCTCTTTGGCCAACCTGAGTGCAGAAAGTCCAAATTGTTCGCTCCGGTGCATGGTCTTGCCATAGCCCACACGATCCTCACCAAGAGCTTCCATATCGTGAACATCCAGCCCGATCATGTGGCCCAGCCCATGGGGGAAAAAGAGGGCGTGCGCCCCGCATTCCACAGCCATAGACGGATCTCCCTTCATAATACCAATCTCCTTTAGTCCCTGGGCAAGGCTAAGACATGCAGCGCGATGAACGTCGATGAATTTCTTCCCGGGCGCAAGCGCACTGGTCGCATCCAGGAACACGTTGCACAAGAGATCGTAGATTTGAGCCTGATGGGAATCGAAACTCTTACCGACCGGGAAAGTTGTAGTGAGATCTCCGGCGTATCCCGACTCTACCTCGGCACCGGCGTCCAACAAGACCAGGTCGCCGTCTTTGGCAACATAATCATAGGAATGATTGTGCAATGTCTCGCCGTGGTTCGTAGCTATTGTAGCAAAACTCAAACCACAGCCGTGCTTCTGAGCCTCGTACTGTACGAGCGCTGCAGCTTCATAACCTGTCCAGCCCGGCCGAATTTGTTTCAAGAGTGCCTGGTGCATGGCTTCCGAAACAACCACTGCTTTCTCAAGCTCTGCAATCTCGCGAGGCTCTTTTATCTCGCGTATGCTGATGACAGCGTCAACAAGCTCTGCGCTTATTGATGCTTCGAGCTGTCTCGGGCTCAACCCTGAAAGCAAAGAAAGCCTTTCCTTTGTCTCGGCCCGATAAAATGGAAGGCAATAAAAGGACTCACGCCGACTTATAGCCACTTCGACACGACTGCTTGCCGCGCCCAAAGGCTGTACGTCCGTAATCCCACTCTTGCGTGCAAGATCGGCGACGCTTTCCATTGGACCGGTCCAAATCATATCGTCCATAGTGATATCATCAGCAAAAAGGGTGGGTTTGCCATCGGACACATCGAGCATGAGCAGCATGTTGGGCACGTTGAGTCCTACAAAATAGAGCCAATTCGAATCTTGCCTAAAGGGATAACAGTTATCCGGGTAATTGATTGGTGACTCGCCGTTGGACGGGAAAAGGACAATGCCACTCGTAACGCCGGCACGCTGAAGGCGTTCGACCAGGCGGCTACGTCTTTCTTGATACACAGTGGGTTCAAACATAAACAATATAGTATGTTTTAATTCCTGACAGGTCAACATAAGCAATCGATGTCACGCAGTTCCGTTTTCTGGCCGTAACTCCTCGCTTTCCGTTGCTATCAGCCTTCATAGTATGAACTTTGGCTTCTACTTGCTATTTCACTTGCTAATAGAAGGCAATATTCCTCACGTTAGTAAATTGAAATTTCTATCCTAGCGGCTAATGTGTTACCATAATGGATTACGTTAGGGCCTGCCTTGCCAGTAACCTAAGGATACGCAGGGCAATGTTAGGAATATCACAGGAAGAGCTTGCTGAAAGAGCTGGCATATCTCCAGGTTATGTGGCAAATATCGAAACGGGCCGCAGCTTCCCCTCGACCAAGGTTCTGCTCCGCCTGAGCGCAGCATTCAATGTGGAACACTGGAAACTCCTTATGGATCCACAGAACGACGAGATCAACTACTCAAAAGAAGAAATATCGAGAATTTTCGATCGTGCAAAGGAATATGTGCTGGGAGAACTACCTAATAGCTATTCGACTCCTGGTCAGCCGACACAAAACGACGCACCGGACACGCGCGACTGAATTGCTGGGAAAATGACAAAGGTTGACAGTCCACAATCGAAATCCTACTATTGAGTGATGAGTATCTTATCTTGGAAGTTCTCTTGGAAGTGGAAATCCATGCTAAGGGTTCAGTCCCTTGCGGGAGTCTTGGCTGTCGCTGTCTTTGTGGGCACGACGATGCCATTGACGCCGCTGGATGCGCAAACTCAAACTCACGAACAAAGTACCACCAACACTCCCTCTGCTAGTGCTGACTCATACTCTATGCAGAGCTACGTTCTCAATAATGGCCTCGAACTTATCATGGACCAGCAGACTTCTGCACAGAAGATCTTCCTGGGAATAGCCGTCAAAGGCGGCACTGATATCCAGACAAACAAGACAGCTGGGCTTTTTAGACTCATCGAGCTTTTAAGTTTTAGGGGAGAAGCGAGCCACCCTGGCGAGCCGGAACCGGCTGCAGCATTGGAGGCCATTGGAGCAGAAGGCCTCAACGGTGGAATTCTGCAGGATGGATTCGTGTTCTCGTATGTCGTAAAGCCCGAGCAGCTAAAGGAAGGAATAAATACTCTACAATATTTATTCTCGACCGTGCGTCTCGATACTGCTTTTTCCGATACCAAAGCCCTTGCCGAGGCAAAAGAGGAATATTCTGCGGCAACGGCAAAACTGATGAACGATCCAGATGCAATTTACGAGCGGGCCCTGGACAAGAAACTGTTCGCCCAAGGAGCGTGGAGGCGGAATGCTGAAGGACCCGATAGTCTTGTTGCACAAGCCACACAGGCCGCGCTCAAGGCTCTGATAAATCAATGGTTCTTGCCAAATAACGCAGCAATCGTGGTTTGCGGCAATTTTTCACCTGAAGAAGCAAAGAGTTACGTGACTTCTGCGTTTGGAAACTGGGAAAAGGGTCCGAGTCCGTGGCAAAACCCTCCAAAAGCATTCCCCAAGCCCGGTGTTTCGCGCCCAACCTTTCTGGTCTTTCCTGATTCGTCCATCAGTACAGGAACGGCGAAGGTCGAGTTACGGTATAGGGCACCGGATGTTGGTTCCGGCAAAGCCGACGCAGCCATGCTGTGGGCACAGCTTGCTGCCGATCCTACAGGCAGACTGGCTACGGCGGCTGCCAAGAGTCTTGCCAAAGGATCCAATCTTGCAGACTTTGCTGTTCATTACGTACCAAGCAAGAATTCGTCCTATTTCTCTGTATCTGCAAATCTTGCGGTAAACACAAAGCCAAGTGTCGTGGACAATGCGATGAGTTTTAAGGAAGTGGTACGCGGAACGGAAGGTTATGCCCTAAAGACAAATGCTTCTTACTATGCTGCCAAAGATTATGCAGCGGCAGCTCAAGCAGTAGCACAATCTCAAGCGGAAAAACTGCGAGACCCAGAGCAGGCAGGGGTTTTCCTCATGAATAGCTGGGTCACTGGCGCCTATCAATGGTGGCTGCAGACTCCCGAAAGGCTTGCAAAACTTGGGCCAAAGGATATTCAGTCCTTTGCCGACGAGTACTTTATGAAGAATCTTGAAGTCGTAGGAGTAAGGATTAATCCCGCCGACTATGAAAAGAATAAGAAGACCTTCGCAGGGTATGGTTTTGAAGTTGTGAGCGGAGCCAAGGCGTTCTGGTGGCAATAGATTTGGTGGCAATAGGTTCGTGCAAGGCCATGGATCAAATGGCCGACACCTCAAGAACAAAAAGAGAAAAAAGAACAAGAACTGGTCAGCTTCTTATGCCAAGACCTATTCTTCTTCTATGCTAATGATGCTGGGAAGTGCCTTTAGCGCCTTGGAAATGCGCTTGAGGCTTTCCTTGTTGTCGGTTTCCATTGTAAAGAAACCAGCGAGCGTGCCATCACCGCGCTCACCGAGCTTGCCTTCCCTGAGACGACCTGAATACTTGCGCACTGCAGCTTCGATTTCGGAAAAGATGCCTGGCTCTTTTTTTGTAGTAACCCTAAAGCGCACAACGCTCTCTAAAGAGTCTTCCCATTGTACGTCTATTCTCCGCTCTTCAAAGTCGGCCACCGCAGCGATGGTCTTGCAGTCGGCACGGTGTATGATGATGCCACGGCCACGGGAAATGTAGCCTACGATTGGGTCGCCCGTGGCCGGCCGGCAACAGCCCGCAATCCGAATCATCATATTTCGCGCCCCATCGATGGAAAGCCCTGCCTTATCGCTCCGCAATTCCTGGCCGGGCCGATAATTCCTATATTCAATCTCGGTTCGGACCGCCTCGCCGGCCACGGGCTCCTGGCCCTTTTCCGCGCGAACGCGGGCTTCTTCCGCGGCGGTAAGTTCCTTCTCGGCCTTTTCCTGTTTTTCGGGCTTTTTGGGTACGACGATGCTTTTGTCGATTGCAAGCACCTGCCCGCTCTGCACAAGCAGAGCACGGATTTTCTGCTTGGCTTTCGAGGTATGTGCAAGCTTGAGCCAGTTGAGGTTCGGCTTTGCGTTGGGCGAAGTCAGAATCTCTACGATCTGGGTATTCTTAAGCTCGGCATCTAGAGGAATTATGGCGCCGTCTGCCTTTGCACCAAGACAGTGCGCCCCAATGTCCGAATGAATAGCAAAGGCAAAATCGATCGCCGTGGAGCCTGCAGGCAGTTCGACGACATCGCCTTGCGGCGTAAAAACAAAGATGGAGTCCTTGAGGAGTTCTTTTTTGATATCGTCCAGGTACTCGGCTCCCTCCGAAAGAAATTCGTTCCATTTCTTGAGCCTGTTGACGATAGGCAACTCTTCCAGGTTGGGCTTCTCCGCCGTTTTGCCACGCTTGTAGAGCCAGTGTGAGGCAACGCCGTATTCTGCCACCGTATGCATTTCGTGCGTTCTGATTTGTACTTCCAGGAGTCTCCCACCATAGCACATAACCGTGGTGTGCAGGCTGCGATAACCATTGGCCTTTGGCATGGCAATGTAATCCTTGAACCTGCCGTCGATTGGCTTCCAAAGCCGATGCACGAGTCCCAAGAGTGCATAACAATCGTTTTCGGTATCGCAGATAAGCCGCAATCCCAGTAAGTCATAAAGCTCTTCAGGCGACTTTCCTTCTTTACGCATTTTTTGATAAATCGAATAAAAGTGCTTAGCCCGTGAGCTTATTTCGACGTGTATCCCTGCCTTGGTCGCAGCGCGGCGAATATCTTCGCTCACCTTTACGAGATAACGCTCCCGAGTCGCTTTTTTGGAAGAGACAATCTCTTTTATCTGATCGTACACTTCGCGGTTGAGCGCCTTGAGCGAAAGGTCCTCAAGTTCATCTTTAAGCCAGGAAATACCGAGCCTGTCCGCAAGGGGCGCATAAATGTCCAGGCACTCCGTGGCGATGGCCTTCTGGCGGTCTTCGGGAAGATATTTAAGTGTGCGCATGCTGTCTAGTTTGTCAGCGAGTTTTACAATGATCACACGTATGTCGCTCGTCATGGCAAAGAGCATTTTGCGCATCGTTTCTGCAGCCTGAATGGTCTTGTTTTTGGCTCGAACTGAAGAAAGGCGCGATACCCCTGCCACGAGTTTTGCGGTTTCTGAGCCGAACTTTTCGGCTATTTCCGCGTCCGGCGTGGCCGTAAGCACTGCCTTGCGGTTCGCAGCTTGGTCCTCTTCGTCCTTCTCCGGCCGGCTCGCATCGTGTACCAGCGCCGCCAGTACCGAATCTCGATCCATGCCCATATCGAGGAGGGTCTCCGCCACATGAAAGTCATGTTCCCACGCGTATTTGCCATCGGAACGAAGTTGCTCCCCATGTTTCTGCTTGGTCCATTCCAGGGCTTGCGACGCAAGCGTTGAACCTTCCTCGCCGAAAGCAGCGCTGCATTTCTGCAAGAATACGGTAACTTGATCTTCCATAGGCATTTACCTTACGCCTTATGTTCCTTAAGTGCGTTCGCGAAGTATATTCTTCGCGGCTTATGTTTTGGCCATTAAACCTTAGGCAATGTAAAATGTACACCAACGGCGCTGACCGGGGAGTCAATCCGCCGACGGCAAGCGCCCGCCCGTGACTCTTTGTCTGCCTGCAAGATCCAACCAGACCCGCAGGCCCTCAAAGCCATTTTCAGTTAACATAGCACAAATGCTGGCAACTTGAAATGGATCGCTTTCAAAAAGAAGGTAGCCGCCTGGAACAAGGAGGTTTTTTGCCTGAGGAATAAGTCGACGAATGAAATCCAGACCATCTTCCCCACCGTCCAGTGCCAACCTCGGTTCTTTGCAGCCTGTTTCAAACATGGCATCGACATCAATGTGTGGAACATAGGGTGGATTTGCTGTAATGATGTCAAAAGCAGCGCTCCTGTCGGTCTTCATCTCAGCGTTCGTCACATGACCAGCCTCAGCGCTCAAAAAGGTACTCAGGAGATCGGAATGGAGAAACTCAATCTCCTTTCCTGGAGTTTCTTGCCTTAAAAGTCGGATGGAATTCTGCTGCGCCACCGACAGGGCCTCTTCCGAAATGTCGGAAGCGCTCACCTGCCACAAAGGCCGCTCGCAGGCAAGGCTGATTGCCACAGCCCCGGAACCCGTGCACGCATCGTGAACGCGCACACAACAAGAGCTCCCCTTGTCTCCAGAATACCGATCCACGAGAAGTTCCAGCTGATCGCCGACCTCCAAAGCCGCCTGGACGAGCGTTTCTGTATCCGGCCTTGGGATGAGGACGGCGCTGTTCACTATAAAACTGCGCCCAAAAAACTCCTTTTCGCCAAGAATTGCCGCAACACTTTCGCCTGAACGACGCCGCTCGAGAAGCATTTGAAAAGCCGCAAGCGCGCCCTGGTGCGATCCAGCATCCCACGCAAGCGAGAGCCGGCTCAACAGTTCGGTTCGCGAAATCGAAAGACAATGAGCACAAAGGAGCGTCGCATCCAAAAAAGCAGTATCCGGATCGGGCAGCGTTTTTGCCGCCTCGGACAAGAGAATCCCGTATGTCACGCTATGGACTCAGCCAAAGCCTGCTGCCTTGCGTGTGCAACAAGCGCATCGATAAGCTCATCCATCTCACCCTCCATGATCAGATCGAGCTTGTAAAGCGTGAGATCGATTCGATGGTCGGTGAGGCGGTTTTGTGGGAAGTTATACGTGCGAATTCGTTCTGACCTATCCCCTGTGCCTACCTGGCTTTTCCTTTCTGCCGAGCGCTCGGCCTGAGCTTTGGCTTCTTCCAGATCGTAGAGGCGGGCCCGCAAGATGCGCATGGCCTTGGCCTTATTCTTTATCTGGCTTTTCTCATCCTGGCAGTGAACGACAATGCCCGTAGGCAAGTGGGTGATTCGTACCGCAGAGTCGGTGGTGTTAACACATTGGCCGCCGGGCCCGCCAGAGCGCATAACATCTATGCGCAGGTCCTCCGGCTTTATTTCGATTTCAGTCTCTTCCATCTCGGGCAGAACTGCCACCGTCACCGCGCTCGTATGGATGCGCCCCGAACTTTCGGTCGCAGGGACACGCTGCACACGATGAACGCCCGATTCCCAGCGCAGTTTTTCGTACACCGAGTCACCCGCTACCGAGAACACGATTTCCTTCATACCCCCCAGTTCGGTGGCATTTTCGCTCATCACTTCCACGGTCCAGCCCTGATTTGCGGCATAGCGGGAGTACATCCTAAAGAGATCAGCGGCAAAGAGTGCGGCCTCTTCTCCACCGGTACCGGCTCGTATTTCCATAATAATGGATTTGTCGGCCAATGGGTCCCGCGGTGCAAGCAGCTTGTCCAGGTCGCTCTTGAGCTTTTCGACTTTCTTTTCAAGCTCCGAGACTTCGTTTTCCGCAAGGGCGCGCAGTTCCGGATCCTTTTCCTGGCTCAACATGGACCTGGTATCCTCAAGTTCGGCAAGGGCCTTTTCGTATTGTTTTCCTGCGTCATCGATAGCAGCGAGTTTGGATCGCTCCTTCATGATCTGCCTGTAACGGGTCTGATCGCGTACGACGGCAGGATCAGATGCTTCGGTATCGAGGGTTTTAAGTCTCTCTCGTATTGAGGTAAGTTTTTGTGTCACACTTAATGGTATACCGAAGGAGTAATTTGCTTCAATTGCCCTGCAAGTTTCCCCTGTGTCTTGGGCAAGAGTCTCTTGTGCGAACTTATGGGCATCGATATCATTACAAAATCATGTTGGATTACCGATTTATCAAAGAAAACCTTGCCGCCGTCAAACAGAATATCGCTGACCGTTATATGGTCGCAGATGCGGATCTTGTGGTCGCTCTTTACGATGAGCGCACGGCTACACTCAAGACTCTGGAAGAACAGCGCAAAAAACGCAATGAAAACGCCGCGGCCATGAAGGGCAAGCTGTCGCCTGAAGAGCGCGCTCGAGTTATCGAGGAAGGCAAAGCGCTTAAAGAGAGCATCGCCGCGTTGGAAGCGTCTTTGCAGGACATCGAAAAGCGGCTCTACGAAGCTGCAATGCGGATTCCCAATATGGCACACCCGGATGCTCCACGTGGCAAGGAAGACAAAGATAACCTCGAAGTGAAGCGAGTTGGTTCCCCGACTATTTTCGACTTCGAACCCAAAGACCACGTACAGCTTGGCCAGGAGCTCGACCTCATCGATTTTGACACTGCTACGCGCGTTTCCGGCACCAAGTTCTATTATCTGAAAAACGAAGCGGTATTCCTTGAACTGGCACTCGAACGCTACGCCCTCAATTTGCTTCAAAAAAAGGGATTTATGGTATTTGAGACGCCCGATGTAGCAAAGACAGAGATTTTGGAAGGCATTGGATTTATTCCACGTGGCCCAGAATCCAATATCTACACTATTGAGGACGAAGATATGTGCCTTATCGGCACCGCAGAGATTACGCTCGGAGGCTATTATTCCGGCACAGTGTTCGAAAAGAAACAGTTACCGCTGAAGTTGGCAGGAATTTCACACTGTTTTAGAAGAGAGGCAGGCGCCGCAGGTCAATTCTCAAAAGGTCTCTACAGAGTACACCAGTTCACCAAGATTGAAATGTTTGCTTATACCTTGCCAGAAGAATCGGACGCTATGCACGAGTATCTGCGCTCTATAGAGGAAGAGATTTTCTCCAGCATGGGAGTCCCATTTAGAGTGGTAGATACCTGTACGGGCGACCTGGGAGCTCCTGCTTACCGCAAGTGGGACCTGGAAGCGTGGATGCCAGGCAGAAACGGCGGCGAATGGGGAGAAATAACCTCCACTTCGAACTGTACGGATTTTCAGTCAAGACGGCTTAATATCAAATTCAAGGACGATGATGGCAAGAACAAGTATGTTCACATGTTGAACGGTACGGCCATTGCCTGCTCCCGGGCACTCATCGCTATCATGGAGAATTTCCAGCGGGCGGACGGCTCGATCGCGATTCCGGAGGTACTCGTGCCTTATTGTGGGTTCTCCGAGATAAAGCCCAAGAGGTAGCGCCCAAAAGATAACGCATCTTTGAGACTGTTAAGGTGTGTACCGAGAAGAATGAGCTGACGGAATTCCATGCAAGTTTGATCCCGATGCAGCAGTAGTTTCTTTTTACAGTTTTTCGCTTTTTCGCTGCCGTAAATATCTTACTCAGCCCCTGAGGCCTTTCAAAGGTTAGACAAGGAAGAGGAAATGTCTTTCCTCCACGCGAGTTTCTCGTTCTCGTCTTCCCACCGAATCTTGCGGCTCACGGTAAAGCTGCCATCTCTGCCATTCTTATAGACTATCACCGCAAAGAAACCTGCGCCAAGGTAAATGAGCTTTTCGTTCTCTGCCAGTTTTTCTTCTGAAGAGAGGGCCTCCAAGACACAATCGAAGTGCACAGGTTCGCCAGTGCCCCGGTTGCCGAGTGCACTTGCCAGGTCCAGAATCGGCTTTCCACAGAGAGGGCAAACATACTGAACGAGATTCTTGGGTTCTTGTGGCTTTTCAGGGATGATATTTCGTTGACGCTGGAATTGGCCCTTACTTCTTCTTGGGTTCTTGGCATTCGGATCAAGGTCCCTTTTATCGTCCTTTTTATCGTTTTGAGATTGAGAGCGACGCTTCGCATCGACCGGGCCCATTTGGCGCCGTTTTTCTGGCCGGCGATCCGGTCTTTGCCTCATGTGCGGCTTGGATGCAGGAGGCCCGAGCTGAGTTCGATTTTTCTTTTCCGGCGAGCCGCCAATATCGGAATCATCTCCCATTTTTGTCCTTCTTCTTCAATGTATCTGTGAGAAAACTTGCAATCTTGGACACTGCACCATCAACATAGGTTGTATCATCAAGCTTGCTTTTTATTTCATACAATTTGGACGCCTGTTGCCCGGAAGCCTCGGTTTGCGCAGGAAACATGGTCCTTCCATTACTCGAATTTGAACCTGCCCACGAGAGAGAATCTTCTGGGGAAGCCTTATTTGTTTTCATCAGTTTCGTCGAAAGCTCCTTCATAGCGAGTCGGCTTTCCATCTACTCCAATAAAGAACACATCATAACGTATGCATTTCCTACTATATTGTCGATATTTTGTAAGGAATATTTTAGAAGTTTCGACAATTCTGGTTATTTTTGTAGCAGTTATAGACCGAGAGAGTTCGCTTGCCGCATTGGCCGACCACGACTTGACCTCGACAAAACTCAAAACATCGCCTTTTAGGGCCACAATATCGATTTCGCCTCTTCCTGCACGGAAATTCCGGGCAAGTATTTGCCAACCTTCGGCCTCAAGCAGGAAGGCAACTTCCTCCTCACCCTTCCGTCCCCGACAGGCTGTCGATTCGCATAAAGAACGCGCTTCTACCAAGCCACTCGAAGACTCCGTCATATGATCTTTCGGTTTCGCATATTTCGATTTCACATAGAAGATAACGCTTTTCAACGAGGCAGGCGATTCAAAAGCGAAATGGCCGAATGTCATAAAAAAGGTCCGACCGTATGTCGGACCTTTCGTCAATGTTTAGGCTTCAATTCCCAAAACCGAAGCCGGTTACCTTTGGCTTTTTGCTATTTCTTTACAGTGGCAGAAGCACCGCCCGCGGGCGTCTTAGAAGAAACGATGAGTTCCTTGACCTTGGACTTCTTGCCGACTTTCGTTCTGATGTAGTAGAGCTTGGCACGGCGAACTTTGCCTCTGCGGAGCACTTCAACTTTCTCTACACGCGGTGAATTGAGCGGGAAAACACGCTCAACGCCGATGCCATAAGAATTCTTGCGGACCGTAAAGGTCTTGCCGATACCGGCATTCTTCATCGCAATAACAAGGCCCTCGTAGGCCTGAATTCGTTCAGTTTTGCCTTCAACAATCTTGAAGCTCACGCGAACGGTGTCGCCGACGTGGAACTCCGGAGCTTCACTTTTGACCTGTTCGGCCTGGATCGCTTGTACCAGGTTCATGCCATCCCCCTTCATCGATGACTTCACGCAATATACTGTCCACTTCACTGGGCAAGTTGTCCTTGGACAGGAGCTCGGGGCGATAGGCCAAGGTCTTAGCGACGCTTGCCTTTAGCCTCCAACGAGCGATTTGTGCATGGTTTCCCGATGTTAATACATCTGGGACCTGCATAGTATCATAAACAGCAGGCCGTGTATACTGGGGATACTCCAAGAGGCCGGAGGCAAAGCTCTCTTCCTCAAGGGATTCCCCGGAGATTACACCGGGCCTTAGCCTATAGATGGCGTCCACCACTACCATTGCGGCCACTTCGCCGCTAGAAAGTACGTAGTCGCCGATAGACACCTCATCGGTGACACGGGTATCGATAATGCGCTGGTCTATGCCCTCGTAACGCCCACACAGAATGTTGAGCCGCTCTTCGCGGGAAAAATCCTGTGCCATCCTCTGGTTAAAAAGCCGTCCTGATGGCGTTACAAAGATGGTGCGCACGGAAGGGGCGCCGGCAGCCTCGAGCGCCCGGTCCAACGGCTCCGGCTTAAGCAGCATGCCCGCGCCGCCGCCGAACACCTCGTCGTCGCACTTGTGGTGGCGGTCGTAGGCGTAGTCCCGGATGTTCACGAGCTCGTATTCGATGAGCCCGGCGGCGACCGCGCGCTTCATGACGGAAGCTTCAAAATACGCCCGCACGATCTCCGGGAACAGGGTCAGGATGGTGAATTTCACTCCAACAACCAACCTGCCAACAGCTCGAGGCTGCCGGCGTCCGTATCGATCGTCCCAACAAACTGGCTTCGGAACGGCACGATGGCCCTCGTTCCACCTTTGCACAGCAAGATTTCCAAAAGAGGATCGGCTCCTCCCTCGAGCACGCCGGCAACTTCGCCTATGAATTGACCGTCGAGCAGCACCTTAAGACCTACAAGATCGCAAAGGTACCATTCGTTTGCCTTAAGCGGGCTCGCCTGCGACCGCGGCACCATGATGTCGTAGCCTGTGAGCTCGCGCGCCTTCTCCGGGCTGTCGTAGCCTGCAAAATGAGCGCTTAAACCCCACTCGCCTTCCTCAAACTCCACAATGGTCGCGCGCAGCGTGCGGATCTCTTCGGTCGCGCGCAAGCTGCGCAAAGCGTCCGCCCCCGGCGCGCCGCGGCCCTCCTGTCCAGGAGCCCCCGCAGAGCCCCGCACCAGCGTCACCACTTTGAGCCGCTTCAGGTGCTCGGTCTCCCCAGAATAGCTTTTGAGCCTCACGTACCCCGCAAGGCCCCGCGGCGCGCCGACCCGCGCCACAGCCACAAGTTTTTCCTGCTTTTCCGGTTCCATCTATCCACACATAGCCCGATGCACCGCGCGCCAGGCACAAAGCCTCGCGGCATTCCTGAAAGCCACACAGCACACCGACGCTAAACTAATCCAAAATCTCCAGGATGACGCGCTTGGACTGTGCCGAAGCGCTCGCAGAAAGAATTGTGCGGATTGCCCTTGCAATGCGCCCATTCTTTCCAATAACCTTGCCGACATCCCCTTCGGCAACCTTAAGCTCAAGAATCGTCGACTTTTCTCCCTCGATGACCTTAATCTCTACCGCATCAGGGTCCTGTACGAGCGACTTGACGATATACTCAACTAAATCTCGTTCCACTTCTTACTCCCCGGGCGGAAATTCTCTTACCGTCCGAACGATGTCATATCCATATCGATCCATTTCGAGCGCACTCCAGCAGCGTATCCTCCCGGCCAAAAGCACGGGAAAAAGACGCGAACCCTCGGCAGCGCTAAATCTACCTGACCTGGATATTCTTCTGATTAAGAATGGAGCGGACAGTATCGGAAGGCTGTGCACCTTTGGCAAGCCAAGCCTTGGCCTTTTCTTCGTCGATTCTTATCTGCTGGCCCTCGGCCTCGATTG
>Ga0209098_1001392_pt1 | contig 23299 bp, 21 predicted proteins | sample AD_JPNHW1_MetaG_FD_184429 | JGI IMG/M metagenome (GOLD analysis project Ga0209098, IMG submission 184429) | Active sludge microbial communities of municipal wastewater-treating anaerobic digesters from Japan - AD_JPNHW1_MetaG (SPAdes) (version 2) | ecosystem: Engineered > Bioreactor > Anaerobic...
GCTGCTTGATAAGATTGGAATTGAGTACGATCCAGGCTCAAAATTCAAAGGGCCGAATGGTGAAGACCTTGGACACCCTGAAGCACCATCATATTTAAAATTTTACAAAGAATGAGCAGGAAAATAGCCGTGATAGGTGGCGGTGCCGCAGGCCTCGAAGCTTCCTCAGCCCTGGCTTCACTGGGTTTCAGGGTAGTGCTGGTTGAAAAGGAAGATGAAACAGGAGGGCATATCAAAAACTGGCACGCCTTGTTTCCTAACAGGAGGCCGGGAACCGAAGTGCTTCAAGCCTTACGGAGCAAACTAAGTAAGGAGGTTGAGTTATTCTCCGGCAAAACCGTCACTGAAATCAAACAGGTCCAGGGCAGGTTTGAAGTTGGCAGCGCCGACGGTTGGAAAGCCGAAGCAGATGCAGTATTGCTGACAACAGGCTTTTCATTGTTCAATGCAAGCAAAAAAGAGGAATACGGGTATGGTATTTATGATAATGTAATCACCTCTGCCGACCTTGAGTCTGCTTTTTCGGCGGGTAAAATTACCATGAAAAATGGCGAACAACCGAAAAGAATTGGATTCGTGCATTGTGTGGGTTCACGTGACGAAAAAGCCGGGAACATTTATTGCTCAAAAGTTTGTTGTGTAACCGCCGTGAAACAAGCCATTGAAGTAAAGCAATTTCTGCCCGAATGTGAGGTGTTTTGCTTCTACATGGATATGCGCATGTTTGGACGTCATTATGAAGAACTATACAAGGAAGCGCAGGAGAAATACTACATTCAGTTTATCCGCGGCAGGTTGAGCGAATCGACCGAAGATCATACAGGGAAAATTATTCTTAAAGTTGAAGATACTTTACTGGGGAAACCACTTAAAATAGGCGTTGATATGCTGGTGCTCATGGTGGGTATGGAGTCGCCCGACATTACCAGGAAACTGGGCAGTGAACTCGGTTTGCTGAACGACAGTGACAGGTTCCTTGTTTCGGCAGATCAGCATATATCAGCCAATGTTTCAGAAATACCGGGATTGTTTTTTGCCGGGACATGTACTGGCCCGAAAAACATTGCCGATACACTGGCTGATGCCAGGTCAGCAGCATTAGCCATAGCCGGTTATTTTGAGAACAATAGTAACAGAAGTTGATAGAAGGTCAGGCAATGGCAGGCACAGTTGAAAAAGTCAGGTTTGGTTTTTCGGTAAATAAGGACCGGCAGATTGACTATGATGCCAATCTGAAGGATATCGCAGATATCGTGCTGAAAGCGGAACCTACAATAAACCTCTGTATATCATGTGGTACCTGCGCTTCAACCTGTACGGCAGGCCAATTCACTGATTTCAGCCTTCGAAAAATGATTCTGCTGGTGAGAAGAGGTGAAACCAAAGGCCTCGAAAATGAAATCTCCAAATGTATGTTGTGTGGCAAGTGCCAGTTGGCTTGCCCGCGGGGAGTTAGTACGCGCAATCTTATTTTACAGATTCACAAAGCATTGAAAACCGGCGCTTTATGACATTTAATATCTTCGTTATACCTTTTTTTGGAGGGCTGCTGTTTTTACTGGCTGTACTTTTCGTCCGGTTTACAGCCTGGTTAGCCACGCTTGATAAAAGCGGCCGCAAGAAACTTGGTCACGGGCTGTTGAACGGACAGGTTTTTCCTGCAACCTGGGAGGTTTTCATGGAAAGCCTTCTACACAGGCGCATGTTCAGGCAAAACAAATTGCTGGGATACATGCACATGAGCTTTGCTTTTGGCTGGCTTCTGCTCATCGTGCTTGGCAACCTGGAATCGAGGATATACAGTGGAGGGCATATCAACCCGCCATATTATCCCATCTTTCTGAAATTTTTCGTTCACGATAAACGCACGTTGCCTTTCGAACTTTACACTTTACCGGGGTTTTTCAGGTTTATCATGGACTTTGTGCTGCTGTTCATTCTTTCAGGACTGGTTTTAGCGTTGATAAAAAGGGCGCGGTCAAAATGGTTCGGAATGAAAAGGACCACACAGCATAGTAAGTTCGACAAATGGGCAATAACATCCCTGTGGTTTATATTCCCTCTGCGTTTGCTGGCCGAAAGCTTCACAGCCGGGGTGTACCAGGGCGGAGGCTTTCTCACTAACACGCTGGGCACTTTTTTTGCGGCATTTCTCCCGGTTGAATACCTGTATTACCCGGCCTGGTGGGCCTATTCCACGGCGCTGGGAGTTTTCTTTGTTACACTTCCCTGGTCGCGGTACATGCACATACCCACAGAAGTTCTGCTGATTTATCTGCGGCATTTTGGTATTAAAACCGGCAAAAAGCCGGATAGTTTTTCGGAAATTGAGATATACTCATGCCCGCGTTGTGGGGTTTGTATTGATGTTTGCCAGATGAATGACGCCCACAGGACAAACTCAACACCGGCTTATTTCCTGCGCTCCTTGCGCTATGGTACCCCCGACAATGATCAGAATGCCAACTGCATGTTGTGCGGACGTTGCCACGAAGTTTGCCCTGTACAGATTGATACCCTGGCTATCCGGGTTGCAGCCCGTTATGATGACAATAAGTTACTGGCACCTTCATTTAAATACCTGGATCGCTTTGAGCCTGCTGATAGTGCCGCAGATGTTCTCTATTTTGCCGGTTGCATGGGACACCTTACACCAGCCGTGAAAAAAGCCATGCTGAAAATACTGGCTGCTTCAGGCGAAAAGTTTAGTTTTATGGATGAGGATGGTTCGGTTTGTTGTGGCAGGCCTCTTTTAATGGCCGGGCTGCATGAAGCAGCAGCGGAACTTATTCAGAAGAACACTCATTTAATAATCAACTCGGGTGCAAAAACATTCGTTACGTCTTGCCCGATTTGTTATAAAGTTTTTAACGAAGAGTACAAGCTGCCGGGAGTAGAAGTGCTTCACCATTCGCAGTATTTGCTGCGTCTTGTTGAGAGCGGCAAAATCAAGGTTAATAGCACCGGTATCACTGCTGTGTATCACGATCCCTGCGAACTGGGACGCGGATCAAAAATTTATGATGAGCCGCGCACTCTCCTTGGCCAACTAGTGACTCTTAACAAAGCTGAACAGGAGCGTGAAAACTCACTGTGCTGCGGAGGTTCTGTTGGCGATCTTTCGATGAATCACTCAGAGCGCACAGTCATCAGGGATGAGGCTTTAAAAGTATTGCTCGCATCACAACCTGACATTTTGGTCACAGCCTGCCCGTTGTGCAAGAAAACCTTCGACAATGGTACTGAAGCGGTAGTGATGGATATAGCAGAAGTGGTTTCTGAACGCCTGCAGCCAGTCACAAAAAAAGAATTAGTAACAGCAGAATTAGCCGGTTAATTTGAATTTTATGAATACTTGCCCTGCCTAAGGGCTATGGGATAACTTCAAAGCAGGAATTTGACTTCCTTCACATCACACTCCCATCGGTTGCCGTTTCTTTCTTCCAGCTGAAGGTGCCCATATTGATTGACTCCCACAATCTTAGCTTCGGCTGCACCTCCCCTTATTTCATAAATGTGCCATTCGTTCAGCCGGTACATCAGGCTGAGATACTCTTCAGTAATTCCTTTCCGGTCGCCCATGCGAAGCTGCGAATACCTTGAATCGAGCCACCTGCAAAGCTGGTCAAGTGTTTCACCAAGAGAGGACTCCCTGCCGGTGACCATTTTTATTGAGACAGGGTTGGGAGCATCGCTCAGAAACCTTTCCTGGTTAACATTCAAACCAATGCCTGCAACCGAGTTTTCGAAAACAGAGCCCAGAACTGAATTCTGGATTAGCATTCCGCATACTTTCCGGTCGCCAATGTAAATGTCGTTTGGCCATTTTATGCTCACCGGCTGCGAGTTTACCTTTGAATGCACCAGGTCATATACACCCAGGGCAATAGCCATCGACAGAATGCTTTGTTTGTCGGGCGGAAGGAATCTGGGATAAAGCAATATGCTAATGGTCAGGTTTTTACCGGGCTCACTTTCCCAAGAATTGTTTTCAAGCCCCCGCCCGGCTGACTGAGTATCAGCGATTACCACGAGGCCTTCAGCCGGGCTTGATGATTTCAACAAATCGAGGATATAAGCATTTGTGGAGGAGATATTGTCGAGGTGGACAATGGATGAACCGATGAGTTTCATGATTTCTGAGGTTAAACCAGAATAAAAATACAACAAAATTCACGGATTGGTGTTTTCAGACTATCTCACTAAATGACAAATTGACTTAAATCCGATCACGGCGCGATGTTTGATACGGTTATGATACGCTTCCGCTAAGTTACATAGCAATTAAATATGTACCTTTGTGAAGATAATGCAGTTACAGATGGCAAAAAGAAAAAAAAGCGAAGCATCCGACTTATTGGCCGACATAGTGGTTAAAGGTATGCAGGAACGAAAAGCGGCAGATATAGTAAAACTGAATCTTGGGCCTTTGCCTAATTCGATTACCGATTATTTTGTCATTTGTCATGGAAACTCACGTACACAGGTTGAAGCCATTGCCGATTCTGTTGAATCAGAAGTAAAAAAGGTTATTGGTATAAATCCCTGGCACCGTGAGGGTTTTGAAAACTGTGAATGGATACTGCTCGATTATTTTGACGTTGTAGTCCATATTTTCCAATCCGAAACCCGCGGTTTTTATCAACTTGAAAGATTGTGGGCAGATGCGGAGCGTACCAATGTTTCGTAATGTTGAACAACTAAGAAATTACTTCAAGCAATAATGGCAGAAGAAAAACAAAATAGCGATCAAAACAGGAAGCCTTTTAACGGAAATATTCCAAAACTGAAAAATCCAAAGTTCAAGTTTAACTTTTACTGGATTTATGGGATACTGGCAGTCATATTTACTTTTCTGTATTTCTCAAACATGGGTACCAGTCCAAAAACCGTTGGCTGGGGGGAACTTAAAACCATGCTGGTCAGCCAGCATGTTGAAAAAATATTGCTGGTCAATAAGGAACAGGCCGAAATATATATCAAAAAAGACAGTCTTTCTCTCAGTAAATACAAAGACCTGAAACCGGGCAACTCACTTAGTTCTCCGTCGCCACAATATACTTACCAGATAGGTTCGGTTGAAACTTTTGAGAAAGATATTCAGGAAGCTCAAAAAGACCTCACCAATCCTGTTTATATTCAAAACGTTACACGTAAAAACTGGGGCTCGGACCTTCTATGGGGAATCCTTCCTTTCGTAGTTCTCATTGCCGGGTGGTTTATCATCATGCGTATGATGAGCCGCGGAAGCGGTGGCGGTGGCGGCCAGATTTTTAATATCGGTAAATCCAAAGCCCAGCTTTTCGACCGCGATACTATGGTAACAACTAATTTCAGTGATGTTGCAGGCCTGGAAGAAGCCAAGGTTGAGATCATGGAAATTGTGGAGTTCCTCAAGAATCCCAAAAAGTACACTGAGCTCGGAGGCAAAATACCCAAAGGCGCATTGCTTGTGGGCCCTCCGGGAACCGGTAAAACCTTGCTCGCCAAAGCAGTTGCCGGTGAAGCCAAGGTGCCTTTCTTCTCCCTTTCAGGTTCCGATTTTGTCGAAATGTTTGTTGGGGTAGGTGCATCACGCGTACGCGACCTGTTCAAACAAGCAAAGGATAAAGCTCCCTGTATCATTTTTATTGATGAAATAGATGCAATCGGCCGTGCCCGTGGCCGTAATCCAATGACCGGCTCCAACGATGAGCGTGAAAATACGCTTAACCAGTTACTTACCGAGATGGATGGCTTCCAGACCAATGCCGGAGTCATTATTCTCGCAGCAACCAACCGCGCCGATATTCTCGACAGGGCGCTGCTGCGTGCCGGACGTTTTGACAGGCAGATACATGTTGAGCTTCCCGACCTCGAAGAACGTAAAGCCATATTTAAAGTCCACATGCGCAATCTGAAACTCGATGAAGGCGTGAATGTGGATTTTCTTGCCAGGCAAACCCCCGGGTTCTCAGGCGCTGATATTGCCAATGTTTGTAACGAATCAGCCCTTATAGCAGCACGTAACGACAAGAAGAAGATTGACAAACAGGATTTTCTCGATGCAATCGATCGTATTATCGGCGGACTTGAAAAGCGCAACAAGATCATTTCACCATACGAGAAGAAAGTTATTGCTTACCATGAATCAGGCCATGCTGCAGTAAGCTGGCTTGTTGAACACGCCAATCCTTTGGTTAAAGTTACCATTGTCCCCCGTGGCAAAGCGCTGGGTGCAGCCTGGTACCTGCCCGAAGAAAGGCAGATCACCACTTTTGAACAGATGTACGATGAAATTACTGCTGCATTGGGTGGCAGGGCATCAGAAGAAGTCGTCTTCGGGAAAGTTTCAACCGGCGCATTAAATGACCTTGAAAAAGTGACCAAACAGGCTTATGCCATGGTAGCATATTATGGCCTCAACGACAAAATCGGCAATATCAGTTACTACGATTCCACCGGTCAGCAGGAGTATATGCTTACCAAGCCCTTCAGTGAGCAAACTGCTGAAGTTATTGACGAAGAGATCAGTAAGATGATTGAGAGCGCTTATGATAAAGCAAAGAAACTCCTCAGAGATAATCGCGAAAAACTGGATGAACTTGCCAATAAGCTCTTGCAAAAGGAAGTGATTTTCCGTGAGGACCTGGTGCACATTTTCGGTGAGCGTGCCTTTGACACCCATGAACATGTGATATTCAACGGAAATGGTGAGAGTGAGCCTGAAACGGCAAAACAAACTGAGGACCAACCAGCTGAAACCGCACCGGAAATAACAGCAGAAACGACTGCCAAAACTTCTGCCGATAACCCGGAAACTGATGACAGAGATGCTGAAGAATTGAAAAATTCCTGATCATTCTGCTGAAAACGGGTTTAAATGTCGGATATTTGTTCCTGAACAAGAAGCTTTTTTACCATGGAAGAGAGTACGTCAAGGGAAAAGGTCTTGAAAAAGGTGCGTAATGCGCTGATTTACAAAACTGATAACCCTTTTCCTCATATTGATTTCGAAACGCCGCTGTATTCAGATTCCGACGAATCACCCGATGTTGTTTTTGCTGCCGAATTGATGAATGCCGGCGGCAATTTTATTTACTGTGAGGATGAAGCTGATCTCGTTGAAAACCTGTCGGCTATAAACCAACAGGATGACTGGAACAATGTGTATTGCTCCGATCCGGCCATTCAATATATTCTCACACAGGCAGGCGTTCCTTTTCATGCTGACGAAGAAGACTTTCATGATATCAGGATTGGCATTACGGGCTGCGAATTTCTTGTTTCAAGGCTCGGAGCAATCATGGTTTCATCAAAACAGGAGTCAGGCCGCAGGTTGAATGTTTTCCCTGAAGTTCATGCAGTTATTGCATACACATGGCAACTTGTGCCCGATCTCAAACAAGCTCTTGCAGCAATTAAAGAAAAGTATTCACAGGCTTTACCTTCTCTAATCTCAGTAATCACCGGCCCCAGCCGTACTGCTGATATTGAAAAAACACTGATTATGGGAGCACATGGCCCACGCCAGCTATATGTATTCCTTGTCGAATCACCTGAACCAACCACCGAAATTGAAGAATAATGTACAGCGATTGGGTTATAGTATTTTCAACACCACAGATATGGGAAGCAGAACTTCTTAAAAGCGTTCTGCAACAAAATAATATTGAATGCATAAGCCTCAATAAGCGCGATTCATCTTATCTCATAGGCGAAGTGGAAATCTACGTTGCCAATGCTAATGCTTTAATGGCTAAACAAATCATTCAACAGCATCTCAGTGAATAATCTGGCTACTCGTTCGGTTACTGCTACCTTTTTTGTAATAATCATGGTTGGTTCGATGCTCCTCGGACAAATCGCTACAGCCATTCTCTTTCTGCTCATCACTGTCTTCACCATTGACGAATTTCTGAAACTGGCCGGGAAAACCTCTGTAAAGCCGGATAGACTGATAACAATTGTTGCTGGGTCTCTCATATATGTGCTGATATCGTTATTTGGTATCATTGCCATGGATGTCAGGTGGCTTATACTCTCGTTCCCGATACTCTTCCTGGTTCTGATAGCAGAGCTATACCGAAAGTCAGGCAATCCATTTCAAAATATCGGATGGTCAGTGCTTGCAATACTTTATATAGCTATTCCTTATGCCATGCTCACATATTTCTTTGATTCGAATGCTGAGGACTGGCAGGGAAGGAGTGGAGTAATTCTTGGGTTTTTTACAATACTCTGGCTTAATGATACCGGCGCCTATTTTATTGGTTCACTGATAGGGAAACGCCGGCTTTTTGAAAGAATTTCACCAAAAAAGAGCTGGGAAGGAAGTATTGGCGGAGGAATTGTTGCACTGCTTACTGCGTGGGGGATTTCATATTTATTCCCTCATTACACGGTTATTGAATGGCTGCTGATAGCCCTGGTGATCATTGTTTTCGGAACACTTGGCGACCTGGTGGAATCAATGTTAAAACGCAGTATTGGCATAAAGGATTCCGGCAATATTCTGCCGGGGCATGGCGGCCTGCTTGACCGGTTTGACGCAGTTCTGATAGCCAGCCCATTTGTTTTTGTGCTGCTCACATTTTTCAATTAATTACGGGAGACTTGTATGACAAAAATGAGAATACATAAAGAAGGATACAGGATTATTTTGATTACAGGAATTGTAATTCTTATTATCGCATTGATAATCAATATTATATGGCCCCATCAAACAGTTTTTCATTACCTGCTTTACCTGGTGCTGGCAGTATTTTTCTTTATCGTTGTACGATTCTTCAGAATGCCTGAAAGGTCAATCACTACGGATACCGACACTATACTTTCTCCTGCGGATGGTACTATTGTGGCAATCGAGGAAGTGTTTGAACCTGAATACTTTAAAGATAACAGGCGACAGGTTTCAATTTTTATGTCGCCATCAAATGTTCATGTAAACCGTTATCCGGTAAGCGGAAAAATTGTTTACACGAACTACTGGCCGGGTTCATTCCTGGTAGCCTGGCACCCAAAATCATCCACTGAAAACGAGCGAAATACAGTCGTTATCGATCATACAGTTTATGGCCCTGTAATGGTACGCCAGATTGCCGGAGCTTTAGCCAGGCGAATTGTGTGCTATTCCAAAACCAATGAAAGAATCACCCAGGGACTTGAACTGGGATTTATAAAATTTGGTTCCAGGGTGGACTTGTTCCTTCCTTTGTCGGCAAAAATTAATGTTTCGCTCGAGGAGAAGGTGAAAGGTGGTTTAACGATGATCGGGGCATTTAAGTAGCTGGCTTTTGATTAACATCCTATTAACAAAAAATATTCTGTTTGTCCATCTTTTAGCACTACTTTTGTTGTGTTAAAAGAAATTAATCAAAAACTGATAAACCATGAAAAAAGTCGTAATGTTTGTTTCGCTCGTGGCCTTTGTGTTGGCTTTCGCAGTGAATGTGCCGGCTCAGAACAATCCCGGTACTCAGAAAGTGACCACTGAAAAAGTGAGCACCAGCAAAGAAGCCTCAACTCCTGCAAAATCATGTTGCAGCAAATCAGCAGCCGCCGGTGCCAAAACCGATTGTGCAAAGACCTGCAACAAGCCCTGCGATCATGCCAAGAAAGCTGAATGCAAAGAAGGTGCTGCTAAAACCAGTGTAGTTCCTGTGCCAAAAGCAAAGTAAAGATATCCGGTTACATGTAAATTGAGCCGCTCATATTGAGTGGCTTTTTTTTGATCAGCCATACTCTTCCTATTAACCAATTCCCCGATAACCCTGCCTGCCACCCGCAGGACTGCGCAAGGCAGGCAGGCAATTTCCCGATAGCCAATTTGCTATATGATTTCTTCGAGCTCCTTCAATGAAAAAACTTCATAAGTTGCTTCTTCAACGTGGCTTACGGCTTCGTGATTTACATAGACCTGGTCAATCCCAGCTTCTTTAGCGCCTCTGATATCTACTTCAAGATCGTCGCCAATCATAAGGCTGTCACCTGCCAGGGCGCCGGTCTTTCGCATAGCAAATTCAAAAATTGCCCTTTCAGGTTTTTTAACACCGGCTTCTTCGCTTGTAATGATGCTGGTAAAGTACCGGTCCATTCCCGAATTCCTGAGTTTGCTGAACTGCACTTCCTCAAATCCATTGGTGATGATGTACAGAGGATACTTTGGAAATAGATATTCAAGAATTTCCATGGCATATGGGAACAAATATGTTTTTGACGAGATTCCTTCAATAAATCCGGCAGCCATTTGTTTGCCAAGTTCAACATCACAAACGTCAAATTCGCAGAGTGTCAGGTAGAACCGTTTGAAATTCAAATCGTCTTTCTCAATTTTTCCTTCGCGATACAATGCCCATAAACCGGAGTTTATGCCAACATATCTCTCACGAAAAGCGCTGTATGAAGGAATCCCTCTGTTTTTAAGGTCCAGTTTTTCAAAGAGTTCGAGCTTGGTCTCTTCGGCATTTCGTTCGAAATCCCACAAGGTGTGATCAAGGTCGAAAAAGATGTGTTTGTATTGTTTTTTCATGCCCCGCAAAATTATCCTTTTTAACTGTTGTTAAAGAAATTTTTACTCTCATGTCGAAAACCAGAAAAATTAATGTAATATTGTGATATCAAAATAATATCAAAATAAAATGGAAAAAGATCGTATTGTCTCTCCTTCCGGCGGGTATGCCGGTATCGCTGCGTTCATCCTTCTGCTGGCAGGAGGTATCGTATCACTGGCACTGTTCTATCATATGGTGGTTGGCATTGTCGCTGGTATTCTTTGTATGGTACTGGCCTTCTTTGCTTTACCGGGTTTATTGGTGCTAAACCCAAACGAAGCGTCGGTGCTTATCCTTTTCGGCGCCTACAAAGGCACAGTGAAAACCAATGGATTTTACTGGCTGAATCCTTTTTATGTGAAGAAAAAGGTATCTCTGCGTGCCCGAAACCTTACAAGTGATCCGCTAAAAGTGAACGATAAACTGGGCAATCCTATCATGATCGGCATTGTACTGGTATGGAAGGTAGAGGATACCTACAAAGCTGCATTTGCCGTTGACGATTATGCTCATTTTGTGCAGATACAGAGTGAATCGGCTGTAAGAAAACTTGCCGGCCATTATGCTTACGATAACTTTGATGACGAGCAAACCGAGATTACGCTTCGTTCAGGCGGTGAAGAAGTTAATCATGTTCTGGAGAAGGAGCTGGCTGAGAGGTTGCACATAGCGGGCATTAATGTAATTGAGGCCCGTATCGCGCACCTTGCTTATTCACCTGAAATTGCCGGTGCTATGCTGCGCAGGCAACAGGCTACCGCTGTGGTTGCAGCCCGTACTAAGATTGTAGAAGGAGCCGTAAGTATGGTGGATCTTGCCTTGCACAAACTTTCGGATAAGAAAATTGTTGATCTCGACGAAGAACGCAAAGCCACTATGGTGAGTAATTTGATGGTAGTTCTTTGTTCCGACAAGGATGCAACACCCGTTGTAAATACCGGAACTCTTTATCAATAAGCCATGAGCAGCGTTTATTTCAGGGAAGAACAACCTGTGAGGCAGACATTCATGCCATTGCTCATTATTCCAACATGGCTTGCAGTCACGGGGATTTTTGGTTGGGGATTTTACGAGCAGCTTGTATTGGGAAAGCCATGGGGTGATAATCCTATGAGTAACACGGGATTACTGATAACCGGTATTTGTGTGATTGCTGGCATTGGGACACTTGTTGCAGTATTTTTCTCTGGCTCCCTTATTACCGAAGTACGTTCAGATGGGTTTTATTACAGGTTTTCACCCTTTATTAATCGTTCGAAACGAATTCCTGTCGAACAGATCGCTGCAGCCGAGGCAAAAAAGTACTACCCAATTCTGAGTTATGGAGGGTGGGGCATTCGCAGGAGTCCTTTTCGCCGCACTACTGTTTACAATATTTCCGGGAATAAAGGAGTACTTATTACCCTGAAAACAGGCCGTCGTTTCATGTTTGGAACTCAACACATGGAAGAAATGCGCGCCGCGCTTGAAAAAATGATGGCGGGAGTTGCAGACAGGTACAGGTAAGGTTGCACGCATATAATCAACAATATTGACAGTACTTATTACAAAAGCTAAATGTCGAAAAAGAAGGTATTTGCACTCAGAATTGATGAGCAGTTGCTGAAAGCAGTTGAAAAATGGGCTGCTGATGAATTCAGGAGTACCAACGGGCAGTTGGAATGGATAATAAGCAGCTCATTAAAAACTTCGGGCCGTATGTCAAAAATGGCGGAATTATCAGTTGAGGATACCATCAATTCTGATACTCAGGATGAATTTTTGCCCTGATTTCTGAAAAATGCACTAAAACAAAAGACGCCCTTCGTTGAGGGCGTCTTTTGTTTTCCAAGTAAGTAGAGTATTCCTACTTCTTAACAAATTTAATGTTTGATATGGCTTTGAGCGTCTGAGCTTTAACAGTATAAACTCCTTCGGGAAGTGAGCTGATGTCGATATTACTCTGTTCGCCGGTATAAACCACTTTGCCATTAAGGCTGAGAATGGTAACTTTCACCAGTTGATCATCAGTAACAATGTTTAGCCGGTCCTTGGCAGGATTCGGATAAATCATTACACCAACCTTGTCGTTTTCGTTCACGCCAACACCAATCGAAAGGGTGCAGGGAACATCGAGCTGCGGAGTAACTGGGTCGTTGCTAAGGATGCGGATGATGCCGTTATAAACGCCGGCAGCGAGATCTGTTGCTACGAAATTTACCTCCAGAACTTGTTCCCAGGCAGGATCGATCGAGCCACTCAATGGATTCACAACCAGCCACTGAGGCGTCATATCACCGGTAAGGTTAGCCCTGATGTTCCAGTTGTATGGCAGATCCGGATTGTTTGAAAGATGACTCCAACCCACACCGGTGCTGATAAAATCACCATTCGGATCATTGGGGCCTGCATCACAGCCAGGCATATAAATTCCGGTTTCACTCTGTGTAAAAGTGTATCCAACCCAAAGGTCTTCACCGGTAACCAGTAAGGGCGATGAAAGTATAAGGTGTTCCCAGGTAGTTCCCGACGGAGTAAATGTTTGCGACCAAAGTAGATCTCCTGGTCCATAATCATCTCCCATGCCCCAGATTTTCAGGGTCATCTCATTGCTTGCTGATGTGTTGAGATCGTTGATATACACATCGACAGATTCGATAAACATACCTGCATAAGGCAAAGCAAGAGCATTGGGGAACCTGGCGGCTACTGTGGCAGTAATCGGAACTGATGACCAGCCAATGGCCGAAGTGTTATCACCATCGTAATGGAGGACATAGTTGGCATCGGTAGCAGGCGAGCCTCCGTTGGTAGTTTCTGATGAGCAGCCTGTAGGATATTGGAGTGTATGGGATGGTGTATTTACAGCGATGTTATCTTTTTTGTCACCGGGATAAATAATATTCACTTCATAATCGAGAGCAGAAGCTCCGGTATTCATCACGGTAAGTTGCTGGGTTTGTACCATGCCGGGTTCCAGCCAGGCAGCCATTGAGGTAGGGTTCACTTCGATGATAGGATCGCTGGGCGCGCCAAGCTGGGCGAAATACACATCGTCAAGGTAATACTTGGGTGAGCCGCCAGTCAGTCCCCCAGCGTAAAAGTCAATTCCGCCAAGTTGTTTCAAACCAGCGGTAGAACTGTTCTGGTAACTGATAGGCCATTCATTCACTAATACATCATTGACATATAGTTTGATATTATCTGCATCAAGATCGATGAGGTGTTTTACCTGGAACCAGGTGTCTTTTGGATAAGTGAAGGTGATGGCTGTCGAACTCCCGGCATACAATTCTCCATTTCCGTTGGCAAGAAAGAAAACATCAAATGCCCATTCGGTACCAGGCGCTTCGGTGTGCTGCATATTATAATAACCATACTTTCCGGTTTCAACATAGTTCCACCATGAGAGCTCATATTTACCGGTGGTTTTGTTGCCGAGTTTTAAAATAAGATCAGTAGAACCACCTGTCTCATCTATCAGGGCTGACTTTGAAGTGCTGTGCGAATAGGTGTCTTTTATGATAGCATCCTCACCGCTTCCTGGGTTATTAGACCAGGTAGTGAACCAGGTAGGATTGTTCACAGCCAGATAACTGTCAACGTTATAGGGCTCCATATCTTCGAGCAGCAGCACCGTTGGCATAACCTGGTATGTCACGTCATCGATAAAGTACTTGGGAGTTTCACTTGATCCACTGGCAGCACCGGCATAAAAGTCAACTCCTCCGAGCTGTTTCATACCAGTAGTGGAACTATTCTGGTAGCTTATTGGCCATTCATTGACAAGTGTTCCATTGACATAAAGTTTGATGTTATCAGCATCAAGATCAATCAGATGTTTAACTTCAAACCAAGTGTCCTTTGGATAAGTAAAGGCAACTGCAGTTGTACTGCCTGCATACAGTTCGCCGGCGCCGCTGGTACGGAAATAGATTTCAAAAGCCCATTCAACACCCATAGCTTCAGTATGCTGAATATTATAATACCCGCACTTGCCGGTTTCCAAATACATCATCCATTTTAGTTCATACTTGCCTGTAGTTTTGTTACCTAATTTCAAGACAAGATCAGAAGCAGTGGTTGAGGTAGGTGCATCAAGCAGTACTGACTGGGTTCCTGAATTAGCGAATGCGGCTGAGATTTCGCCATCTTCGGAACCACCGGGAGCATTGCTCCAGGTTGTCCACCAGGTGTCATTTTGGGCGGCTAAGAAGCCCCCAACAGTGTAAGATTCGAAATCGTCGTTGTAGGGAAGCGTCTGAGCTTGTAACCCTGCCAATGAGAAGACGATTGCCGAAAGCAATAGAGTAAACTTTTTCATGGGATTTGGTATTTGTTATTAATAAATTTGACTCAAAGCAAATTTAATAAAATACAGAACAATACTGATTATAATTTTATTAAAAAATAATCAGGAAATTCTATGACGGAAATTGTTATATACTCAAACAAACCCATTAACTGTGAAAGTTATTCAGATCTTAAATCTGGCTTGGAAGGGAAATATTTTCCCTGCCATGTATTTCTAGTTTCCATCTCATTTTCAATAAGTTTCAAAACCTGGTCGGTCCTGAGTTTTCCCCAGGTTGGTCCCGCCTGAAAACGGGGAGGCGCCTCGCCCGAAAACCTTTCGATGACAATGGAAGGATTGAGTCTTTCGATAAACCGGATAATAAAGTCGATATATTCATCCAGTGCAAAGAGCTGAAATGCTTCAGGGTGGCTTTTATACTCCAATGCCAGTTGTGTATGATTAAATATTTGCAGCTGGTGCAACTTCAGGTTGTTAAGAGGCAATTGAGAAACTATTTCTGCTTCAGCCAGCATTTCTTCCAGGCTTTCTCCCGGCAAACCGAAAATAAGATGACCACCCGTGTGAATACCATAGTCAGCCGTTTTATTAATGGCCTCTGCCGAATCCCGGAAAGTATGACCCCTGTTTATTCTCTCCAGCGTTTTGTCATAACACGATTCAATCCCGTATTCAATGATGACGTAATGTTTTTTTAACAATGAAGCGAAGTATTCAAGTTTCTCATCATCAATGCAATCAGGGCGGGTGCCGATAACGAGCCCGATTACTCCCGGGCAAGCCAGGGCTTCATCGTAAAGTTTTTTCAGGTCGGATAGCGGTGCATACGTATTGGAATACGCCTGAAAGTAGGCAAGATAGTTTGATGCCCTGCGATACCTAACGCTATGAAATTCGATGCCTTCGGTTATTTGCTGCGTTACGCTCTTGTGTGGCTGACAATATGAAGGGTTGAAAGCATCATTATTGCAATAGGTGCATCCCCCGGTTCCCTTGCTGCCATTGCGGTTGGGACAGGTAAAACCGGCATCAATGGCTACTTTCTGAACACGCTGCCCGAAAGTACGGCGAAAATATTCGCCATAGGAGTTGTAGCGTTTGGCGTGATGCCAGGGATAGTGGTTTTGAGCCATGATGTAAAAGTAAAAAAAGAAAAGGCTGCACTTTTGGTGACAGCCTCTTCTGGTACTAAGATTTTTGGTTAGTTATTTGGTGGCATTCTCAAGCCTTTTCATGATCGAAAAGATGAACAAAGCTGACAACAAACAACAGGTGATGAATATAGCCCATAATTGCCACAGGTCGAGGTTGCCCCAGAATTTACTTCCGATAAAGAGGAATTTGTTACCAACTGCCGTTGCTAAAAGCCAGCCGCCCTGCATTAAACCCTGGAAACGGGGAGGAGCTACTTTTGATACAAACGATAATCCCATGGGGCTGAGGAATAATTCGGCAATCGTGAGAATAAGGTAACTGCTTATCAACCAGTAAGGCACAACACGGGAAGAGTCGGGCACGGGGTTGTATTTTGTGACACCATCCTGAACATATTGCAGTTCGTGAGGCGAAACCAGGCCGATAGAAGCAATAAGAATGACAAGAAATCCTATTGCTGCTATTATCATTCCGATACCAATCTTCTTGGGTGCTGAAGGTTCCATCTCCTTTTTATTTAGCCATGCAAACACTCCCATCACAGGGAATGTCAGGGCTACAATAAACAGAGGATTAAACGATTGGAAAACTTCCGGTGCTATGGGATTTGAAGCATTGTTCTTTGTGATGAAGTAGTAGGTTAGCCCTCCAAGTACCAGGAACATAGCGCCACCAATCAATCGCTGTGTTGTGTTTTTCCTGAAAACCAGTACCAATCCTGCAACTGCACCGATAAAGGCAAGAATTGATTCGAGGTTAAAAAAGATGTTGGTAAAAGGTCCCACCTCTTTCACAGTGTAATCCCTGGCAAAGAATGTCAGCGTTAGTCCATTCTGGTGAAATGACATCCAGAAAAATATCACAACAAAAAATACGAGAATCAGCGACGATACGCGCGGCCGCTCGGCTTTGGTTGAAATCTGGAGCATGATGGCAATAAAACCAATAAATAATCCTACGGCAGCACCAAGCGCAGCGGCATCTTTTACTGTATTGCGCAGAAGGAAGTAAAAAATTACAGAAGTGGTGACCATGAGTCCGCCACCGAGGAGGAAACTCGTGATGTTTGTAGTGGCTTTTGGTTTGCCGGCATTTTCTTCGCTCTTGATTTTTTCAACCGTTGGCAAGTGTTTGTTGAATATGATGTAAACCAGCATTGATAAAACCATGGCACCGGCGGCTATCCCGAACGCATAGTTATATCCTTTGGCAAATGCGTCTATATAATGTTGTGCGAAAGTGGCCAGGTCTGTTACCTGCGTTCCGCTAACTTTATCGGCCAACTCCTGGAACTTTGAAACATCCTGTAAAGTTCCTTTCTGAAAAGCGTGGCACATGGCGGGCAGGCTCCCGTCATGAAGAAATCCCTGGGTTTTCAGAAACCAGTTGCGCATCCCGGTGGCAACAAAAGGTGCAAAGAATGCCCCGATGTTTATACCCATGTAAAAAATCATGAATGCCGAATCACGCACTTTGGAATATTTCGGATCATCATAAAGTTGTCCGACAACAGCCTGGAGATTTCCTTTAAATAGACCGTTGCCAAGTGCAATAATTGACAGTCCGGCTATTGTTATTGCCAGAGGATTGCCAGGGATTGCCATTACGATATAACCGGAGAACATAATGATTATGCCTGCCAAAATAACTGTTTTGTATCTTCTGGATGCATCGGCAAGAATTCCGCCAACAAGCGCCAGTGCATAGATTCCGAAGTAAAACCAACTATAAGTTGTTCCTGCATCTTCTTCGGATAACCCATATTTTGCCTGCAAAAACAGGACAAGAATGGCCATCATGGTATAAAATCCGAATCGCTCGCCCATGTTTGAGAAAAACGCGACGAAAAGTCCTTTTGGATGTTGCTTAAACATAAGTCTTTGATTTTAAGTGTATAATGATTATATTGTTATCTTTCTTCAGCAAATTTAACCAAATATGGCAGATACCAAAATGTCTGGACGATTTTCAGTAAGCAGAAAATGGCCGGAATGATCAGAAACTGATCTTAACCATGGTTTTGAAATCGCTTTTGTGATTTCCGTCGATCTGAGCGGTGCCGCTCGAAATCACCTCCCTGTCAAAATAACTTGTGATGGAGTACCTGAGCCAGAGGTCAACCCGTTTTGTCACTGATATTTTGACCATAGCATAGAACCGGCTGCCTTTCCCGGAGAATGACGGAACCGAAAATGTGTAAGGTAAATCATTTTCATAGGCATAAATTCTGGCATCATATGAATCGGCATCAAACAGTGCATAACGCATTGTAAATGAGTATGGTTTTTCTTCAGGCCTTACTACAAGATCCTGGCTGATAAAGAAACCATTTTCGGTACCCGACTCTGCGACCCCGCGTTGCAGGTAATATAACCTGTTTCGGAATTTTAACCAGGATAGTACCTGGTAATCAACGGTTAACTGGTAGTAGTCCCGCTGCACATTTTCAACCGGATTCAGGTAAAGTTCGCCGTTATTAAAGTCGATAGGGGTATTCATTCTCCTGTAACGTGCTGTTATAGAGCCTCTTCGACCAAGATTATAAATAACCTGCAGCGAACTTTCGTTTCCTGCCGAGGGTGCATCAACCCTGTAGCGAAGCCAGTCGTACCGGAAATAGTCGGTATATGCCGTTATGGCCACATTCTTGAATGGAGTGGCTGTGATTCCGAAGTACAAACCTTTCTCATTCGTGTTTTTTGAACCTTCACCAAAGGCAACGGCATAACGATTGGCATAATCTTTTGCGTAATTTCTGTAAACCAGTGATAGGGCAAACCTTGGATCAGGAGAGAGTGACAGCCCGTTGACGGTTGCCATGCCGCCGTCAAGTTGTTTCGAAGTTTCGCCGTAAACAGTAAGTCTTTTATACGAGTAGCTGTAATCAATTCCGCAAAATGCGTTGTTGGTTTCTGTACTTTCAAACTGGTTGTACAACGATTGCGAAGGGTTAAATGCATGATTGAGTGTGGAATAATAGCCGGTAGCGCCCAGCCGCAGCCTCTGGCCATTATAGCTGATATGTCCGCCGGCAACCTGCTGGTTAACAGTGGCTTTATCGGCAAGTTCGCCGGGTGTGCGGTGATATCCCGTTTCAATGATCGAGGTGAAGTATTCATCAGTTCCCAGGGTGGTATCAGCCGCATAGAAATTGCCATCCAGGTTCCGGTTTGAGTAAAATCCAGTGAATTCAAATTTCTTAATTGCAAAAGTGGCTGCTGTTCCCCTGAAAAATGCGTATTCATTGGCCGACGCGTGAGGCCTCACGGCAGGTGCCCGTTTACGCGATACAATGGTAGCCGGAGATTTGCTGAACGAGAGGCCTGTCCAGAGAGTTAATCCCTGCCCGAACTGCAGGTGGTAATCGCCGAAGGCCAGGTGCTTCAGGTGACCTATGTCTTTGAAATAAACATGAAATGAGTAATAGTCGAATCCTTTTTTCAGTGTGTCTGCTGATGGAAAGAGTGTTTCGCCGGGATCCTTGTCGGCCACCAGGCCAATCTGCATTTTATCCTTGTAACTGTAGGTGAATCTCAGGTACAGGGCATCGGGGCTTCCCAAAAAGTACTTGTTCGGACTTTGGCGCCTGGTGCTGTCGTCAACCTGAGCAAAGCCTTGCTGTTGCTCAATAACGCGCTGATAGCGCAGCATCAGATCAGCGCCGCCGTATTTCAAAGCCCTTTTCAGGCTAAACTTTTCTATCACCGGGTCACTCAGCGAAATGTACGGAAGCATCTGCATGATCAGTGCTTCATTAAAGCCGTCGATCACCTGAAGTTCATATATCGAGGCAAAATTGCCGTACTTCTGGTGATATTCTTTAAGGTTGGCTATCTGCTGATCATTGAGAAAGAACAAGCGCCTGAGTTCGTCTTCATTTGTCGAATTGAGGTTAACAGGCCTGGCAGCAAGTATTTTTAACTCATCAGTCCACTCGCTGAAATCAATTTCAGAGTCAGTTTGTTCCGAAAGGTACTCGATACGATTCTCGATTGGATCATCATTTCCCGGCTGAAGCGAATCAGCCTGCTGGGCTGATACATTGACAGGGAGCCAAACAGGAATGATAAAAAAAGCCAGCCTCAGAAGCAAGCTGCAGTTGCATCTGTTATTACATGTCATAGATGTGAGCCGTTTCCTCATGTTACCTGAAAGCATATTGCAGCGAAACCTGTGGCGAATAGCCCAGCACTTCGTGAACTGATGATGAAATATCAAATGTGAAGTTCCTGATTTCGAGGCCGAAACCAAAAGTGTATTTAAACGGGTTTGTTGCAATGCCGATGCGGGCATAACCTTTTTTGAAAAACCTGTATTCGGTTCCTGCGAGAAATTGCACGGGCTTTTGCGAATTTTTATAGATTTCGGTGGTGAAAAGCAATGCTTCAGAGAAAGAATAAGTAACCCCGGCTCTCATTACAGCAGGAATTCTTTCATCGTAATATCCAGTTAATTTGGCATTTAGAGGGTTGAAAACATGTGCGCCAAAGGTAAGGTCATTTGTAAGTTTTGCCAGAATCCCGGCTTCGAATGTGATGATATTTGACGATCCGTATTCAGCCGTAAGGCCTGTGTGAAGGTAATCGAGGCTGATGCCGGCAGCGAACCTGTTTCCAAAAGCCATGGCATAGGCCAATCCGCCCATCGCCTCATTATAACTGGCATCGCCTGTATATGAAACATTTCCCCCGAAAACTCCATAACGTGTAGGAACTGTGAGGGCCACTGACTGGTAACCAAGTTCTTTTACCATGAAACCGTTTTCGTAATAAAAGCCTGCCGCGGGTTTATTGTAAAAGGCCATCCCTGCCTGGTTGTTGTGAACACTCCAGCAGTCAGCTAACGACACGGATGCTGTACCCATGCCTGCAGCCCTTGCTCCTGAAGGCCTCCAGAAATCGGCTGCAGAAACCGGCAACGATAGAACCGCGATGAATATGAAAACGTAATATTTCTTCATGCCTTTTTTTTGACTAATGTATGGAAATATTGAAATAATTCTGCCACTTGACGTAAATTTGGCTCTCACCAGCAGTTTCCTGAAACGAATTTTCAGATTTTCAGACATGATCACAACAGCGATATTTGACTTCCTTACTAAATTGAAGGAAAACAATAACCGAGAATGGTTCCAGCAGCATAAAAAGGACTATGAAAATGTGCGAAAGGAATACGAATCATTCATTGGTGAAATGATTCCGGAGATTTCGCTGCTGGATCCGGCGATTGGTAACCCGGCACTTAAAGATTGCCTTTTCAGGATTTACCGTGATGTCAGGTTTTCAAATGATAAATCACCATACAAGACGCATTTCGGGGCATTTGTAGGCAAAGGCGGCCGAAAGACAAACGGCGTGGGTTACTACATTCACATTGAACCGGGACAGAGTATGATAGCCGGGGGTGTTTATCAGCCACAGCCTGATATTCTGAAGCTTATACGCAACGAGGTTTATTTTAACAGCGCTGAGTTCAGGCAAATTTTATCTACCCCGAAGTTTGTAGAATTTTTCGGCACTTTAGATGATTTTGATAAAATGAAACTACCTCCCAAGGATTTTCCGGCTGATTTCCCGGACATAGATCTGCTGAAGTACCGGAGTTATATTGTATTTAAAACGCTGCCTGACAAGGATATCCTGAAACCGGATTTCCGCAAGGACGTACTTGAAATATTCACAGCAATGCTGCCATTTCATGGTTTTCTGCATCGCGCAATCAACAACGGATAGTATGATGGCACCTGAAAAACGAATCGCCCGGTTGCTGGTGCTTCCGGGCGATTTTTTTCATTGCAGATTAAAAATATTATGCATCAATATTGGCATATTTGGCATTCTTTTCAATGAATTCACGGCGTGGTGGAACCTCGTCGCCCATGAGCATACTGAAAATTCTGTCGGCTTCGGATCCATTCTCAATGGTCACCTGGCGCAAAGTACGGAATTCAGGGTTCATGGTGGTACTCCAAAGTTGTTCGGCATTCATTTCGCCCAGACCTTTATAACGCTGAATGTGAATACCTTTCTCCGAACCGTCTTTTGAGATTTCATTAACGAGTGCCAGGCGTTGTTCCTCAGTCCAGCAATATTTTTCGGTATTTCCTTTCTTTATAAGGTAGAGCGGAGGAGTGGCAATATAGACGTAGCCGCTTTCAATCAACTCTTTCATGTACCTGAAAAAGAAGGTGAGAATGAGCGTTGCAATGTGACTGCCGTCAACATCGGCATCGGTCATGATGATGATCTTATGATAGCGGAGTTTATCGAGGTTCAGGGCCTTGGTGTCATCTTCAGTACCTATGGTAACTCCCAGCGCGGTGAACATGTTGCGGATTTCTTCGCTGTCGAAGATCTTGTGCTGCATGGCTTTTTCCACATTCAGGATTTTTCCCCTGAGCGGGAGAATTGCCTGGAATTTGCGATCGCGGCCCTGTTTGGCTGTACCGCCTGCCGAGTCGCCCTCAACGAGGTAAAGCTCGCACAGTGCGGGATCGTTTTCCGAACAGTCGGCCAGTTTCCCGGGTAATCCGGAGCCGGAAAGAACATTTTTACGCTGGACAAGTTCGCGTGCTTTGCGGGCAGCATGTCGTGCGGTGGCGGCGAGAATCACCTTATTGACGATCATCCTGGCTTCGCGCGGGTGCTCTTCTAGGTAATAATTCAGCATTTCGGCGACCAGCTGGTCAACGGCGCCCATCACTTCATTGTTGCCGAGTTTGGTTTTGGTCTGGCCTTCAAACTGGGGTTCCATCACCTTCACCGAAATAATGGCTGTGAGGCCTTCGCGAAAGTCATCACCCGAAATGTCGAACTTAATTTTGTCGAGCATCCCTGACTTTTCGGCATAGGTCTTGAGCGTACGGGTAAGGGCGCGGCGGAAGCCTGCCAGGTGCGTGCCGCCTTCATGCGTATTGATGTTGTTAACGTATGAGTGAATATTCTCCGAGAATGAAGTGTTGTATTGCATGGCAAGTTCAACGGGGATTTCATTCTTTTCGCCTTCCATGTAAATAGGCTCCGGTATCAGCTTTTCACGGGTTTCGTCGAGGTAGGTGATGAAATCAATCAGGCCGTTATCGGAGTAATATGATTCGGTATTTTCGCTGCCACTTTCATCTTTTTCGCGTTCATCAATGAGCGTGAGTCTAATGCCTTTGTTGAGGTAAGCGAGTTCACGCAGGCGTGACGAAAGGATGTTGAAATCGTATTCTTCGGTGATGAAGATGGTGTTATCAGGTTTGAAATGTACACGGGTTCCGGTAACTTCGGTTTTTCCGGTCACTTTAACATCGTATAGCGGTTTCCCTTTTGAGTAT
>Ga0209098_1001393_pt1 | contig 23285 bp, 18 predicted proteins | sample AD_JPNHW1_MetaG_FD_184429 | JGI IMG/M metagenome (GOLD analysis project Ga0209098, IMG submission 184429) | Active sludge microbial communities of municipal wastewater-treating anaerobic digesters from Japan - AD_JPNHW1_MetaG (SPAdes) (version 2) | ecosystem: Engineered > Bioreactor > Anaerobic...
CAGAATATTAGAATAAATGCGCTTTTCCGCGAGTCTGAAAAGGCGATACTCGTAATCAATGAGCTTTAACAACCTCGAATCGGATATTTCTTTCGAAAAGCCGGATAAACACCTTGAAAGGGTTTCAAAAGTTGTTTTTGAAAACTCCCTGGGCGCCGGGAAATCGCTGATTGGGGCGATGAATTCGGCAAAATTGCGGCTGACACACGCGTCAGGGTCTTCCACAACCTGAGCCTGAGAAGAATCAAAAAGAGCCCACGATTCATCAAACCCGGAAAGGCCCAGCGCTGAAACCACATCTTCAATGTCATCATCAGTTTCAGCGATATACGCAAGGAAATCAGATTTTCCACGAGGAATCAGCATCAGGAGGCTGCCGACCTGGTTCTGACTCAGCCATTGAAAATCCCGACCAAACCGTGTCAGGCGATATTCACTTCTGGTTTTCTTGCCGTACCATGTAATTACGGATTCAGTAACCAAGCCATCCTGCCAGGTTATTCTGACATCTTCCTTCGAGAGTTTGCCCTGTTCGGGAGGGTTACACGTGTAATGGCGCCAGATCGTCTTCGGTAGGTAAAAACCACACTGATGACTGCCTGTTGTGCCAACATCATTTCCTGAAATAAATTTCAGAAGGGCCTTTCCATGTGTCTGCGCATCATAGATAGCCCTTTCGATCAGGCTTGAAGGCATTTTTCAACCCCCGCAGAATAGCGCCTGGACCGTTCCTTTACAATAAAAGTATTTTTTCTGGAATTCAAAACCTTCACAACATTATGAGCAACCGCTTCTATCACATGAGGGCAAACGGAATTGCCGAACTGCCTGTAGGCCTGTGTGTCAGATACCACGATGGGAAGCTCGTCAGGAAAGCCCATGAGGCGAGCGGCCTCCCTTGGCGATAGGCGGCGAGGATTGAGCCCTTTGCCCTGAGGAATCAGCACCTCAGAACCATCCTTGTGATACCTTGCACTCAAAGTTCGGGTAATACCGTTCAAATCCGCCAATCCAAAGCCAAAGCCATTGCCTTTTGCCTTGTGCTTTTCCGCGTAGTTCTGAAGATACGACCAAAGATGATTCGAGAGGGTATATTTCGGATCAGGATTGGGTTCCAATATTGTTTTCAAGGCAATATCCTTGCCAGGCGGCTCCGGAAAGGCAAAATTCGGATTGTCACCAAACACCTTTTTATCAAAACCAATAATTATGATTCGCTCTCTGTGCTGGGGCACATACCATTTGGCATCGATAATTTTATGGAACACCTTGTAGCCAAGAGACTCCAAAGTACTTTCAATTACATACCATGTCCGACCGCGATCGTGAGATTTCAGATTTTTAACATTTTCAAAAAACAGAACAGGAGGCCTTTTCTTTTCGGCAATCGTCGCAAGTTGAAAGAAAAGTGTGCCCTGTGTCACATCCTTGAAACCGTGTTCTCGCCCCAAGCTTATCTTCTTTGATACGCCGGCGATTGAAAACGGCTGACAGGGGAAACCAGCCGCCATAACGTCGTGATCGGGAATGGATGCAATATCCAGCTCACGGATATCACCGTGAGGAGTTTCGCCAAACCAGTGACTATATGTTTTTTGTGAATACTTATCCCATTCACAGGAAAAAAGGCATTTTCCCCCGGCCCGTTCAAGGCCCAGTCGAAAACCGCCAATGCCGGCGAACAAATCAATAAAACTGAAAACTGGTTTGGTGGTTGAAGCAACAGCGGGGTGAGGATCGACAAACAGGTTTGCCTGATACTCGGCGGCTTCGTCCTTCACCTGGCGAAGCAGGTTGATGAAAAGCTCGCGCTGAGTCATGTTCCGAGACTTGCGGAAATCTTCGAAAAAACTAAGAAGGTCCTTGGGAATCTTCCGGAATAAAAGATCAGGCACATTACCACCCCTTTTTGAAATCTGGGAAAAAATGCTATCACTTTTTCCCAGAAACCGAAAGGGGGATCTAACATTGAGTGTGGGAGCCCCCGGAGCGGAGCCGGAAGCGTAGCGGTGGGGGCGGCGGGCGGAACGCACCGGGGCGGACTTGTAGGGCCGAGAGATTACCTTAGCAGCACGAGGGCACCCGCACCCAACGTCCGACCGAGCGGCGGAGCCGCGAAGGTTGGGCGTTGGGCGCGCACCTGCGGCGGCGCGAAGCGACGTCCGTGACGGGGGCCAGGTGGAGCGGCGGGAGTCGCGGAACCTGGACCACGGCACCCAGGAGCGCGGGGTGGGTGCCCGATGCCGGGGACGGTCGGCCGCGCGTGAGCGCGGCGGGGTGGGGCTTGGCGGAGGGGAAGTTTGCATAACACCCGTGTTATGTAAAGCCGACCCCGCCGGGAGCCCGGCGGGCGGAGGCCGAGGGCGGGGCGGGTCAAGGGCTAGCAACTGTCTTTTTTGTCAACGGCTTTTGGGAAAAGGACGGCGGCTAAATGGATCGGTGCATAGAGAAAAACCGGACCTGGTGGTTCTTTCCAGCCTCCGCTAGGCCGACCAGGTTCCGCGCTACCACAGACCAGCCCGCCGGTTCCGCTGCATCGAAGATCAGCGGACCCCGAAGGGGCAAGGGCAAAGGGCGGCAGGCAGGTCGAGATCCGCCCAAAAAGCGTTTGGGCGGTCAGCTCGCGGGCGCAAGGGCCATGACAGCCGGCGCCAGGGATGGCGGCGGCTGGCGTGGCCCTTGTCCTTCTCCCGTGAGCGGTCGACCCGCCGTTTTGCCGGCCCTTGCCCGCAGCCGGCGGGCGGCCGCCGAAGCCACCCAGGCATCAGATTCTTGTCGCGCGGCCGCAGGCACCGGACCCCGTTCCGGGGGCCGGACCAGGCCGCGCCACCTTTTGGTTTTTTGGGTCTTCCGGCTCTCAGGTGACCGCCGGTTTGAATTCCCCCCAGCGGGTTCCGTTCCGCATCATGGCGTTCAGGATAGCCAGGAGCCTCCTGATGCACGCGGTGAGGGCCACCTTCTTCGGCTTTCCAGCATTGCAAAGGCGTTGGTAGAACTCCCGGATCACCGGATTGCACCTGGAGGCCACGACGGCGACCATGAAAAGGACCGTTCGGATTTGGGCTCTTCCGCCCCAGATCGACCGGCGACCCTTGTAGTTCCCGCTGTCCCGGTTCAGTGGGGCCACCCCAACCAGTGCCGCGATCTGCTTCCGGTTCAACTTGCCGAGTTCCGGGAGATCCGACATGAGCGCGTGTGACCCGACCTTCCCGATGCCGGGAACGCTCTGCAGGATCTCGTCCTTTGCCCTCCAGATGGGGGACTTCTGGATGAAGTCGGACAGCGCCTTGTCGATCCGCTCCAGCTCCTTGGCCAACCAGTCCAGATGCTTCTGGATATCCTTCCGCATCTCCATTGGCCCCTTGGACACCCGGTTCTTCTCCATTACGATCATCCGGAGAAGCTGCTTCCGGCGGGTGACCAATTGACCCAGCCGGGCCTCGTCCGGGTCATCCATACGACGGGGCTCCGGCCGAATGACCTCCGCGAAGTGCGCGATAACCCCGGCATCGATCAGGTCCGTCTTGGCCAGGCGACCGGTGGCCCGGGCAAAAGACCGGATGAGGCGGGGATTCGAGATCACCACCGGGATTCCTACCCGATAAAGTGCCACCGCCACGGGGGTTTCATAACCGGCCGTGGCTTCCATCACCACCAGGGTCGGCTCGAGAGACCGGAGCCGCTTCACCAGGTCAGCGATCCCGTCCTCCCGGTTCGGAATCTCCAGGGCATCACCGAACGGCCGGACCGCCACGAACAGGACATCCTTCCCAACATCGATCCCAACAAAGACTTGAGTTCCCACGTCAAAACCCTTTCAGGCCCGACCTTACGGTAAATACGGGCTTTTCGCCCATTCAACTGTTCGGGCTCACAAAGATGGGGGGCGCGGCGACCAACGCTAGCCCGCGGTTTCTGACAACCACGTCTGATAACGATCTGCCACGCCCCCAGGACACCCTAAGAATATAGCGTCTGATAAGGCCGGCCTTATCAGACGGCGACGCCGCAAAACCCGTGACAGGACCGGCCAGGGAGGGCCGGGACTGGCGCGGGTTTTGCTCCAGCGGAGCGGACAGCCCGGTGCTTTTTTTACGGAGCGAAGCGGAGTGAAAAAAGCATGAACCGCCCCGACCGAAGCTTACCCCGGAGCTAAGCCCCACCCCTGTTTTTTGGCGCAAGCCAAAAAACACGACCGGACGAACGGAAGGCCGGTTAGCAGGTCCCGGAGCACCCCTGGGCGGGCGGGGGAGTCCAAATCAAAAAGCGGCAACCGATCCGGGCTCCCGGTCGGGCCGCTACCGCGCGGAAATGTCCTTGTGCGCGGCCGCCGGCTCGGAACGCCGACCGGGGCCGCGCCACCTGCTTATTCCCGGCTCCGGGCCACGGTCCGCGCTCGCGGTCCGTCGTGGTTGGTTCCCCGTGGTGGGCGTCCGGCGGACGACCGCCACGGCTTCCGGATCCCGCGCGGGCCGCGATCAGCGGTCCGCGTTTTGGCGGGTCTTTCGTCGGCGTTCCCCCGTCCATCTTTGGGCCGCTCGGCCGGACGGGGGAACGCTCTCCCGGCCTGATGGTTAGAGGAAAAAGGGCCGACTAGACCAGGTGCGCCAGGCTTCGAAGTTTGCATCGTCGAGCTGGTTCAGGTCCCGCAAGCGAAAGGGGCCGGATTTCCAGTAATCCTCTGAGCCGTTCCAAACGGCCAGGAGAAACCGGACGACCACTTTTTCCCCGGAACTGGCGGCACCGGAAGCGCCCCATTCATCCAGTGATTCGGGGTGCCAAGGATCGACACCGGGCGCCTTCCGGAGGGCGGGAAACTGACGGGCAAGGGCGGTCATGATTTCTGGTGGGTTGCGGGTCATTCGGTTACCTCCGGTAAGATAGATCAGGCCTGGTTATTCCGGGGTCGATTCCTTGGGGGCCGGCGTCGGCGGTTTGGCGGCGATCTGTTCCAGGACCATCTTTTGCATTTCCATTTTTATCATCATCGAGGAATAGCGGCTTGTTTTGAGTTCCGCCGGAAGGCGTTCAATAGCCTGTTTCCGGAGTTCCTCAAGGGCCGGTCCCGATAGGGTTTGTAGGATTGTTTCCGCCTTTGCGCGGCTCTTTACCTCTTCGGCCTGGCGCTCCGCTTCCTTGCGCTTGGCTTCCTCAACGGCGCGGCGGCGTTGTTCCGCAAGATCCTTTTCCGCTGCGTTTACTTCCTCGTTCTCCTGGAACGGCAAGCCGAAATCCCCGGCAAGGGTTTTGGAGAGGTAAGCGCAATAGTTCGCCTGTCGGGTGGGATTCGTTCCGGGTTTCACGGCGTTTGATTTGACGTTGGCGTATCGGATGTTCCGGGCCACAAAGTCAAAGTCATATTCCCGAAGATACCGTTGAATCACGGTTTGAACGGATTTCATTTTCTGGAATTTCGGGGGAAGGAGGGCAACCAGGCGGTTGAAATTTTCTTCCGAGTCGCCGTTTTCCTCGGGTGGGGCCGGGGGCTCCGCCGATCCGGGCCGGGGTTCCTCCCTGGCCTGGTGCTTTTGGGGTTTTATCGGTTCCTCACAAACAAAGGCGGGAGGCTCTGGAAGGGCCAAAAACTTTTGTTTCGGGTCGTTCTTCTTGATGACAAACCGGATTCCCGTAATTTTCTTCCCGGTCTTTGTTTCCTCGAAAGCGAAGGTTATATCAGTCTTTTCGTGGAGTTCCTTTTGTGCGACAAGTACAACCTTGTTTTTGAAATGGCCGTAAAGCTTGTATTCATCCTGGTCTACACCAAGCGTATGTTTCAGCCGGTCCACCTCGAAAAAGACTTCCCCAAGATTTTCAAACCGCTTCAAAAGCTCGTAAATCCTGATGGAATACGTGCTCCGGAGATGAACCACATAACCGATGTAATACTTGGTGAAATGGGCTTTCAGATTGAGAAGGTAGGGCTTCAATACCTGATTGATACAGATTTTGACGTAACCTTTTTCCCCATAGGCGGCGGCTTCGATCCAGTGCAAATCAATGTTCTGTTCTTTGCGGTCAATCGTAAGAACCCGCTTCATCAACTTCCGGACGGCTTTTCGGACGTCGATGTAAATTCCCTTGCTGGCTTCAATGCCTAGAAACTTGGCCAGATCGAGGATTTGAAATTTATACCAAAGGAAATTGACATCCTCTGGCCGGATCTTGGAAATCAATAGCAAAATGATCCGCTGTTCCTGGATGCTTAATCGCTGGCGGGCCTCTACCAGTTTATTCGATTTCACCACCAACGCCTTTGGGCTCATGATGAGCTTCACTGGCGGTTTTTCCGGGGTGATTTTCTTCTCTTCTTTCTGGTGTTCCATGTCCTAAAAATTGTATCAACTATCACTCGACAAGTCAACAGGTGTCAGTAAACACCCTGAATTGGTGATAGTTACCCCTGAATCGGTGATAGAAAACCCCTGAATCGGTGATATTAACCCCTGAATCGGTGATAGTTGGAGGTCCTAGAGCCGCTGTTTATGCGTATCTCCGGACCTCCTAAATACACAAACAAGAAAGATAAAAAACAAACAAACATACTAACCAGGTTTAGTACTAGTACTTACAGGGGTAACCCCTCGAAGGATTTTGTCTGTTTGTCTGTTTTTTTGAAGATAAAGAAAAACCACCCCAAAAAGACAAAAAGGACCGGGAACCCTACCCGGTAGTTTTTCGTTCAACCTGGGGCACGCCAGGAAGAAAAAAACGGGGTTTCATTCGAGAGGATATTTCCCCTCCGTACAGTGCCCTTGAAGAACCAAAAACCACGAAAAGCGCTTCTGAAGAGGAAAAGACGAACCCTGTTTACATAATCTATCTTATCAGGATGCCACGAAAACCCGCTATTGATGGGCTTTTCTGGTATTTTGAGTGCCCTTCGAAAAATACAACGAAAAATACACCCCGGCCCCTAAAACAGCGGTGGCGAAATCCCGCCGCAGTTTCACCGGCGGTGAGCCTCCGGCGAAAGGCTCATGGTGCGGCGGCCCGCTCTGTAAAAGAAACCGCGACATCTGCCGATAGTATCAGCGGTGAGCGGTGGCGATTCACCGCAACGGGTCCGAACGGCGGCGAAAAGGAATTGATCGATGAATGACAGAATAACCCTCGTGGAAGCGGCTAAACAAGCGGCTGTATCACGGGACAAGGCTAAATACTGGCTCGAACTTCTCGGATGTTGTCTTTTCAAGGAAAAACAGAAGTCTTTTGTTCCGCTGGGGGCGGTCGTTCTGCTCGAAGCTATGCGCCTGGCTATCGAGTCCGGGCTTACTCCATCGGCGGCGGCGGAACATGTGAAACTCACCTATGCCGACAAACAGGAACCCAAGGAACCGACAAAGGCCCTTGAAGTGCCTGATGATGCCGTAACCAGGATGTCATCAAGGATTGAATCCCTCGAAAAAGCGGTTCTCATGCTGGTTGAAGAGAACCGGAACCTTGTTCAACGAGTCGGGGGAATGCAAATGCTTTTGATGCCGCCGGCAAAACCGACAACGGCGGCGATTGCATGGCAACCGGAAAAACCGAAAGATCCGCTTGAAGGTCTGGCCTGGTATCAACGGGTCTGGGTCGAATGCTTCGAACCGTGGAGGATGCGGCGATACGCTTCCTAAGCTAGTTTCCAAGAGTTCGCGCGGATCGCGGCGGCGGGATTTCCCCGCCGCGTTTTTGTCTTTTCGTTTATGCTTGAAAGATCGACTTCACATTGAAAGGGGAAATTGAGAAATGCCAGAAAAGAAACGTGTTGCCGGGACCGTTGACCGCGTCGAGGGGGACATTGCCGTTATCGTCTTCAAGGATCCGGACAGCGGCGACAATCGGGAAGTTTACCTGGACAAAAAGAAGCTCAAGAGAATTGACCTGAAAGAAGGGGACCCGGTCACCGTCGAGATGTCCCAGATGGTCATGCCTGAGAAGAGCCAATCCGTGAGCCTTCTTTTCTCAGGGGTGAAATGCAAAGAGATGGCGAAGCGCTTCTACACCTATCTTGTAGATGGCGGGCTCGAGGATCTCTTGATACAACGGCTTACCGGGAAGGGTGTCACCCTGGAAATCGGCGGGTGCGACAACAAAACCCTGACCGTCAATTTCCGATGTTCGAAGGAAACGCCGGCAAAAAAGGCCGTTGCCAAGAAAGCCCCAAAGAAAACCGTGAAGAAGGCGCCGAAAAAACCGGCGAAAAAGACCCCCACCAGGCGCGGCAAAAAAGCGTGAAATGGCCTGGGGGGACACGTATTTCCGGAGCGGTGGCGATTTCCCGCCGGGTCGAAAATACGTGCTCTGGTAGGCCGTTTCCCGGGTTTTAGGGCGGCCTGGCGGAACTCATGAAAAGAGGTGAAACCATGACAAAACCACGAAGGGACGGCGAACCCGACACTTTACAAAAGGTCCTGGAGCGGCTGACGTTCCTTGACCCGCCGATCAAAAAATTTCCGGTCACTCCGGAAGATCCGGCCATGGCAGTTTGTTTCCTGGATCTGAAGGACGTTTGCTACATCACCACGAAGGCGGACGCGGGCCGGGAGGAAACCATGTTCATGACTCCCGGAAAGAAGGCTTATTACAGCAATCTCCGGCTTTCCGACATCGAGGACCGGTTGAAGGAACATCCGCATTTCCTGAAGACCAGCAAGTTTTACCTGGTGAACTTGACGAAGATCCGCGGCTTGAAGATGTCCGCCGCGCGGGATCTCTGGTTTGAAGGTCTCGAAGAGCCGGTATTGAACGCCGTCACCAATACCTACCTTGCCGAATTTGAAAAGCGGATGAAATGACGCAAGACCTCGAAACACGGGTAGAGCGGCTCTATCTGCCGGAAAGGCCGATGTTCTCCCGTGACAACCAGGTCTTCCGGATCCGGGACGCGGTTTACCTGTACGGCGATGGCGGGAAAACCTATGCGGCCCTGGACGGCGGGAAGCGGCTTGAACTGCCGCAAAACCTGAACGCCTATGAAACCGGGTTGGGCGGCTACTTTCTACGGGTCCACCGTTCGTATCTGGTCGCGGTGGAGCGGGTGACGGGCGTTTTCGAGCGTTACCCGGAAAGTGAGACCACGCCCCCGCCTTCCCGGCTCCGGGGCGGGGCGGAAGATGAATGCGAGTTGGGCTTACGCGGAACCGATGCGCGTATCCCGGTCACCGGCACCTATGCCCGGGGTCTGAAAAAAGCGCTCGGAGTTTCGAGCCTTGACCACCTGGTTCCCGAACACCCGCTTGACAAGGCGCTCCGGCTCTATGAGTTGATTGACTTCGGCTGGCGGGAGCTGTTCGGCCTGGATCCGAAAAACACGGCGGCGGTCGAGGCGTTCAAGAAAAAGTGGGATATCAAGCAATTCACGCGGGAACGGATGCTGAGCTACTTTCGGCAGTTCGGCGTCAACGAGATCAACACCAAGCGGGTCATCAAGAACATCATTTACCAGATGTTCCGCTGGATCAAGAAAGGCATAGAACCGCCTTCCGACGGTAACATCCGGTCCCTGTGGTATCGGATAAAGGCGGTCCTGGCCTATCATTCCAACATTCTCGGACCTGGCGACGTGGACACCTTCTACAACACGCTTCAAGAAATGGTCGAGGATCAGAACCTTTTCCGGTACAAGGATTTCGGGTTCATGGACATGAACGAACCATACCGGGGGATCGGCGCGAAGCTGCCGGAGGTCGTGCTTGCCTCCGAAAAGCTGGGCCATTACCTGTTCATCAAGAAGCTGGCGGTAGAGGCCGGGGTCTCTTTCATCTGCATGAAAGGGGAACCGGCGGTCATTTCCCTGGAATACTTTTCCGACGATCTGACGCGGATCTGCGGGGGAAAGCCGATAACCGTCTTCTGCATTTCCGATCTGGACCCGGCCGGCTACTCCATCCAGGGGAACCTTGTCGGGGGCCTTCAGCGGAACGGGCACCAGGTTGCGCGGGTCGTGAAGCTGGTTGACCCGTCGTCATTCACAACGGAGGAAATCGGAATCGTCCGCTACCCGGTGGTTTCCTTCGACGTGAAAGGGGCCGAGGTGAAGCCGGTTCCGCCTTCCTCGATGAGCCAGGTGACCAAGGGGCGGGACTGGTTCACCGCCCTGAAGGATGACCGGTTCATCAGCGAGAAAGACAAAGGCGGCGGCTGGAAGACGGTCACCGTCTGGGGAATCGAGAGCGACGCGGCGGACCGCGAAGCGATCCGCCGGCGGTTCCTCGAGGGTCTCGGTTCCGGTCTTCGAAAAGTTGGAAAGGTCCGGCGGTAGCCTTCCTTCCCCGGCGGAGCCGCCCATCGTCACCGCTGCTGCGATGGGCGGTCGGAGCCGGGGGAGGAAGGCGGGCTTTCCATTCCATTCCCGGTGGTGGGTCCCGGAGTTGCTTTTGGTTCCCCTCGCCGGAGGCGCGGCACCGGACCACCACGGACCTTTGCCGGGCCTCCCCGGCCGGGGACGGCAACGGCGGCTCGCCGGGTCATTCCTTCCCGATTGCCCGGCAAGGAGAGCGGAGGGGGTCGGCTTCAAGCCTTCCTGGGTCGTTTCGCGGAAACACCCCCCGAAAACGGGCTTCCGAAGGGTGAGAGGCGGAACCGGCCCGCCTGGTGTCCTGCTGGTGCGTCTGGCGCGCCGCTGGCGGAACTGGTGGGAGATTTGGGCCAAAAGCGGGTTTCCCGTGGAACCCTGAAACGCACCTGGGGCGCACCAGTTGCACCAGGAAGGCCGTCAGGCCGATTTCTGGCGCATATGGTTTTCCGGGCCGGAGTGGATGCCTGAAAACTCCCTGGCCGGTGGAGCCATTGCCGGGGTCGTCGTGTATCTCTTCTTGTCCACTCCGGTCCGGCGGACCCTCGGCCGGGGCCTTGCTCTCGTGTTTTTGGCGGTGGTTCTTTCCGGGAGTGCCTTTCAGTTCGGGAAAAATTTTCGTGAGCTGAAGTATCCTTCGATGGAAATGGTCAGACAGCCCGCGGTCCGCGCCTTCCCCTTGGAATTGGACCTCCCGAAAGGATGGGACAGAGATCTTGACGAGACGGGCGCCGGGAAGGATTTCGCGCGCCAATATGTGGGCCCCCTGAGCGAACGCCTGGAGATCATTCTTGGAGAAAACGATGAGCCGATTCCGACCGTCTTGAAGCAGTATGCCGACGATCGGACCCGCGGCCTGGTTGATGTGCCCGATGTCAAACTGCGGGCGGTCCGGGACCCGGAAAAAGTGGTCATCGGTGGGAAAGATTTTTATCGCCTTCAATGGCGGTTTTCCAGTGGTCATCGACCGTTGGTCGAACGTGATTATTTCCGCTTTGAGGGCGAACAGGTGATTTTATTGCAATGTCTCTTGCCCACCGATCACGACGATCGCTACCAACCGATCCTGGAAAAAATGCTCGGCTCAATGAAGCTGGTTCCTTTCTCCCCTTAACTTCAGGGATTTTAGGAGGGGACGGGCGATATGCCCGTCCTCTTTTTTTTAGTCGAAAAGAAAACCGAAAGAATAAAAAACTAAACTAAATTGTTCTAAAAGTTGAACTAACGGTATTGTTTTTTTAGAAAATATCCGATACACTAAATACGACTTCAAAATCTGAAGCAATTTCGAAGAAAACCGTCACCCTTTTTGGTTAACAGATGACCCAAATTTTGGCGTATGAGGCAACATTCGATGAAACTCTTTTATCCGCGTCGGCGAAACCGAATTTTTTTCAGGGCTGTTTTCTCCATTCTCTTGATCGTGGGATTCAGTGAATCCGTCGGGGCTCAGCCCGCGGCACATTCCGAAAAGGCCGTTTTTTCAGCCATTCCCAGCGAAACGTCTCCCCTCTTTCTTCCGCTTGAGGCAATACCGCCGGCGTCCGAAGACGTGCCGGGAAATCAGGCAACCCACTCTTACTCATTGGAAGCCTGTCTTGAAATGGCTCTCGAAAACAATCTGGAAATTCAAGCGCAGAAGAAAACCCTCATCTCAGCCTTCCATAAAGTGAATGAGCAGTTCAGTCAGGTCAAGCCCCAGGTAGGGTTTCAAAATGTCTACACGGTTCAGGGAAAAGTGCCGGGCTTCGGTGAAGCCAAACTTGGAGACAAGGAACTCGACATCGCTCAGGTGACTTTCAAACAACCGTTGTATTCGTTCGGTCGCCTGGAAAGCGGCGTTCAGATGGTCCGGGAACAATATAAGGCCGAGGAAGCCACCTTCGAGAAAACCCGCATGGACATTATTCATGATGTCAGCCGGGGATTTCTCCATGTCTTGAAAGCGAAAAATCGGGTCAGCATCGCTCAGGAAACGATTCAGGTTTTACACCAGCATTTAAAACTGGTGGAAAATCTCTTCCAGGCTGGAGTGGTGCTCAATACCGATGTCTCAACCACCAAAGTGAAAGTGTTGGAAGCGCAGCAGCGACTCATCGAAGAGCGAAACGCGCTCGATATTGCTCAAATATCCCTGTGTAACTTTCTACAGATTCCGGAGCCCCTTCAGGTCTGTTTCCAGGATATTCCTCCCATGCCTTTGAATGCTTCAACTTCTTTTGACAACCATGAACAGCAACCCGAAATGAGGCAGCTTCAACACCTGATTAAAGCCGGAGAAAAGTGGTACTTCATTGAAAAACGCGGCAATCTTCCGGTGATCGGCTTCCAAGGGGCGTATTCGACCGGAAATCAGTTTATGGAAGATTTCAAGAACTGGAATGCCAATCTGGTTTTCGATCTGCCGATTTTTGACAGCGGCTCCTCTCGCGCGAGAAAAGCCCAGGCGAAAGCGAATCTGGAAAAAATGAAACTCTCCCGGGATTCGGCTCGCCAGAAATTTTCGTTGGCCATTCAGCAAAGCGCTCGAAACGTTCAGGAAATGCAGGAGAAGTTTGTGCTGGCGCGGCAAATTGAAGAAACCGCTCGGGAAAATTTTACCAACCTTCTCAACCAATTCAAAGAGGGGGCGGTTATCAACACGGATGTTCTTTCCGGACAATTAGCCGTGACGAATGCCCGGCTCGGAGTCACGAATGCCTATTACGATTATGTTTCCTTTTTGGCCGACCATTTCCGGAGCCAGGGGGACATGACCGGTTTTTTATCTCTGGTGAAATCGGCGCGCCTGGCCGCCATAGCTTTGAAGGAGAAATAATATGAAACGATACCTGTTGATCGGTGGCCTGGGAGCTCTTTGTTTGATCTTTCTGGTTTTTCAGCGCCTGTCCGCGATTCAGAACGCGGAAAAACCAAAAAATATGATTGAGATTCAACGAGAAAAGGGGATTCCCGTTCTTGCCGGGAAACCGATAAAAAAAACCATGGAGAAAAAATTGGAACTCACGGGGACTATTATTCCCTTTAAAGATTTGGAGGTTTCGGCCCGCCGGGGCGATGAAGTGACCAGCTCCAGTTTGATTTTGGGAAAAAAAGTCCGCCGGGGTGAGGTGGTCGCTCAATTATTCGATCGGAACGTCAAAGCTCAATTGGCGGCGGCGGAAGGGGCCGTGGCTCAAACCAGCAATGTGCTGGAAAAATTACGCAAGGGAACCCGTTCGCAGGAAATCCGCCAGTGTGAAGCGGCTTTGAAGTCAGCTCAGGCTCAATATGAGAACGCCGAAAAGGAATATGCCCGGATGCAAAAACTGGAGACCTCAGGCGCCATCACCCGACAGAATGCCGATCGGATTATCTCCGCCCGGGATCAGGCGATAGCCGGGCTGGAAGGAGCCAAGCAACGTCTGAGTCTTGCCCGGGAAGGGCCGCAGACCGAGGATATCCGTGGTGCCGAAGCGGCTTACCGACAAGCCTTGGCCCGCAAGGAACTGGAACAGATCGCTCTCGAGCAATCGGTCATCACCGCTCCCATCGACGGCTTCATTGACAAGGTGTTCGTGGAACCGGGGGAACAAGTGGGCAACAACAAACCCCTCTTCAATATCGTCGATATCGATCGCTTGTTCCTTCAAGCCGATGTCCCGCTGGAATACATCAATCAGATCGCCGTCGGACAAAAAGTCACCATCACGACCGGGAGAAATGGCGAGACGCGGGAAGGAACCGTGCGTGAGATTACTCCCAATGCCGATCCGATTTCCAGGACCTATCTGGTCAAGGTCTTTGTGGAAAATCCCGATCTAAAAATGAAACCCGGCATGTTCGCCAACGCCGTTTTCCGGCTCGAACGGCATTCTGAAGCGCTGGTCGTTCCAAGGGAGAGCCTGGTCGAACGGGAAAAAAAGACCGGCGTGTTCGTGGTCCGGGATCGTCAGGCCCAGTTTCAGCCGGTGGTGCCGGGGATTCAGGACAATGAAGAAGTGGAAATCGCCTCCGGGGTGTCCGAAACGGCCTTGGTTATTTCGCAAGGCCAAAAAGATGTGCAACCTGGATCCCTGGTCGCATTGCAGGAGGAGGCGGCGAAGTGAATATCGTTGAATTTTCCATAAAACGTCCGATTGCCATGACGATGGTCATTTTGTCGATGATCGTCATGGGGGTGTTTTCCTATTCAAAAATCAATCTGGATATGCTTCCTCGAATCGACATCCCGGTTGTTACCGTTTCGACGGCGTTCCCGGGGGCGAACCCGCAAAACGTGGAAACCCTGATCTCCAAGCCGATTGAAGATGCGGTGACCTCGATTACGGGCATTGAAACCTTGAAATCCGATTCCCTGGAAGGATTTTCCAACGTTATCATTGAATTCGATCAAGGGGTGGATGTGGATACCGTGGCCGCCGATGTCCGGGAAAAAGTTTCGGCGATTCGCAACAAGCTTCCCGAAGATGCCAAGGAACCGGTTATTCTCAAACTCGATATCAATGCCTTGCCGATCATGAGTTTGGGAATCTCGGCCGAACGGCCGGTTGAACGAATTTACACGCTGGCCAAGGATGTCATCAAGGATGAGCTCCAGCAGGTGGAAGGCGTGGCGGATGTCGATTTCATCGGCGGTCGTGAACGCGAAATCACGATTCTTCTCAAGCATGAAATCCTGAAAGAATATGGATTCTCGCCGTATTCGTTGGCCGCTCTGGTCGCTCAAAAAAACCTGAATTTGCCGAGCGGCCATATTACCCGGTCTCAACGGGAGTTTGCCATCCGACTGGAAGGCGAATTTGCTTCGGTTCAGGAAATCCGGGAGATGGAAATTCCCCTTCGCAATGGGAAAACCCTTCGGTTGAAGGAACTCGGCGATGTTCAGGACTCCTATGAAGAATTCCGGCAAGGCGTTCGATTGAACGATCGACCGTGTGTCGCCATGATTATCAAAAAGCGTTCCGACGCAAACTCGGTAAAAACCGCTAAGCTCGTTCGAGAACGCATTTCCCAACTTCTGGAAAAACTTCCCGGCGACGTGAAAATCGATGTTGTTCGCGATCGGTCGCAGTTTATCGTCGATTCCGTCGAGGATCTCAATGGGAACCTCCTCACCGGCATTTTGATCACGGCAGGGATTCTGTTTCTCTTTCTTCATTCGGTGAAGTTGACGATGATTGCCGTCATTTCCATTCCGGTATCGATCGTCTCAACGTATACTCTGATGTATTTCTTCAATTTTTCCCTCAACATGATGACCCTGATGGCGCTTGCCAACTCGGTCGGCATTCTGGTGAGCAATGCCATTGTCGTTCTTGAAAATATTTTTGTCATGGTGCAAAAAGGCAAAACCCCCCAGGAAGCTGCTATCGAGGGAACGAATGAAATTCTGACGGCGGTGGCCGGCGCAACGTTGACCAATGTGGTGGTGTTTCTTCCCATCGCTTTCATGGAAGGAATCGTGGGCCGGATGTTTTACGAATTCGGTTTGACCGTCACCTTTGCCACCTTTGTGTCGTTGCTTATGGCGTTTACCATCACTCCCATGGCTGCCGCGTTTCTGCTTTCTGCCAAGGATGCGGATCGGTCGAAAAAAAATTGGTTCGGCCGAATCTGGGATCGCTGGTATGAAGGGTTGGCGAACGACTATAAGGGCGTGATTGCCTGGTGTTTGACCCATAAAATTGTCACGGTTTCAGCGGCTTTGGGGCTCTCGCTTTTGGCTTGTTTGCCTGCCGCCCATGTTGGGTTTGAGTTTATCACTGAACCCGATCAGCGCGAATTTGATGTCACCCTGGAAATGCCCGCCGGTTCTTCGCTGACCAAAACCGCGGCCGCCTTACATCTCATAGAAGAAGAGCTGAGAACCAATCCCAACGTGAAATCTATTTTTTCCAAGCTTGGCAAAACCGAAAGTATGGTGGGAGGTTCGACTCAGGGAACTCATCTGGGTGAAATCAGCGTGAAACTGGTTCCTTTCGAGCGATTTCCTCAAAGCACCGATTCGTTTATTCAGGAAATCACTCCCAGATTGGCGGCCATTCCTGATATTAAAGTAAATATGCGAAAGACGGGGGTCATGGGAACTTCAGAGTCTCCGCTTCAGATCGACATCACCAGCGATGATCCGCAAACGCTCCATTCGGTGGCGGCCAAGGTGTTGGAGATCACCCAACGGATTCCCGGGACGCTGGATGTCATTTCCAGCCAGAAAGACGGGAAGCCGGAGTGGAAGCTGGTTCCCATTCGGGAAAACCTGGCCCGGTACGGCATGACCGAAACCTTGCTTGCCTTGAATTTACGCAGTTGCTTTGAAGGCATGGTGATGAGCGCCTACCGCGAGAAAGACGATGAATACGACATCCGATTCAAACTCACCGATGAATTTCGCAACGATCTCAATAGCTTGCGAAAGATGAACATTGTGTCTCCGCAGGGAATCGCGATTCCCCTCATTCAACTGGCCGACATCCAGGAAAGTAGCGGAGATATTCAGATCAAACGCAAAGCTCGGAATAAACTCATCAATATCTCCGCCAACGTTTCCGGAAGAAGTCTCGGTGAAATCGTCAATGACCTTCAAAGAGAAACGGCCGCCATGAATGTTCCGGTCGGAACCACCATCGATTTAGCCGGGTCCGTGAAACGCATGAATGAGGCATTTTCCAATCTTTTGACGGCCATGGCTTTGGCCATGGTTTTTACCTACCTGTTGTTGGCGGGGCTTTTGGAATCGTTTATTCACCCGATTACCATCCTTCTGAGTTTTCCCCTGGCGTTTGGAGGCATCGTTCTCGGGTTATTCCTGACCGGGCAAACCCTGAGCATGTTTTCGCTCATGGCTGTGGTCATGCTGGTTGGCATTGTCGTCAACAACGGCATTTTGCTGTTTGAGCGGTACCGGTTGCTTCAATCCGAAGGAAAAGATCTCTTGACTTCCGTTATTGATGGAAGCCCTCTTGAGCTGCGACCGATCATCATGACCACCATTGCCGCCGTTGCCGCGATGATTCCGCAAGCTCTCGGTTTAGGGGCGGGCGGGGAAATGCGTGCTTCCATGGCAACCGTTTCCATCGGCGGGTTGCTGGTTTCCGCCTTCCTCTCGATCTTCATTATTCCCATCACGTATTATGTGGTGGAACTGATCAAAGCCTCCCTGGCGAATCTCTGGGATCAAATGTTCGCGGAAAAACCCGTGCTTGAAGGTTGACCGCTTCAAGAGGTTGAAAAATCACATTCGTGGAAAAACCGAATTGGAGGAAAAAATGTCGACTCCCAAACAGAAAGAGCGGTATCAGCGGATGTTGCAGGCCGCCCTGAAGGAATTTTCCCAAAAAGGGTATCAGGAAGTAAGCGTTGATGTCGTGGCGAAACGGGCATTGGTCAGCAAGGCAACCCTCTATCACCATTTTCAAAACAAAGAAGATTTATTCCTCTCCGTGTTTGATTTTACCCTGCACCAATTAGAGCATACATTGCATGATTCCTCTTTCTCAAAAATTTCGGATCCTTTTGAAAAAATCAAAACCGGAATTAAAGCATTTATGAAAGAGGTTTTGGAAAATTCGGAATACAACTTTTTTTTTAAGGCGTTTTCCAAAAATGCCAATCTGATCAATAACTCTTTGCGACAAAAAATGGCCGAACGCTTTTTTTCGTCAGGCCTGGTTTTTGCAAAACAAAACATGCAAAAAGCTCAGAAGGACGGGATTTTAAAATCCCATCTGAATATCGATATTCTCTTTCATGGAATGTTCGGAATGATCGTCCATGTTCTGGCCTATTTGGAAGAAAACAAAAAAGCTTTTTCCATCAACACGTGCGCGGAACAAATCGCCGAAATAATTTCTCGCGGGGCTTTTGCCTGATTTTGGCAATCCTTTTTCGACGCCTCGCGCCCCATCAAGGGTGGGCGATTCCATCCCCGGATGTTATTTCGTGCGGGTTTTTCCGGTCTTGGAGGATTTTTCGGGATGTTGAACCGAGTCTTTCCCCGGAACCGCGAGGCCATACGCCAGCATGCTCGAAAGCTGATCGGCAAGGGATTTGATGGAAATCGATTTTTCCTGTTGAAGCCAGTAGCGGAGGGTCTGCAGAAGAATGCCGATGATGGCCTGTTGAACGAGCTTTAAATTCAGATGGGAATAGACCTTCCCATCTTTTTGAGCTTGTTGAAATTCATCCAGTTCGCCCATCAAAACCGAGGTAAAACGGTTCGCCAGCTCGTTGGAAAGATCCTGACGAAGGATTTCCGGACTGGAGATCATGCACTGAAAGAAAAACCGGGTTTCCGGAGTATTCGAAATGTTCGAAAAGAAATTCCGCAGCCCGGTTCGAAAAGCGGCTTCCAGGCCCATTGATTTCGTCTTGGAGGATGGAGGTTTGATGGTTTGTTTAAGAACCATCTCAAAAACGGCAAGGAATAAGGCTTCCTTTGTTCCGAAGTGGCTGTAAAGAGTGGCTTTGCTGACCCCCGCTTTCGCGGCGATCGAATCTACGCTTGTCTGGTGAAATCCGCAGCGGGAAAATTCTTCCAGGGCGGCTTGAAACATTCGATTGTTTCTTGCTTTTTGTTTGGGGGTGGCCATCAAGGTCTCCGGAGGTTGGGATGGATATTGCGCCTACTTGAGCGCTTCTTTCGCTTCGGCCGCGAAGGGGCCCTTGGGTTGATGGCGCAGGACCTCTTGCCACATCTTTTTGCTTTTTCCTTTTTGGCCGATGGCCGTATAGGTGCGGGCGACTTCCGCATAGGCTTCCGCAACCAACGGGCTCTTCGGGTACAGGACCGGCACCTTGAGAATTTCCAGGATGCCTTCGTCGGACCTGAACCGGAAAGCATTTCCCGCGATAAAGGCGGGGTGGCCGATGAATGTGAATTAGCCTTGCGCGGGACTGAAACGAGGGTTCCCGTAACTCTGACATACTCTCGGGATGTGAAAAAGGCTTTGAGTGTAATGAGTCTTCATCACCTGGTTCCGGAACATCCGACTGATAAAACCTTGAGGCTTTACGAGTTAATTGACTTCGGCTGGCGTGAGCTTTTCGGGCTTGACCCCAAGGATAAAGCGGTGGTCGATGCGTTCAAGAAACAATGGGACATTAAGCAATTCACTCGGGAAAGGATGTTGAGCTACTTTCGGCAGTTCGGCGTTAACGAGATCAACAAAAAGCGGGTTATCAAAAACATCATTTTTCAGATGTTCCGCTGGATCAAGAAAGAAATAGAACCGCCCAGTGACGGAAATATACGATCCCTTTGGTATCGGATAAAAGCGGTTCTGGCCTATCATTCCGACATTCTCGGCCCTGGCGACGTTGATACCTTCTACAACACGCTTCAAGAGATGGTTGAAGACCATAATCTTTTCCGGTATAAGGATTTCGGGTTCATGGACATGAACGAACCATACCGGGGGATCGGCGCAAAGCTTCCGGAGATCGTTCTTGCATCTGAAAAACTCGGGCATTTTCTCTTCATCAAGAAACTGGCGGCTGAAGTCGGGGTTTCCTTCATTTGCTTGAAAGGGGAACCGGCGGCTCTTTCCCTGGAATACTTTTCTGATGATTTGATGAAGGTTTGCGGGAATAAACCGAAAACCGTTTTTTGTATTTCCGATGTTGACCCGGCGGGGTATTCCATCGAGGGAAACCTAGTGAGCGGCCTGCAAAGGAACGGTCACCAGGTTGACCGGTTGGTGAAGTTGGTTGACGCGTCGGCTTTCACATCTGAAGAAATCGCCATTGTGCGGTATCCGGTGGTGAGCTTCGATGTGAAGGGCGACCAGGTGAAACCGGTTAAACCTGCCAACATGGGCCAGGTGACAAAAAGTCGGGCCTGGTTCGATGTGCTGAAAGACGATCGCCTTTTCAGTGAAAAGGACAAAGGCGACGGGTGGAAAACCGCTACCATCTGGGGAATCGAGAGTGACGCCGCTGATCGGGAGATTATTCGAAAGCGGTTTTTTGACGGGCTTGCTTAGCGTTTTTGTTGCAGTTGTCTGCACATGAAAATCTGAGGTGGTCGCAAATTGCGACCAGTTAATTATGAATGTCTTTGAACCACATCAAGAATTGAAGCGGGTTCATGACATGCTTAACGGCCTCTCTCACCGAGGGTTTGTTTATATGTCGCATGTTTCCGGTGACGATGACGTCGGCGTTTCCCTTTACTGCCGCCGCAACAATGTGCCGGTCGGACTCGGGAACATCCTTCCACATGGAAAGATCATCGGGGGATATTTGAATCTGGACCGGTCTGATTATTTGAATGAGGGAAACGTGATGGCCTCTCAATTCAAGTTGCTTTTCGGGTTTTTTATGTTTGGAAATCCAACGGGTGATTTCCTCGGAAACGCCCGGAGAATAGAGCGTTATAAAGGCCTTATGACAGGCAATGTTCAAGAGCCCGGCGTTGAATCCATCGGGCTTGTGAATGGCTGAAATCCAAACGGTGGCATCAAAGAAAACCTTATGGAGGCTCATTTTTTGGACGTTTTTCCAAATTCATGCGCCCATTTCAACAGCTTTGGGTTTTCGGCGCAGTATTTGTCATCGTCTGCAATGAGCTTCCGAACCTCTTCATCGGTGAAATCTCTTGTGGGGATATTGGATGGAAACAGGCTTTTCTTTGCTTGCTCTATCAAATCGGCGACAAGTTCGGTCATCGTTTTACCCGTTGCCGCCGCCAGGATTTTCAGGGTTTTATGGGAATCGCCTGGGAGTCTCAACATCTTTGAATCGTTCATTGTTTCAACACCTCCAAGAGAAAATATAGCCCAGCGGGGTATACAAGTCAACCTTTTATACAAAGATCATTTGTATACAACCCGCTTCCTTGTCGGGCTTTTCTCCTCGTCGCGGCGAAAGGGCGGGCGGTAGCCTTCCTTCCCCGGCGGAGCCACCCCTCGTCACTAAAACGGCGAGGGGTGGTCCAGAGGGGAAGAAGGCGGTGAATGGCTTTTCATCCACCTTCCTGGTGGTGAGCCCTGAGGGAGTTGGTTTCCCTCGCTGGAAGCGCGGCAACGGATAACCGCCTAACACCGCCAATGTTCCAAACCTGTCGGGCGTTCAGCGGCTTCGATAGCACATTCCCGCCCACTTTTTAGGCAATGAGAGAGGGGGGTGTCAGATAGGGGTCTCGTAGATCGAACTGGTGGAAATGACCCCCTAAAACAGGCTTCCGGAGGGGGTAAGGTCCAAAAGGCCCGGCTGGTGTGTCGCTGGTGCGTTTGGCGGGTTCAGAATCGCGCTAGTGGGAGGTTTGGCCGAAAATGGGGGTTTCTCGTGGAACCTGAAACCCATCAGGGGGGCGTGAGTGAGCCGAAACGGGCGGTTAGGCTGATTTCTGGCGCACGTGGTTTTTCTGGGGGAAGTTGGGGGCTAAAATCTCCCGCGCGAAGCGCGGCGGGGTGGGGGTTGGCGTAGGGGCAGGTTTGCATAATGTTTCGTTATGTAAAGGCGACCCCGGCGGGCTCCCGCCGGGTGGAGCCCGAGGACGGGGCGGGGCAAGGGCTAGCAACTGTCTTTTTTGTCAATGGGTTTTCTGGAAAAGACGGCGGCTAAAGGGATCGGTGCACAGCGGGGAAGCGGTTCCGATGGTTCTTTCCAACCATCGCTAGGCCGACCAGGTTCCGCACTACCACAGACCAGCCCGCCGGTTCCGCTCAAACTTGTTGAGCGGAGGTGAGGAGCGCCCCCCGCCGCAGGCGGGGCTTTTAAGGCGCGACGAACCCAAGGGCAAGGGCCGGCAGCGGGGCAATGTCCGCCCAAGTCAGACTTGGGCGGCAAGGGGCAACGCAAGAAGGCGTGACAGGTGGGGGGCCGGGGGGGACCCACCTGGCGCGCCTTCTTGCGCCCCGGTTGCCCCGCGTTTTGCCGGCCCTTGCCCGCAGCCGGCGGGCGGCCGCCGAAGCCACCCAGGCATCAGATTCTTGTCGCGCGGCCGCAGGCACCGGACCCCGTTCCGGGGGCCGGACCAGGCCGCGCCACCTTTTGGTTTTTTGGGTCTTCCGGCTCTCAGGTGACCGCCGGTTTGAATTCCCCCCAGCGGGTGCCGTTCCGCATCATGGCGTTCAGGATGGCCAGGAGCCTCCGGATGCAGGCGGTGAGGGCGACCTTCTTGGGTTTTCCGGCATCGCACAGGCGCTTGTAGAATTCCCTGATCACCGGATTGCACCGGGAGGCCACGACGGCGACCATGTAGAGGATCGTCCGGATGTTGGCCCGTCCGCCCCAGATCGAGCGGCGGCCCTTGTAACTCCCGCTGTCCCGGTTCATGGGGGCCACCCCCACGAGTGCGGCGACCTGCTTCCGGTTCAGCTTGCCGAGTTCCGGGAGGTCGGACATGATCGCCTGGGCTCCCACCTTCCCGATGCCGGGGACGCTCTGCAGAAGCTCGTTCTTGGCGCTCCAGAGGGGCGAGGACTGGATGAAATCGTTCAGCGTCTGGTCGATCCTCTCCAGCTCTTTGGCCAGCCAGTCGAGGTGCCTCTGAACATCCTTCCGCATTTCAAAGGGCCCCTTGGCCACCCGGTTCTTTTCCATCACGATCATCCGGAGGAGCTGCTTGCGTCGCTTGACCAACTGGCCCAGGCGTTCCTCGTCCGGGTCCGCCAAGCGGCGGGGCTCCGGCCGGATGAGTTCCGCGAAATGCGCGATGACCCCGGCGTCGATCTTGTCCGTTTTGGCCAGGCGGCCGGTGGCCCGGGCGAAGGATCGGACCAGGCGGGGATTCGAGACCACCACCGGGATTCCCGCCCGATAGATGGCCACCGCCACGGGAGTTTCATAGCCGGCGGTGGCTTCCATCACCACCAGGACGGGCTCCAGGAACCGGAGCCGCTTCACCAGGTCGGCGATGCCGTCTTCCCGGTTCGGCACCTCCAGGTTTTCCCCGAACGGTCGGATCGCCACGAACAGGACATCCTTCCCAACATCGATCCCAACAAAGACTTGAGTTCCCACGTCAAAACCCTTTCAGGCCCGACCTTACGGTAAATACGGGCTTTTCGCCCATTCAACTGTTCGG
>Ga0209098_1001394_pt1 | contig 23270 bp, 21 predicted proteins | sample AD_JPNHW1_MetaG_FD_184429 | JGI IMG/M metagenome (GOLD analysis project Ga0209098, IMG submission 184429) | Active sludge microbial communities of municipal wastewater-treating anaerobic digesters from Japan - AD_JPNHW1_MetaG (SPAdes) (version 2) | ecosystem: Engineered > Bioreactor > Anaerobic...
GAGCTACGAACGCGCGTCACCGTCATGCCACGGAACGGCCCTCTTCTGCAAGGTGGGTCCGTTGGGTGGGTGATGGGGTTCGAACCCACGGCAACCAGATCCACAGTCTGGCACTCTACCAGCTGAGCTACACCCACCGTGCAGTCGGTGAGACAGACAATGCCCCAAAGCCCAAAAAATGTCAAGCGGAGCGTTTTTAAAAAATGTGATGACGAGGTTTTTTTTCTCCCGGCCCCGATCCGCGCATCAGGGAAGGATGAAGGGAAGGACTGTGCCGCAGTTGCGGCAGCGGCCTGGCCTGCCCCGGAAGGTTCCCCGGCCAGGGCCAGCCGTGCGCGCGGTCTCGGCCCTGGCCGAGGCCCCGGATGAGGGCTCCGCCTCGAGCCCAAGAATCTCGATGTCGTAGCCCCTCCTCCGCACGAGGAGTTCGCCGCAGGAAGGGCAACGGCTGTCGGAATCGAGGCCCGCGATGTTCCCGACGTAGACATAGCGGAGGAACTCCCGTGCCCTTGTTGCCAGGTCTTCGAGGACCCTTGCCCTCGTCGGCGCTTCCCGGTAGTGCCAGGCGGGATGGTAGGCGGACAGGTGGAGGGGGATGTCTTCGTCCAGGCCGCGAAGGAAGGAGGCTATGCCCGCGATGTCCTCAGGCCTGTCCGAGAAGCCAGGCACGACGAGGGTCGTGACCTCGAGGTGGCAATCCTGCGAGGCGAGCTCGAGGAAGCGGAGGACAATCGACAGATCCCCCCCCCAGGGTGTCGCGATAGCCGGTCTCGCTCCAGCATTTCAGGTCGACGTTGGCCGCGTCGATGACGGAGAGAAGCTCTTCAGCCGGCTCCTCATCGAGGCAGCCGTTCGTCACGAGGACCGTGGCAAGGCCGGCCTCATGGGCGAGGCGGGATGCCTCGAGGAGGTATTCGAAATGTATGGAAGGCTCGGAATAGGTGAAGGCGACAGACGGATAGCCGCCCTTGACCGCGGCCTCGACCATGGCGGCCGGCGGAATGACCTGCGCTTCGGGGTCCCTCTCCTGGGAGATGCTCCAGTTCTGGCAGAAGGGGCAGCGGAGGTTGCAGCCATAGAAACCGGCCGAAAGCACCGCCGTGCCGGGCAGGAAATGGTGGAGGGGCTTTTTCTCGATGGGGTCTACGGCCAGGGCCGAGAGTCTGCCGAAATAGGGGAGGGCCATGGCGCCGCCCTCGTTGGCCCGTATGCCGCAGCGGCCCGTCCGGCCCTCCGCCATGACACAGGCGTGGGGACAGAGACCGCAACGTATACGGCCATTCTCGAGGGCTTGCCAGTGCAGGGCTTGCGGCCTTGCATCAGCCGGGCCGATATTGGAGAAAGCTTCCCCGTCTCGCCCCGGCATGGCCCTAGCTCCAGCAGCGGACCGACTTGAGGAGCTTTTCCGCCAGGGCTTCCGAGTTGCTCGCCGTCTTTATGGGCTCGTCCACCTCGAAGGGCTCGTAGCGGATGCCGAAACTCCCTCGGCGGATCCAGAGCTTGACGAGCGAGAGGCTCTGTCCCCCGGTGTCCACGGGCGAGGGCATTTCCTCGGCCCCGAGGACATCCTCGAGCCTGAACTCCAGGATGGAAGGGTCGCAGCCCTTGGGATCGGCGATGAGGAGGCACTTGCCCTCGTCATAGGGATGCTTCCTCAGGGCCCCGATGAAGCTTACGGCGTTGGACGGCGTTTCGGCCCGATACTTGATGAGCTCAGTGAAGGGGCGTGACTGGATCCAGGATCCTATGCTCATGCGCTTTCCTCCTCCGTGGAAGATCTCCTGCCCAAAGTATAAGGAACCAGAGGCAGAATAGTAACAGGCAGGACCAGGCGAATAAATCGCCGAAACGGACGTAGAAGGTCGGATTCGAGGCGCGGTAAACGGGGATTTTCGTCTCCATGGACGCGGCCTCGAAGAGGGGCAGCTGCGCAATGACCCTGCCTTCGGCATTGACGACGCAGGAAACGCCCGCGTTGGTCGACCTCACGAGGGTCTTCCTCGACTCTATGGCCCTGAAGCGCGCCACCGCGAAGTGCTGGATCTCGGCGCTGTCGGTCCGGGACCAGGCGTCGTTGGTGAGGTTGATGAGGAGGTCGGCGCCTTCGAGGAAGAAGTGCCTGCATACCTCGGGGAAGGCGTCCTCGAAACAGATTGGAGCTCCGAAACGCAGGCTGCCCGTCTCCGTGGGAAGGCTGAACAGCTTGTAGGTCGTGCCCATCTCCCAGCCCGATTCCAGGCCTACGACATTCTGGATGAATTCGCGGAAGGGCTTGTACTCCCAGAAGGGAATGGCCTCGGCGAAGGGCACGGGATGGACCTTGGCGTAATCGCCGACCTGCCTGCCCTCGGGCGAGATGAGGATGACTGAATTGGTGCCCGTACCCTTGTCCCAGTCCGTGATGATGGGCGCCCCCGTGAAGAGGTAGCTCCCCGTCGAGCGCATGAAGGGAAGGAAGGGATCCTGGGCCGGATGGCGCTCGAACCAGGGCAGGAAGTCCTCGAAGGGCCGCTGGAAGGTGGATTCGCTGAAGAGGATGATATCGGGCTTCTTGCCGCCCTCGGCCATCGCCTTTCGGGCCAGGGCGATGCTGTTGCCGATGGCTTCGGATTCGTCGGTGCGCCAGGGTTCGGAATTCTGCTGGACCATGACGGCCGTGATGTAGCTGTCAACCTTGGCGGGCGAAAGGAGGCGGAAGGCTCCGTAGCCCAGGGCCAGGACCAGAAGGACAAGCGCAAAGGCGGCGTTCCGGAGGGTGGCACCCGTAGCCACGCCATAGTTTCGCGCAACCGGCGCCTGTGCTGAATGAAGAAGCCTCGGGCTTGCATCCTTTAGCGGACTTTCCGCCGGCGCACGCCTGCCAGGGCCAAGAAGGATGAGCTCGGCCACCACGCCGTTCGAGAGCGCAAGGAGGAAGGAGAGGCCATAGACTCCGGTCACGTCGACCATCTGGAGAATGGGGAGGAAGAGGGTCTGGGTATGGGGAAGGAGGCCCCAGGGATAGCCGAGGAAGCCCGTGGATTTGAGGTATTCGAGGCAGGTCCAGAAGAGGGCGAAGGCCAGGGGGCGGAAGGACCCCGAACGCTTGAGGATGAAGGCCATATACAGTCCCGCGACCGCATAGATGACGCCATAGGCCAGGGTCGTCGATCCGAGGGTCCAGAGCGCATAGTCATGGAAGAAGAAGAGCCAGTAGCTCGAGGATGCATGGTGCAGCGCGCCATAGAGACCTGCTGCCAGGGCTGCGAAGCCGTAGCTCGGCGCTTCCATGAGGCAGAAATAGAGGGGGACGAGGGCGACGTAGCCGAGGAGGGGGAAGCCGTATTTGAAGACCTCGTTCGGGAGCCCTGCGGCGAAGAGGAGGGCGGAGGATGCCGCCAGGGCGAGGAGCCTGAGCTTTCTCATGGGAGGGGATTCTATACACATTTTCGCGTGGAGGGGTAGCCAAAACGGCAGGCTTGCAGTTGCTTGACCCTCCGCATTGCCTCGGCTATTGTTGGCGCCATGGTCAAGGCAATATTCCCGGGCTCCTTTGATCCCCCGACCTACGGTCACCTCAACATAGTCGAAAGGGCCAGGGGAATTTTCGAGGAACTCCTCGTCGTGGTAGCCGTCAACAAACAGAAGAGCGGCCTCTTCGCGCCGGAGGAACGCCTTGAACTCCTCCAGAGCCTCCTCGCCCCCTACCCGAATGTCTCCGTCCACCTCTGCGATACCCTCATCGTCAACTTCGCCAGGAGCCATGGCTGCCGGGTCCTCGTCCGGGGCGTGCGGAGCGTGCCCGACTTTTCGTACGAGTTCGAGCTCTCCATCATGAACAAGGGCCTCGACCCGAGCATCGAGACCATCTTCATGCCGACCGACCCCAAGTATTTCGTTTTGAGGTCGAGCGCTATCAAGGAACTTGCCTCCTTCGACGGCGATCTCTCGGCCATGGTTCCTCCTAATGTCGCGGCCGCCCTCAGGGCCAAGACCAAGCTCTGGAACGCAAGCCAGTCGCCGTCTTGACAATTCACGAAGATTTGTGTAGTTTAACAGGACTTTTGGACTGTTGAGCAAAATTCTAGATTAGAGGTTATAGCCATGGCTGTTCCCAAATTCAGGACTTCAAAGGCGAGGACGCGGAGAAGGCAGTCGATCAACATGAAACTCTCTGCCCCGACGATCGTCAGCTGCGGCAATTGCGGCAACCCCGTGCTCCTGCACAGGATCTGCCCCAAGTGCGGCTTCTATCGCGGTCGCCAGGTCATCTCGCCCGAATCGAAAGCGTAAAGGAGAGTCTCATGGACGAACTGTACGAGAAAGTCAAGAAAATCATCGCCGAGAAGCTCGAGGTGGAAGAGGACAAGATCACTCCGGAGGCGAGTTTCCGCCAGGATCTCGGTGCCGATAGTCTGGATACCTACGAGCTCGTCTATGGGATCGAGGAAGAGCTTGGCATCACCATCCCCGACGAAAAGGCCAATGAGTTCGAGACCGTCAAGGACGCCTACGACTTCATCAAGACCCAGGTGAAGTGAGGTCTCGGCCGGCGCGGAAGATGGGGCTGTCGTGTTTCTGACATCGAAGAGCGCCATCTCCCGTGAACGGCGGACCGAGCTTCTTGCCTTCGAGAAGAATGCCCAGTTGAGGTTCAAGAGCATCGAACTCTTGAACCTTGCCCTGACCCACCGCTCCTATACCAACGAAGACAGTTCACATAGCCCCAACAACGAGAAGCTGGAATTCCTAGGGGATTCCGTTCTCGGCATGGTCGTGGCCACCTACCTCTACAAGATTCTCCAGGACAAGGCCGAAGGCGACCTTGCCCGGATCAAGAGCTATGTCGTTTCCGAGGACACCCTCTCGATAGCGGCCCACGGCCTCCTCATCCAGGACTACATCCTCGTGGGCAAGGGCGAGGAGCTCTCGGGCGGGAGGGGCAAGAAGGCCATCCTGGCCGACGCCATGGAAGCCGTGATCGGGGCCACCTACCTCGATTCGGGCTTCGAGGCCGCCGAGAAGCTCGTCCTCCGCCTTGTCGAGCCCGAGATCCTCAAGGTCCTCCAGAACCGTCACCGAAAAGACTACAAGACCATACTCCAGGAGTATGTCCAGAAGTACCACCGGAGCTACCCCGCGTATGCCCTCGTGAAGAAAACGGGTCCTGACCATGACCGGACCTTCTGGATGAGCTGCTCGGTGGGCAAGACCGAATATGGCCCGGCCTCCGGCAAGAACAAGAAGGAAGCCGAGCAGAATGCCGCAAAGGTCGCCTACGACGCCATAGTCGAAGAGGGCGGCCTCGAGGCGGCAAGGCTCCTCCAGACGGAAAGCCAATAGGCATCCGGCGCGTGCGGCCTTTTCCCGCGACTGGCTACCCGACAGCCCTTTTGCCTCTCCCTTGAAACGGCCTCTCCCGGGGCCGTCAGCGTCCATGCACGAGGATGACCGCGCCTTCGGCGGCCTCGTTCCGGATGCTCCGCAGCCTTTGATAGGCCGGCGAGTCGTACCAGCGGCGCAGGGCGGCCTCATCCGGGAAGCGGATGACGACCGACCTTCCCGGCGCCGGTTCCCCCTCGAGGGTCACGGTTTCGTCGTCAACCGCCAGGACCTCGCCGCCCGTCCCCGCGAAGATCGCGTCAAAGCCCGCAAGGTAATCCTCATACCGGACGGGATCCCTGATGTCGAGCCTTGCGATGAAGAATGCGCTCATGCTGCCTCCCGCCGCGCGGTCAGACCCCGTACTTGTCCTTGATGCCTAGCGTTATGCGCTCGAGGGCTTCCTTCGTGTTCTGGGCCGGGTCGTCGAGGACGGTCTCGAGGAGCTCCGCGAGGATCCTGCCCATGGCGGGCCCCTTGGGCACGCCGAGGGCGGCGAGCTCCCGGCCGCCTATCGCGAGGTCCTTGAGGCCGAGGGCGTGGGAGGCCGCGAGGACGGCCTCGATGCGCCTGCGGAGGGGCTCGAGGCCTTCGGGGTGGGGCTTCGTGCCGGCCGTCCCCGCCGCGTCGGCGAGGCGGAGGGCGAAGAGGGCCTCGATGTTGTCCTCTCCGACCCTGGCCACGAAGCGGCGCACGGCTGCATCCGTCCATGAGTCCTCGTAGAAGAACATGTGTTGCCTGATGAGGTGCTCGACTTCGGCCATGAAGGCGTTGGGATAGCGGTATTTCCGCATGACCTCGACGGCCATGCGGGCTGAATTCTCCTCGTGGCGGTAGAAGGTCGGGATGCCGTCGCGGCCTTCCGCCTTGGCCCCGGGCTTGCCCACGTCGTGGAAGAGGGCCGCAAACCGTATGACGGGATCGCGCATCGCGGCATCGACGCTCGCGTAGAGGTGGTCGAGGACGTCGAAGCGGTGCATGCCCTTCTGCTCCACGCCGCGGCAGGCCGCGAGCCCGGGAAAGAGGAGGGCGAGCATGCCCGTGTCCTCCATGAGCCTCAGGGCCCGGGATGGCTCGGGCGAGAGGAGGATGCGGTCGAACTCCTCTCGCACCCGCTCGGGAGAGACGCCGGAGAGGCGCGGCAGGCTCGGGCCTATCGCCGCGAGCGTCGAGGCCTCGATCTCGAAGCCTAGCTGCGAGGCGAAGCGGACAGCGCGCAGGGGCCGGAGGCCGTCCTCGTCGAAGCGTTCGCGGGCCTCGCCCACGGCCCTTATGAGGCCCGCGTCGAGATCCTCCTGGCCGCGATGGAGGTCGACGAGCTCTCCCTTCAGGGGGTCGTAGGCCATGGCGTTGATCGTGAAGTCGCGGCGCTCGAGATCCTCCTCGAGGCTCGCGCCGAATTCGACCGAGTCGGGGCGGCGGCCGTCGCTGTAGCCCTGGTCGCGGCGGAAGGTCGTGGTCTCGATGGGCTTGCCCTGCCAGAGGACGGTCACCGTCCCGTGCTTGATGCCGGTGGGTATGACCCGCCGGAAAAGCGACAGGACTTCCTCGGGGCGGGCGTCGGTGGCCGCGTCGTAGTCGTTGACGGGTCGTCCAAGGAGGGTGTCGCGCAAGGCGCCGCCGACGATGTAGCAGCGCTTCCCCGCCTCTTCGAATACCCGGGCGAATTCCTTTATCGCCCGGGGCATGTCCACGTGTCGCATGACCTACCTTAGCCCGGCTCGCGCATCTTTCGCAAGGCTTGACAGTCCGGGGCGCCGGGCACAGACTGCCTGGCTGTGACTGAAGCCCTTCTTGCCATCGGAGGCGAAGCTCCGCCCCGCGATGTCCTCGCCGACCGCCTTCCTGGTTTTGGCCTGATCTGCGCCGCGGATTCGGGCCTCGATCTCCTTGCTTCATGGAAGGTCGCGCCCGGCCTCATCGTGGGCGACATGGACAGCCTCTCCGACCTCTCCCTGCTTGAACGCTGCCCGAACGCGGAAATCCTGCGTTTCCCGACGGCAAAAGACGACAGCGACACGGAGATAGGCTTGAAGCTCCTCCGGGAGCGCGGCGCCGACCGCGTCGTCATCGCTGGCGGCGGGGGCGGCCGACTCGACCACCTCCTCGCCATCCGAGCGTTGTTCGGGCGTGCCTGCCACCCTGACGAGTGGCACACGGCCCACGAGAGCTGCTACCGCCTCGGAGAGGGCGAGACACTCGAGCTCGCGACCCGTGCCGGCGCCACGATATCGGTCTTCCCGACCGGGAACGGCGCGTCGGGCATGGAGAGCGAAGGCCTGCGCTGGCCCCTCGCGGGCCTCGCCTGGGACGCCTGCGGCTTCGGCCTCAGCAACGAGGCCCTGGGCGGGCGCGTGACCGTGAAGGCGGGGAAGGGTAGCCTCCTCGTCGTGACCCTCAGGTAGTCCCGAGGGACTCGAAGCCTTGTCGCACCTTCTCGAGGGTCTCGCGGGGATCCTCCACGAGGACCCGTGCTCCCGCAATGAGCTCGGCTATGCCGATCTCTCGCGGATAACGCGGGATGATGTGGAGGTGGAGGTGGTCGATGCTCGCGCCTGCCACGAGGCCCATGTTGAAGCCGATGTTGTAGCCTGCGGGCGAGTGGGTCCTGTCGAGGACGGAGAGACAGCGATCGGTAAGGCCATCGAGGGCGGCGCGTTCGTCGGGCCTCAGCTCGCGGAGGTCGGTCACATGCCGTTTCGGGAAGATCATGAGGTGGCCCGGGTTGTAGGGGTAGAGGTTGATCGTGACGACGAAGCCCTCGTCCTCGTAGGCCACGAGATTCTCGACCTCGTCGGAACCTTGGGCCACGAGACAGAGGATACAGCCGTCGGGGCGCTTCCCCTTGAGGTAGACGAGCTTGTCGAAGTTGAAGAAGTACTCCATGGAAGGCGCCCCCTGTCGTTCAAGGAGCATGGTAACCCAGCTTGACGGCCAATGCCAACGTTTTCGGCCGCGCCGGGGCGGCCCAGGTTGACCATGCGAGGGCGCCAAAGCTATACTTGCTCGAGAATTATCTCGCGGGCGCCCCGCGCCGGCAAGGGCCGGAAACGACGGCGACGCCCGCGGCATCGAGGGAAAAGCCATGGATGTACGTGTACGTTATGCGCCATCGCCTACGGGCAACCAGCACATCGGGAGCGTGAGGACAGCGCTCTTCAACTACCTCTTCGCGCGCGGCCAGTGCGGCACCTTCATCCTCAGGCTTGAAGACACGGATCGGACCCGCTACTCCGACGCCTACGTGAAGAACCTCTACGACACCTTCGAGTGGCTCGGCTTCAAGTGGGCCGAGGGCCCCGATGTCGGCGGCCCGGTAGGTCCCTACGTCCAGTCCGAGCGCTTCGACCTCTACCGCAAGTACGCCGAGGAGCTTGTGGCCAAGGGCAGGGCCTACTACTGCTTCTGCGACGAGGAGCGGGTGGCCAAGATGCACACCGACGCCGAGGAGGAGGACTCCTCGGCAGGCGAGGCCCAGGCGAGCTACGGCTACGACCGCCGCTGCCGCTCCATCGACCCCGCGGAGGCCAAGCGCCGCGCGGAGGCGGGCGAGGCCCACGTCATCAGGCTCAAGATCCCCCTCGAGGGCAGCACCAAGTTCCGCGACATCCTCCTCGGCGAGATCGAGTGGAAGAACGAGGACGTCTCCCCTGATCCCGTCCTCCTCAAGTCCGACGGTTTCCCGACCTACCACCTCGCCAACGTGGTGGACGACCACCTCATGGGAATCACGCACGTGCTCAGGGCCCAGGAGTGGATCCCATCCGCGCCCCTCCACATGATCATGTACGACGCCTTCGGCTGGAAGGCTCCCGAGCTCTGCCACCTCCCCATGGTCCTCGGTGACGACGGCCACAAGCTATCGAAGCGCCACGGCGCTACCGCGGTGGACGAGTTCCGCAAGAAGGGTTATCTCCCCGAGGCCCTCATCAACTACGTGGCCATGCTCGGCGCGAGCTACGAGGACGGCCGAGACCTCTACTCCCTCGGAGACCTCGCGAGCCTCTTCCGCCTCGAGAAGATCAACAAGGCGCCCGCAGTCTTCGACTACCAGAAGCTCGAGTGGTACAATGGCCAGTATATCAGGATGAAGGACGACGGGACCCTCCTGTCACTCGTGAAGCCCTTCCTCGACGGTGCGGGCCTCGCGACGGACAATGAGGCCTTCCTCCTCGCGGCCATGCCCCTCGTGAAGGAGAGGCTCCACTTCCTCTCCGACGCGCCGGCCATGATGCGCTACCTCTACGAGGACCCGGCCCTCCCCGCCAAGGAAGAGTTCATCCCGAAGAAGCTCGACGCCGCGCGCGCGGCCGAGCTCCTCGATGCCGCAGCCGCCTTCCTTCCCAAGTGCGACTTCTCGAACATCGAGGCGGCCGAGAACGCCTTCCGCGCGGAGGCCGAGCGCCTTGGCGCCAAGTTCGGCGACCTCATGATGCCTATCCGCGTCGCGGTCACCGGCTCGCGCGTGAGCCCGCCCCTCTTCGAGTCCATAGCCCTCCTGGGCAAGGAGACCTCGGTGCGGCGCCTCATGGCCGCGAGGAAGCTCTTCGGTTGATGCATTGACCTGGCAACTCAGCTCAGGGGGCTGTCAATGAAAGTCTCACACGGAGGCACAGAGGCACAGAGGCGGATAAGGATTCATTGGATTTGCCTGTGTTGTATTTATATGTAATAGGCATAGATACGCCAATGCATCGTATCCCTTTTTCCCTTCTTCTCTGTGTCTCTGTGCCTCTATGTGCGTATCTATTCCGTGTCGTTTACGGCCGCCCGCCCTCAGGAACCGCGCTTCCGTAGGGGATCGCAGAGCAACGCGAGGCTGAGGTCCGAGGACAGGAGCTCCGGGTTGCCCTGGTACCACTCGAGCTTGGGCCGTGAGGGGTCGAGTTCCCAGCCGCTTCCCGGAAACCATTTCTCCTCCCAGAGGTCCCAGAAGGGGCCGATGGCCTCGCAGGGGCCGAAGTGGGGGATGATGGCATAGATGCCACCGGGGAGGAGGAATCCCTCCAGGCCCGAGGCAGCCGGGATCCCCATGCCGGGCGGCGTAAGGACGGCCGCGGCGAAACGCCCTTCCGCCATGAAGAGCGAGATGAAACGCCCGGCCTCCATCGGCAGACCGGAGCTCTTGATGGTTTCGTGCAACTTACCCCAGAGAGCAGGGAGCTCCCAGGCTTCCTTCGAGCCTGAAAAGCCGAACGCGCGCATCGCGCCGAGGTGGCTTATCCTCGTCTCCATGGCAACTCCTTCCGCAGGCGGCATGAACCAGAGCGGCTCGCGCCGTGGCCGCCAATGGAGTCCATTGGGCGCCGCGAGTTCTCCCGCCCAGGAAGGCAGGGCCTTCGTCATCGTGGGGCTGAGCTGGAAGGCCTTCGAATAGGCGCGCGAGAAGGCCTCGGGCGAGGAGAAGCCCGCCTCGAGGGCGACCTCGATGACGGGGAGTCCCTCCCGCAGCCTGTAGGCCGCCCGCTCGAGCCTGAGCCTCCGGAGGCAGGCCGCGAAGCTCTCGCCCGTAACCGCCCTGAAGCGGCGGTGGAAATGCCAGGGCGAGGCCGCGGCCTCGGAAGCCGCCGCCTCGAGGCCGGGCGCGCTTTCGGGATTCCCCGTGAGGAGGGCAACGACGCGTTCCGCCCGCCTCTCCCAGTCCTCCCTCGTATCCTTCCGCATGAGGACATCCTGGCGTCGCGCAACGCGGGCGGTCAAGGCCGTCAGCAGGAGCGCTCGAAGATGAACTGGTTCTCCCTCGGATCGCCGGGCCGGGTCTCCCCGGCCTTGTGGAAGCCGAGGCGGCCTTCATAGAAGGCGTGGTTGCTCAGGGCCCAGGAGGGCGTCTCGAGCTTCCAGCTACGGGATGGATGGAGGGTCGAAGCATGTCGCCAGAGGGCCTCGCCGATTCCCCGTCGCTGGAGGCCCGGATCCACGAAGATGCAGCCGAGGACGCTCCTCCCCGCGCCCGGGAAGACGATGATGGCGCCGGCCATTGTCCGCCCGAGGCGCGCCACATAGCAGCGCGCGTCCTTGTGGAAGGCCCAGCGGGCGATGAAGCTCCCGTCGTCGTAGCCGGGCGGGCCGCCCTTGTCCTCGCCGAGGTGGCGCTTCGCGTCGTCGTCGAAGGCCCTCGTCATCACGCAGGTGAGCTCGGACGAGTCCTCCTTCCGGATGGGGACGATTTCAAGGTTCCCAGTCATCTCTACCTCCTTGTACTCGTCATCATCGCGGAAAGCGGGAGGAGGCGCATGATATTCCTTGTCATGTTCGGCCCATGCCGGGCCATTGACCCGGCATGGGGCTTCCGTCCATAGTATTCCTGCCGCGCCCCTGAAGCGCGGTCAAGGAGTTTACGATGAGCGACATTCCCGCCTCCCCTGCCAATCCCGAGAAGACCGGACCAGGCCTCGACTTCATCCGCGAAGCGGTGAGCGAGGATCTCAAGAACGGACGCTACAGCTATGTGCGGACGCGCTTCCCCCCGGAACCCAACGGCTGGCTCCACATCGGCCATACCAAGGCCTTCCTCATCGATTTCGGCGTGGCCGCCGATTTCGGAGGCGCCTGCAACCTGCGCTTCGACGACACGAATCCCGAGAAGGAGGACATGTCCTACGTCGAGGCCATCAAGCGCGACGTGAAGTGGCTTGGCTGCGACTGGCAGGACCGGGAGTTCTACGCCTCGGACTACTACGAGCGCCTCTACGAGCTCGCCGTCAAGCTCATCAAGAAGGGAAAGGCCTACGTCGACGACCTCTCCGCCGAGGAGATGAGCGAATACCGGGGCACCAACGTACCCGACAAGAACAACATCACCATCACGCCGCCCGGCAAGGACAGCCCCTGGCGGAACCGCTCGGTGGAGGAGAATCTCGACCTCTTCGCGCGAATGCGGGCGGGCGAGTTCGAGGACGGAGCCAAGACCCTCCGCGCCAAGATCGACATGGCCCATCCCAACCTCCTCATGCGCGACCCGCCGATGTACCGCATCCGCCGCGAGCCGCACTACCGCACCGGCACGGCCTGGTGCATCTACCCGATGTACGATTTCCAGCACCCCCTCTCCGACGCGATAGAGGGCGTGACCCACTCCCTGTGCTCCCTCGAGTACGAGATCCACCGTCCCCTCTACGAGTGGTTCATCCGCGAGGCCGAGGTTTTCCCCTCGAGGCAGATCGAGTTCGCCAGGCTCAACATCACCCACACGGTCCTCTCCAAGCGCTGGCTCCTCCGTCTCGTGAAGGAAGGCCATGTCCATGGCTGGGACGATCCGCGGATGCCGACCCTCTCTGGTCTCCGCCGCCGCGGCTATACGCCCGAGTCAGTCCGGGATTTCATATCCCGCGTAGGCGTAGCCAAGACCGACTCGCTCGTGGACATCCAGCTCCTGGAGCACTGCCTCCGCGAGGACCTCAACAAGCGCGCGCGCCGCGTCATGGCCGTCCTGCATCCGCTGAAGCTCGTCATCGAGAACTGGCCCGCCGGAAAGGTCGAGGAGCTCGAGGCGGTCAACAATCCCGAGGATCCCGCGGCGGGCACGCGGAAGATCCCCTTCTCGGGCGAACTCTACATCGAGCGCGAGGACTTCATGGAGGTCCCGCCGCCCAAGTACTTCCGCCTCTTCCCCGGAAACTCCGTGCGCCTGCGCTACGGCTACATCGTGACCTGTACCGGCTTCGACAAGGATCCCGCCACGGGCGAGGTCACCACGGTGCGCTGCAGCTACGACCCCGCCACCCGCGGCGGCGACGCCCCCGACAACCGCAAGGTCAAGGGTACCATCCACTGGGTCTCGGCCGCCCATGCCGTCCCTCTCGAGGCGAGGCTCTATGACCACCTCTTCCCCGCGGACCGCCCCATGGACGTGCCCGAAGGCGTGGACTGGGTGACCACGATGAACCGAGATTCCGAGGAGATCCTCAAGGGAGCATGGGGAGAACCCTCCCTCGCCTCGGCGAAGGACGGCGACCGTTTCCAGTTCGAGCGCCTCGGCTACTTCGCCGTTGACCCGGACACGAAGCCCGGTGCCCTCGTCGTGAACCGCTCGGTATCCCTCCGCGATACCTGGGCCAAGATCGAGAAGAAGGGCAGCTGAAGCCCGAGTCCCTGTACAAGATCATGAGGCGCTTCCCCTCGGGGAGGCGCTTTTTTGTGGTATACTGTTCCGACAACGAGAGTCGCGAGGTCACCGCCGTGAACGATGCCCTGTACCACTACCTTGAAGGCTCCATGGGCTTTGGGCTCGTGACCTGCGGAATTCTCTCACTCGTCGCCAAAGGCAGGGAAAGGAGCTTCAGGGCCCTCGGTTGCCTTTACATCGCGGTGGGCTCCCTCTTTTCGATGAGCGCCCTCGGTCCGATAGACCGGCTGCCCATGAGCCTCGACAACCTCGTCTATCAGGCCCTGATGCTCGTGATAGGCCTCTCCCTCCTCGACCTTTTCCTCTACCTCTTTGGCGACGAGCGTCGCGTCGGTACAGGCCGGCGCCTCATGGTCGCCGGTGCGATCTTCGAGGCCTCTCTCGTGGTCCTTCCCCTCCTCGATTACCTCCCGGGGCATGGACCCGTTGTCCTGAACATCGAGGACGGCCTTGAGAGGGGGCCCCTCCATGCGCTGGCCATACAGGCCGGCTATGCCTGGCCCATCGTCGCGACCATCGCGGCCCTGTTCCTTGCGAGGTGGAGGCCGAGGGATGTCACGGCCGAGCATCCCGGGACAAGTCATTTCGTCAGGGGCTGCCTCTTCCTCGTGCCCCTCTTTATCCTCATCCTCCTCTCGCTCAGCCTTTCTCTGGAGCTCCCCTACCGGCTTGGACAGCTGCTTCTCGAGAGCCTCCTTTTCGCCTTCTTCCTGTACGTGGCCCGTAATCCTCGCTTCCTCCTCCGCCTCAGGACCGAGATAGGAGAGGAGCACAGCCGGCGCCTTTGCCTTTCTCCGGACGAGATCACCCTCATCGAGGAACGTCTTTCATCCCTGTCGACCCGCCTTGAGATAATGAATGACGAGTCCCTCGACCTGAAGACCCTGGCAGGCCATGTCGGCGTTCCGGCATACCGGTTGTCCATCTATTTCAGCTCCTGCCTCGGCACGACCTTCCCGGCCTGGCGGAACAGGCTGCGTATCGATTACGTGCTGGCCCGCATGGCTGAACGGCCCGACCTCACCATACTCGACATCTACCTCGAGGCCGGCTACAGGTCCAAGGCGACCTTCAATGAACAGTTCGCCAAGATCGTTGGCATGAGCCCGAGCGAATACCGTCGCCAGCTGTCCGCGGCCGCATCGGGGAAAAGGCCGGCCGTTTCCCTGCCTCCGCGCTCATGACAGGCCTTTGTAGACAGGAATTACGCGCATCTGCGGGTACGGGTTTGCAAATCCGGACGCCTTCACGTTTACCCTCGGCTATCCTTTCAAAGATGCTTTCCGGATGGCCGGGAGCCTCGGAGGACCAATGCGCAACAGAGCAATCGCCCTAGTACTCGCGGCCTTCGCGACCATCGTTCTCTCCGCTCAGGCGGAAGAGAGGATTTCACCTACGTGGACTCTTTCCACCGCTCCACAGGTGATCTTTCCCCTTGTTGATTCGGAATTCGCGGAGAACGACCTCTTCTCCACCGCCTGGGGCGGCCTCGTTATGGCTTCGCTCTCCTTGCCGACCCCGTCGGTCCTGTCCTTCCGCATGGGCCTCGGATATGTGGGCTGCGGTTTCCTGCCTGCGGGCACTACCACAGTGCCCGGCTCCCTGGACGAGGTATCCCTTTTCGGAGGTATCTCGCTGCGCGCCGGCCTTGCCCCGTGGCTCGACCTTCACGGGAGCCTCGATGCCGGCCTGAGCTATGGCTTCCTGTCCAGCGGGCTTTCCAGTCCCTATGCGGTGCTGGCTCTGGGGGGAGGGTTCGGCTTCAACCTGTCGGACTCCTGGGCACTCTCCCTCGATGCCGCCGGCACCTACAAGCTGGGACTCTACGGAGGCGCTTCCCTGAGCCTGGGACTGGGGTACCGCCTGCCCGAGGCTGTCGCGCCCGCCCAGCCCCGCCTCAGGCTCCTCGATTTCGAAAAGGTCTCGCTGGATTCCGTATTTCCCGTGCTCCGCTCGTACTACGACGAAGGTTCCCTCGGGACCCTGAGCATCAAGAATACGGGTCGCCAGGCAGCCCTTGATGTCCATGTGTCCGTCTTCATCAGGCAGTACATGGATGCTCCCAAGGAATGCGCCGTCATCGCCCGCATCGACCCGGGCAAGAGCGTAGAGATACCGCTCCACGCCCTCTTCAACGATGTCATACTTTCCGTCACCGAAGCCACCAAGGTCGCGGCCGAAGTCTCGGTCGCCTATCGCGGAGGAGAGCTATCGAAGGCCGCCAGCGTCACCGTGTACGACCGCAACGCCCTCACCTGGACCGATGACCGCCTCGCTGCGGCCTTCGTCTCCAGCAAGGACCCCTGGGTCCTCGACCTTTCCGGCAACATCCTCGCGACGGCAAAGGCCGCATGGAATGCCGAGTTGCCGAAGAACCTCCAGACGGGAATAGCCTTCCATGAAGGCCTGCGGACCTACGGCATCAGCTACGTCCTCAGCCCCAACCGGCCCTTCGCCGTAGGCGCGGCTGACAAGGCCGCCGTGGATAGCCTCAAGTTCCCCCGCCAGACCCTTGGCTACCGCTCCGGAGACTGCGCCGACCTCTCCGTCCTCTACGCATCCTTCTTCGAGGCCGCGGGCATCGAGACCGCCTTCATCACGGTCCCCGGCCACATCTTCATGGCCTTTGACCTCGGCCTCTCCGAGGAGGAGGCCCGCGCGCGCGGCATGGATGCAGGCGACCTCATCGTCCGCGAAGGCAAGGTATGGATCCCCGTGGAAACCACGATGCGCGATTCGGGTTTCCTCGAGGTCTGGAAGAAGGCGGCCGCCGAATGGAAGGCCTCGGCCTCCGCGGGGACTGCCGCCTTCTACCCGGTACACGGAGCCTGGTCCGTCTATGCCCCTGTAGGCCTCCCTGCGGACGGCTCGACGGTGAGCCTCCCTGTGAAGGACGCCCTCCTCAAGGGCTTTACCGCTGAACTGGCCAAGGCTGTCGATGCGGAGCTCGGCTCTCGCCTCGCTGCCGTCAAGGCGGCGTCGACGGCGGGGAAGGGCGGCGACGCTGCGAAACTCGCCAATGACCTCGGCATACTCTATGGAAAGTATGGGCGGTATACCGAAGCCCAGAAGCAGTTCGAGCTCGCCGCGAGCCTCGGACTTGCGGCCGCGACGGTCAACCTCGGCAACCTCGCCTTCCTCAAGGGCGATTACGCAGGAGCGCTGGCGGCCTTCCAGAAAGCGTCAAAGGCCAGCCCCTCGAACGCGAGGATCCTCGTGAACCTCGCCCGCGCCGCGGCCGGGCTCGGCAAGACCGACCTGGTCAACACGACCCTCGCCTCGCTGAAGAACCTCGACCCCAGGCTGGCCGAGCAATATGCGGGGCTCTCCGCGGAAAGCCAGACGACGCAGGGCGCGAGGGCGGCCTCGATGGATAACATGAATCTTCTGTGGTTCTGATACATGAAGCACAGCATGCAGAGCGCGGATAACGGGCGTTGCCTTGATGAAAGCGGATGGTCCGGAACCGGGTGGATCGGGAAGGAACGTGGCATGATGCATGAAAAACGGGACATGGCGAAGCCGGAGTCCCGCGCGGGAATCCGGACGGCCCTGGTTCTGCTGGCCTCCTTGCTGGTCCTCTCGGCCTGCGACAATCCCATCGCCAAGGCGGTGGAGGACATCAAGGCGGATGTGGTTTCATCGCGGATGGTCCTGAGCCGGCCCGACACGACGGTGATCGCTTCAGGCGCGACCGTCGATTGCGGCCAGATCTCCGCCGGGACAAACACGGAGATCTGTCTCACGGTTGCGAACACGGGCAAGAGCGACCTCGTGATCGATGTGGCGGGTATCGCGCTGTTGCCCGCAAGCGGCACCGAAAAAGACGCCTTTTCCATAGTTACATCCCCTGCCGCCCGCGTGGCAGCGGGAGCTTCTTCCTCGATCACCATAGGTTTTGCCCCTGCATCCGCAGGATCAAGGGCAGCAACCCTTTCCATTCCCACCAATGATACACGGAATGCCATCTTCTCCTTCGACCTGAAGGGGACTGGCTCGTCGGTGACCATTACGACGAGTGCTGTTTCCAGCATCGGGATGAACACCGCCACCTGCGGAGGGAACATCACGAACGACGGCGGAGAGCCGATTACCGAGCGAGGCATCTGCTGGAGCGGCTCGCCCAATCCGACCATCGCCGATAACAGGAACTCCGACGGAAGCACGGGTATAGGGGCTTTCTCTGTGGCCATGACGGGGCTTTCCGCAGGATCCCTTTACTATGTCAGGCCCTATGCGACCAACGCGGCCGGCACCACGTATGGCCCCCAGGCCTCGTTCATGACCTGTCCCGAAGCGCTGAATGCGCCCATCGTAGAACCAGTGGACTATCCTGCCGGTTCTGGCAAGCTCCTCGTCAGATGGGACACGGTGAAGGGCGCGATATCTTACGAACTATACGTTAACGATACCGGTAATTTGACCTCGGCCAGGCTCCTGACGACGACGACCCAAAACTTATACGAAGTCCCCGATTTCGTGAATTTCAAGACCTACTACTTTTGGGTGAAAGCGGACAACGCATCTGGATCGGGAGCTGCAAGTCCTGCAGGAAGCGGTTCGCCTGGTCGCCGGGTCACGGGCATAAGCCTGGATCGGTCAAGCGCCACAATCGCTGTCGGCTCCAGCGAGCAGCTCAATGCGACTATCGCGCCTGCTGAGGCGACATTCCCCAAGGTGACCTGGTCGAGCACCGCTCCTTCGGTCGCAACGGTCTCCGACTCGGGCCTTGTCACGGCAATAGGCCCTGGAACAGCTACCATCACCGCGACGAGCACAGCCACAGCAGAAAACAATGAGAGCAAGATCGCGACCTGCCTAATCAGCGTGCCGTCTGAGGGCCCTGTGCCGCCTGATGCCCCCGTACTGAAAACAGCGTCCACTGGCTGGAGCGGTGAGGTCGTGCTGAGTTGGGACGCCTCCCCCGGTGCGTCGAGCTACAACATCTATTACTCGACGTCCTCCGGCGCCGGAACGGCAGGTACGAAGGACTCGGGCATTAACGATACGTCCCGCACCCTGAGCGGCCTGACCAACTGGAGCAAGTATTACTTTGTCGTGACCGCAGTGGGCCCGGGAGGAGAGTCAGCCATCTCGAACCAGCTCGCCTGCATGCCGGAGCGGCAGGAGATCATCGTCGTCAACAATGGGTCTGACAGTATAGATTTCGACCTCTTCAACGCCACCGCCGGAACCGTAACGAGGCCGAGCGGCCATGAGTATATCCTCGGACCCACTGGGGTTGCCGCAGATGGCGCCGCTTCCGCCGCCATCGACCCGCAAGCTCGGAATGCTATCTACGTGGCATATACTGGGACAACGACGAGCCTCCCTGGCTTCTACAAGTATGGATATGACGCAGCCAATGGCTACACTACTGCGGCGCCGGGCGAGCCCCATCAAGATGGCGTAGGCCCTGAGCATCTTGTAGTCGTCACAACGCCGAGCGGCAAGAAGAGTCTTTATATCGCTTTCAAAGCCCAGGGATATATCGTCATGTACGATATCGATGCGAACGGCAACCTCGGTGAGATGCATACCTACTATAACTCTCGAGGCGATTCGGCCCGCTACCTCTGCGCCGATCCCTCGGGCAAGTTCCTCTTCGCCTCCAATTATGACGCGGGCAACATCACCCCCTATGTCATCGATTCGGCGACTGGCCATTTGACAGAGGGCGCTGGCGTGAGCTCTGGAAGCGACAAACACTATCCCTACCGGAGCGTGGTGACGCCCGATGGCAAATACTTGCTCGTGACTAATTACGGAATCGGGAATGTCGTGTGCTTCGCCATCTCGACAAGCGGCGCGCTGACGAAGCTGACTTCCATTCCCACGTCGGGAGAGGGACCGACCGGCATAGCTATAGATGCCTCCGGAAAGAACGTCTACGTCTGTTCCGTAGAGACTCGTGGCAGCAATGCGAACGTCGGGCTTGGCTACCTTAATCACTTTACCATATCGAACGGTTTACTATCGGGGGAAAGTGATTGGTCCAACACCCTCTATGGCCCTTCTGATCTCGCCCTGGACGCCACAGGCACCCGCCTGATTGTGCTCAACCTCGCATCGACGAGCAAAGGGAGCGAGGGCGGGGCGCTGGTATACCAGGTCAACGCAGATGGCACAATAGTGCCCAAAACGGGCGCGTCCCTTGCCGTCTCTTTCGTCACAGGGATCTGGCCGTCACATCTTGTCGTCGTGAAGTTGCCTTGATTACGAATGCGCAGGCCGCGGATGCTTTGTCCTCGGCTTCATGATCCGGCGAGTCATGTTCTCGGGGGGCTTTGGCAGGAAAGATGATGGAGCAGCGCCCTTAGGTCGAAGCCCATTTGATCTGGACCGGAACCGGAAGGATCGGGAAGGAAGGTGGCAGGATGCGTGAAAGGTGGGACATGACGAAACCTGAATCGCGAGGGCGAATCCGGGCGACCCTGGTTCTGCTGGCTTCCTTTCTGATCCTTTCGGCCTGCGACAATCCCATCGCCAAGGCCGTAGAGGGCATCAAGGCGGATGTGGCTTCGTCGCGGATTGTCCTGAGCCGGCCCGACACGACAGTGGTCGCATCGGGAGCGACCGTCGATTACGGTCAGATCTCCGCCGGGACAAGCACGGAGATCTGTCTCACCGTTGCGAACACGGGCATGAGCGACCTCGTGATCGATGTGGCGGGTATCGCGCTGGTGCCCGACAACGGCACCGAAACTGGCGCATTTTCGGTCGTCGCAGCTCCGGCCGCCCGAGTTGCCGCGGGAACTGCAAGCTCCATCATCATCGGCTTCGCTCCGGCATCCGCAGGCGTCAAGACCGCCACCCTGTCCATCCCGAGCAATGATACCCGGAATGCTGTCTTTTCCTTCAGCCTGAAGGGGACTGGTTCGACAGTGATCATCTCGACGGAAAAAGTTACCGACGCTACGATGAGCACTGCCACCTGAGGAGGAAACATCACGAGCGATGGCGGAAAGCCCATTACCGAGCGGGGGATCTGCTGGAGTACCTTGTCCAATCCGACCATCGCAGATAGTAAAAACTCAGACGGAAGTACGGGAACCGGAACCTTCTCTGTCCCCATGACGGGGCTTTCTCCAGGGACTCTCTACTACGTCAGGTCCTATGCGACCAATGCGGTTGGCACCACATATGGCGACGGGATTTCGTTCATGACTTGTCCCGAAGCCCTAAAGGCGCCCAGCGTAATTCCTGTGGAATACCCTGCAGGTTATGGCAAGCTCATTGTCAGTTGGGACCTCGTGACGGGGGCGGTCTATTATGACCTTTATGACGGTACGGAAAATGCTTTCGACGCGGCCGCTTTCAGCCAAAGGACGACTGACACCTCGTTGACCGTGGACGATCTTCTGGACTTCTCGCCCCATTACTTCTGGATAAAGGCAGGGAACGCTTCTGGAACAGGCTCTCCCAGCCCTGTCGGAACTGGCTCTCCAGGCGTCAATGTCACGGGAATAACCCTGGATCAACCAGGCGTCACGATCCCTATCGGGTCCACCTTTCAGCTCAACGCGACCGTCTCGCCGGCAGGAGCAACCTATCCTACCGTGACCTGGAAGAGCGATGACCTGTCGATCGCGACGGTTTCCGCCTCGGGCCTTGTCACGGCAAAAGGCCCTGGAAGCGTTACCATCACCGCGACGAGCACGGCCACCGCACAGGATCTCAAGAGCATGAGCGCGAAATGTACGGTCAACGTGCCGTCTGAGGGCCCCGTGCCGCCTGATGCCCCCGTGCTGAAAACAGCGTCCACTGCCTGGGGCGGCGAGGTCTTGCTGAGTTGGGACGCCTCCCCCGGTGCGTCGAGCTACAACATCTATTACTCGATATCCTCCGGCGCCGGAACGGCAGGTACGAAGGACTCGGGCATTTACGATACGTCCCGCACCCTGAGCGGCCTGACCAACTGGAGCAAGTATTACTTTGTCGTCACCGCAGTTGGCCCGGGGGGAGAGTCAGCCATCTCGAACCAGCTCGCCTGCATGCCGGTACGGCAGGAGATCATCGTCGTCAACAATGAAACGGACAGTATCGATTTCAACCTCTTCAACGCCACTGCCAGAACGGTAATGCGGCCGAGCGGCCATGAGTCCATCCTCGGACCGAATGGGGCTGCCGCGGATGGCGCCGCTTCCGTCGCCATCGACCCGGAAGCTCGGAACGCCATCTACGTAGCATATACTGGGACAACGACGACGAGCGACCCTGGCTGCTACAAGTATGGATATGATGCAGCCAATGGCTACGCTACTGCGACGCCGTGCAAGCAATACGGCGATGGCCTAGGCCCTGAGCATCTTGTAGTCGTCACAAGGCCGAGCGGCAAGAAGAGTCTTTATATCGCCTTCAAAGCCGACAACCATATTGTCATGTACGATATCGATGCGAGTGGCAACCTCAGTTATAGCTATACCCACGAGGATGCTCGAGGCAATCCGGCCCGCTACCTCTGCGCCGATCCCTCGGGCAAGTTCCTCTTCGCCTCCAATTTCAACGCGAAGGACAACGCGAGCGTCATCACGTCCTATGCCATCGATTCGGCGACTGGCATTTTGACAGAGGTCGGTTGCGTTAGCTCTGGCGGCATCAATCCCTATCGGAGCGTGGTGACACCTGACGGCAAATACTTGCTCGTGACGAATTACGGAAGCGGGAATGTCGTGAGCTTCGCCATCTCGACAAGCGGCGCGCTGACGCAGCGGAGTTCCATTTCCATGTCGGGAGAGGTGCCGACCGGCATAGCTATAGATGCTGCCGGGACGAATGTCTACGTCTGTTCCAGAGCCGCCTCCAGCCCCTCTAGCACTAAAGGCCGCCTGGAGCGCTTCGCTTTCGGTGCAGGGACCTTCACCCAAGGTGAGAGCGTCGATACGCTCTACTATCCCCAGGACGTCGCGTTGGACGCTACCGGAACCTGCGCGATAGTCGTAAATACATCTACGACGGCCGGTGGAAGCGATGGCGGCGCCGTGGTGTACCAGGTCGATCCCGGCACAGGCGTCATTTCCGGCGCCGCAACCTCTTCCTTCATAACGGGATCCGGGCCAGTCGACCTCCTTGTGGTGAAGCTGCCCTAATGAATGACCAGGCCGTAGGCCCCTGGGAGCCTTCCTCCCGGGAGCCTGCGGCCTTCCGGTCCATATCCCGACCCGCTGGCTTCTCCCCCCTCTTTACCGTATAATCCACCTTCAAGCGCACCGGATCGGCCCTGCCGGCCCGGCGCGCCACCGGAGGGCGCCCTTCCCCGACCGAGCCCGGGGAGGGGCCATGCCTGTCCGGCGTCCTACCGCATCCGGCGGCGGGGTGAAATCAGGGCTCGCGCGGGCGCCAGGTGCGTCCGCGGGCAGTCCGCACGAGGCCACGGCCGATGCGTACTGTGGACAGGAGCAATCGTATGGACAACGCAACGCGGGATTCCGGCATCACCATGGAGAAGATCGTCTCCCTCGCCAAGCGGAGGGGCTTCGTCTTCCAGTCCTCCGAGATCTACGGCGGCCAGGCCGGCGCCTGGGACTACGGCCCCATGGGCATCGAGCTCAAGAATCGCATATCGCGGTTCTGGTGGAAGGAGATGACCCAGCTCCATGACGACATCGTGGGCCTCGACGCGGCCATCCTCATGCACCCCCGCGTCTGGGAAGCCTCGGGCCACGTCGAGAACTTCACCGACCCCCTCGTCGACTGCAAGAAGTGCAAGGCGCGCTTCCGCGCCGACCAGATCGATCCCGAGAAGCTCGCGAAGAAGGTCTGCCCCGAGTGCGGCGGCGAGCTC